>Ga0307513_10007321_pt1 | contig 14331 bp, 13 predicted proteins | sample 15_EM_MG_FD_202174 | JGI IMG/M metagenome (GOLD analysis project Ga0307513, IMG submission 202174) | Populus trichocarpa ectomycorrhiza microbial communities from riparian zone in the Pacific Northwest, United States - 15_EM | ecosystem: Host-associated > Plants > Roots > Unclassified | place... | reverse complement strand
GCCGTGGACGTGCTCGAGGGCCGAGGGGGTGAGGTTGCCAATCGTCTCGCGGTTGATCTTCAGTTTCTTCATGGTGTTCTCCTGGTGTCGCGTTGTGCGCTGACTCGCCACCGGATAGAGGGAGCAGCCCTTCGCGTGTGACCGAAGAATCGGCGGCATCGTCGATCTCCGACGACGTCTGACCTGGCCGGCGCTCGGACGTCAGCCGCGCTTGCCCGAGACCGCGCGCAGCAGGATCAGCCGCTCACTACTCGACGTCGATCTCGACCTTGTTGGGATAGAACGCGACGAAGTCTTTGATCGGCTCGCACACCGGCGTGGCCTCGTAGTAGGTCCACGCCGCGGTCGCGATGTGCTGCTCGGCGATCAGCAGATCGAGGTGCTTCCACTGGCCCTTCCACGGGCACGCGGCGCCGCCCTGGCCGTCGCGCAGCTCGCCGCGGATGTCGGCGCGCGGGACGTAGTAGCGCGCGGGCAGGCTGCCTTCGTGCACGACGTAGCCGGCGGTGGTGTCGGCGACCAGCTGGCCACCGGCGCGGATCTGGATGCGCTTCGCGGGTTCGAGCCGCACGTGATCGGTCATCGCGTCCTCCTGGAAAGCTTGCACCGTACGGTTCGCCTCATCTGGCGGCAAGCGGGCCGACCTCGCCGATCGGGTGGTGCGGCGCGGCCAGCCTGGCGCGCCGGGCACGCCAGGCGTATGAACGACGCATGCCTGACTCGCGAGACTCGTTCGATGCGATCGTCGTCGGTGCCGGCCAGTCCGGGCCGTTCCTAGCAGCGCGCCTCGCGGAGCGCGGACAGCGCGTCGCCGTGATCGAAAAACGCTGGCTCGGCGGCACCTGCGTCAACGACGGCTGCATGCCGACCAAGACCCTGGTGGCGAGCGCACGGGCGGCGTGGGTCGCGCGCAACGCCGCGCGCTGGGGCGTGACGATCGGCGGCCCGGTCAGCGTCGACATGGCGGCGGTCAAGGCGCGCAAGGATCGGATCGTCAACGAGTCGCGCGGCAACCTCGTGACCTGGCTCGCCGGGCTGCCGACCCTCGAGGTCATCGAGGGCGAGGCGCGCTTCGTCGACGCCCACACGCTCGCGGTCGGCAGCCGCCAGGTCACCGGGGCGCGGATCTTCCTCAACACCGGCGCCCGGCCGGTCATCCCGCAGCTCCCCGGGCTGTCGGACGCGCGTTACCTGACCAGCGAGTCGATCATGGATCTCGAGATCCTGCCGTCGCACCTGATCGTGCTGGGCGGCAGCTACATCGGCCTCGAGTTCGCGCAGATGTACCGGCGGTTCGGCAGCGCGGTCACGGTGATCGAGCGCGCCGATCGCTTGATCACGCGCGAGGATCCCGACATCTCCGCCGAGATCGCGACGATCTTCGCCGGCGAGGGCATCGACGTGATCTGCGGCGCCGAGGCCACGTCGGTCGCCGGCGCGCCGGGCGACCTGCGGATCGAGCTCGACGTCGGCGGCGCGAAGCGCACGGTCGCCGGCAGCCACGTGCTCGTCGCGGTCGGCCGCGCGCCGTTCACCGCCGGGCTCGGGCTCGAGGCGGCCGGCGTCACGCTCGACGCGCGCGGCTACGTCGTCACCGACGACAAGCTCGTCACCTCGGTGCCGCACATCTGGGCGCTCGGCGACGTCAACGGCAAGGGCGCGTTCACCCACACCTCGTATGACGACTTCCAGATCGTCGCCGCGAATCTGCTCGACGGCGGCAACCGCCGGGTCAGCGAGCGCATCCCGATCTACGGCGTCTACACCGATCCGCCGCTCGGCCGCTGCGGGATGACCGCAGCCGAGGCGCGCGCCTCGGGGCGCCGCGTGCTGATCGGCAAGCGGCCGATGACCCGGGTCGGCCGCGCGCGCGAGCGCGACGAGGTCGCCGGCTCGATCCAGATCCTGGTCGACGCCGACTCGCGGGCGATCCTCGGCGCGACGATCCTGGGCATCGAGGGCGACGAGGCGATCCACTCGATCGTCGACATCATGTACGCCGACGTGCCGTACACCGTGCTCGAGCGCGCCGTGCACGCGCACCCGACGGTGTCCGAGCTGATCCCGACGGTGCTCGGCTCGCTGCAGCCGCTCGAGGGCGCGACCGAGGCCGTGCGGCGCGGCGTCGGCTTCGTGCCGGTCGAGGGTGGCGGCGAAGCGGCGCGGCGCGGCGCCGGCGTCGGCTTCACGCCGCCGTCGACGACCTGACGAGTCACGATCGGCGCGGCGTGCCGGTGTGCGGCACGCCGGTGAGCGGATCGACGAAGCCCTCGGGGCGCGGCCAGAACCCGGCGCCGAGCGCCGCGGTCGCGGTGATCGCGAGCTGGGTCGCGCGCGCGTCGTCGACCTCGCCGAGCTGGCCGTCGAGGATCATCTCGGCGAGGCCGCGCATCGTGCAGCTCGCCGCGAGCAGGATGTCGTCGAGCGGCAGGTCCGAGATCTGGCCGGCGGCCTGGGCCGCGGCGAGCTGGTCGCGCTGCGTGGCCTGGAACGCGGCCGCGCGCTCGCGCTGCTCGGGCGTGCTGCGCTCGAACAGCCCGGGCACCGACAGCACGCGGTAGTGCTCGGGGTGCGCGACGGCGAAGCGCACGTAGGCGATGCCGGTCGCGCGGAAGCGCTCGAGCGGCTCGGGCGGGGCGACCTCGACCGCCGCCATCATCGCGGTCGCCAGCCGGTCGGCGCACTCGCGCGCGACCGCCGCGAGCAGGTCGTCCTTGTCGGCGAAGTGGCGATACACCGCAGGCGCCGAGACGCCGGCGCGCCGGGCCACGCTGCGCAGCGCGAACCCGTCGGGGCCGGCGTGCGCCAGCTCGCGGAGCGCCGCGTTGATCAAGGCGGTGCGGAGATTGCCGTGGTGATACGTGCGCTTGGTCGCCAATGTTTACATTGTTCACGAATTTGCTTGCGGCGCAACTTCGCTATGTTTACAACGTTCACATGGCAACTGCACTCGCCCCCCGGTCGCTCCCCAACCTCCAGGACAAGCCCTCCAGCCTCGACCTCGATCTGTGGTCGAAGGACCTGGGTCGCGAGCACGGCTTCGAGCCGCTCGCCATCGAAGGCAAGCTGCCCGCGGGCCTGCGCGGCACGCTGTACCGCAACGGCCCTGGTCAGTTCAGCCAGTTTGGCCGGTCCTACCGCCACCCGTTCGAGGGTGACGGCGCGGTCACCGCGGTGCGGATCGCCGACGGCCGGGCGCACGGCGCCTCGCGCGTCACCGCGAGCGCCGGGCTGGTCGAGGAGCGCGCCGCCGGCAAGCAGCTGTACAGCACCGCCGCGCCGTGGCCGACCCGGCTGGCCAACACGCTGCGCGGCCGCGCCAAGAACACGGCGAACACCAGCGTCGTCCTGTGGCAGGGCCGGCTGTTCGCGCTGATGGAGGGCGGCAAGCCCACCGAGCTCGATCCGCGCGACCTCGCGATGATCGGCGAGACCGATCTGGGCGCGATCACCTCGGCGTTCTCCGCGCACCCGCACCGCGTCGAGTCGCGCAAGGCGATCTACAACTTCGGCCTGTCGTACGGCCGGGTCACCAAGCTCCACTTCTACGAGCTGCCCGACGCCGGCCCGGCCCGCAAGCTGGGCGACCTCGAGCTCGCCGGCCCGCCGATGCTGCACGACTTCATCGCGACCGACAGCCACCTGATCTTCTTCGTGTCCCCGGTGCGCATCAACATCCCGCGCGCGCTGCTCGCGCTCGGCGGGTTCGACCAGCTGGCGCGATGGAAGCCGGAGCACGGCACCGAGGTGATCTGCGTGCCGATCGATCGCCCGGGCGAGCCGGTGCGCTTCACGGTCGACGCGTTCTACCAGTGGCACTTCGCCAACGCCTACGCGCTCGGCGGCGAGCTGGTCGTCGACTACGTGCGCTACCCGACGTTCGACACGTTCCACGACATCGGCGCGTACAGCCGCGGCGAGGTCCGCTCGGCGCTCGGCGACGGCCGCTACCACCGCGCGCAGATCGATCTGGCGGCGCGCACGCTGGTCAGCGAGCCGCTGTCGGATCGCGCGTGCGAGTTCCCGACCCTGGCGGCCGGCGTGCACGGCTCGCCGCAGGCGGTGACCTACGCCGTGTTCGACGACCTCCGCGCGATCGGCTCGATCGACCGCACCGGCAAGGTGACCGCGCACGCGCTGCCGTCGGATCAGCGCGCGACCGAGCCGCTCTACGTCGACGGCCACCTGCTCGCGCTGTGTCACGCCCAGGACCGCGCGTACGTCGCGGTCTACGACGCGACGCGGATCCCTGACGGCCCGGTCGCCAAGATCTGGATCGACCACCACGTGCCGATCACGTTCCACGGCACGTTCGCGCGCTGACTGCGCCGAGCAGGCGACGCTACGCCGGCGCTGCCGCGAGCCGCTGCTTCTTCAGCGCGATCAGCTCCTGGCCCGACGGCACGCGGGCGCGCGGCCCGGTCGGCACCACGCCGCGATCGCGGAACGCCTTCTTGTACGCGGCGAAGCTGCCGCCGGCGCGGTGCGCGTCCATCACGGCGAGCCCGGCGCTGGCCTCGCCCTGCGCGATCATGTACTCGACCCACGCCCAGCGCGCCGAGGTCGGCCGCACGGCGACCTTGCCGCCGAGCCCCGCCGACGACAGCCCCTTGCGCAGGCGCGCGAGGCGATCCTCGACGACGTCCATCCCGGCGAACGGCGTGCCGTCGAGCGGCGTGTTGCGCTTGGCGACGAACGGCGCGAGGCCGTAGGCGATCCGCGGGTGGATCGCCGCCAGCTCCTTGGAGAACGCGATCAGCTCGTCGACGTCGGCGTCGGTCTCGCTCGGCACGCCGAGCATCATGTAGATCTTGAGCGTGTGGAGGCGGTGCGCCGCGGCGAGCTCGGCCGAGCGCAGCAGGTGCTTGGCCTGGGTCGAGCGCTCGATCACCCGCCGCATCCGCTCGCTCGCGCCGTCGGCCGCGACGGTGAGCGTGCGGTAGCCGCCGCGCGCGAGCAGCCCGACCAGCTCGTCATCGAGCTTGTCGGCGCGCAGGCTCGAGATCCCGACCTGGCGGCCGCCGTCGACCACGTCGCGCACGACCGCGGCGATGTCCGGGTGATCGGTCACCGCGGCGCCGACCAGCCCGACCCGGCGCGCGTCGGCCGGGATGCCGGCGATGATCTTCGCGCGCGGCACGATGCGCATGCCGTTGTTGGTCGACCGCCGCATCACGCAGTACGTGCAGCCGCGCGAGCAACCGCGCGCCGCCTCGGTCATGAACATGTTGGCGAGCTCGGTGTGCGGCGTCGCGATCACCGAGCGCGCCGGCAACAGCTCGTCGTGCACCGCGGCGACCGGCGGCACGCGCTCGCCGTGCAGGTGGGGCAGGTAGTAGCCCGGGCGGCCGGCCAGCGCGTCCCACACGCGCTCGCGCACGAAGCCGACCTCGCGCGCGACGTTGACCAGCTCGACGATCAGCTCCTCGCCCTCGCCGAGGACGATCACGTCGAAGAACGGCGCGAGCGGCGCCGGGTTCGAGAACGTCATCGGGCCGCCGGCGATCACCAGCGGGTGGCGCGCGTCGCGATCGATCGCGAGCACCGGCACGCTGGCGCGCTCGAGCGTGTCGACCACGCCGGCGATCTCGAGCTCGTAGGCCACCGAGTACGCCAGCATCGGGTAGCCGCCGACCGGGCGGGCCTCCTCGAGCGTGACGAACAGCGTGTCGCGCGCGCCCTCGTCGGGCAGCATCGCGCGATCGGCGGCGACGCCCGGCATGGCGTGCAGCGTGCGGTAGATCTGCTGGTAGCCGAGCGACGACATCGCGGCGCGGTACGGGCTGGGGTAGACCAGCGCGATCCGGGTCTCGGCCTCCTTGTAGAGGGTGCCGCGCTCGTCAGCGAGCAGCGCGCGGCGATCCATCACGATCGACAAGCTGGATTCCACAACATGTGGGCATAGCGGTACCACGGGTCGCGGGGCCCGCCACGGCCGAACTGCGCGCGGCACCGCCTCAGATGTTGCACTGCGAGAAGTTGAGCTGGGTCGTCTTGGTCATCCGGCGCCCGATGCGCGTCCAGACGTCGATGCAGAACGTGCTGCCGCCGGCGACCAGCTGCCCGGCGGCGTCGCAGCTGTAGCGCGTGATCAGGATGTCGGCGTTGCCGTCGCCGTCGCGGTCCACCGCGCGCCAGACATCCTCGCCGGGCTGGCCGCTCGGGCTGCTGGGCGCGCGATCCTTGTCGACGATGTGGGCGCGGATCGGGTCGACGCCGCCGTCGATCACGCCGATGCCGTCGTGGTCGTCGCCGCTGCGCAGCGCGCGCGTCTTCACCGTCCACAGCTTGGGGCAGCTGGCGACGAACGGCGTCGCCTCGACGATCTGGACCTCGCCGATCACGCGGCGCTCGTCGAGCACGACCACGGTCTGGCCGGGGCGCGGCTCGTCGCCGATGCACGTCCCGGTGTCGCCGCGGATCTCGCACAGCCGCGGCGCGCCGCCGCCGGCGTGGCTGGTCCGCTCGACGCGCACGACCCGACCCGGCGCGGCCAGCGCGGTCGCCGTCCCCAGCACGAACACCAAGCCGGCGAGCAGCCTCACGCCACCGAGGATAGCAGCTGTGCTAGCAACATCTGCATGTCGCGTCTCCACTACGCCATCCGGCTCGACGCAGCGAGTCACCACCTCGCCGAGATCGAGCTGCGCTTCGCGGTCGGCGGCCAGGGCGTGCGCGGTTCCATCGATAGCGCCACCGTCGAGCTGACGATGCCGGCGTGGTGTCCGGGCAGCTACCTGATCCGCGACTACGCGCGCTTCGTGCGCGACCTCGAGGTCCGCGGCGACGACGGCACGCGGCGCACCGTCACCAAGCGCGACAAGTCGACCTGGACGGTCGACGCCAGCCACACCCGCGAGCTGCGCGTGCGCTACGCGGTGTATGGCCACGACCTCACGGTGCGGACCAACCACATCGACGGCGATCACGCCTTCCTGCACGGCCCGGCGACGTTCGTGTATCCGACGCTGCTGCGCGCCGCGCCGGTCGAGGTCACCGTCGCGGCGCCGTCCGGCTGGACCGTCACGACCGCGATGGCGTGGCAGCCGAACGATCGCCTGACCGCCGCCAGCATCGACGAGCTCTACGATCATCCGATCCACGTCGGCCCGGTCCGCGTCCACGAGGTCGCGGCGCGGGCGCCGGTCCGGCTCGCGATCTGGGGCGCGCGCGCGCCCGGCGGCGTGTTCGACGAGGCGCGGCTCGCGACCGATCTCGCGGCGATCGTCGACGACCACATCGCGCGCTGCGGCGCCGCGCCGTTCCCCAACTACACGTTCCTGCTCATGCTCGCCCACGACGCGTACGGCGGACTGGAGCACCGCAACTCGAGCGTCAACCTCTATCACCCGCACTTCGCGAGCTCGCGCAAGCACTACGAGGGCCTGCTCGAGCTGCTGTCGCACGAGCTGTTCCACGCGTGGAACGGCAAGCGCATCGCGCCGCGGCCGCTGCTCGACTTCGACTACACGCGCGAGGCCTACACGCCGTGCCTGTGGCTGATGGAGGGCCTGACCAGCCACTACGATCGCTTCGCGCTGCGCACCAGCAACCGGATCACGGCGAAGAGCTTCCTCGAGAAAGTCCTCGACGACTGGGCGCGGCTCAAGGCGACGCCGGGCCGCGCACGCCAGAGCCTCGAGGCGTCGTCGTTCGACGCCTGGATCAAGCTGTACAAGCCCGACGAGTCGAACCTCAACACGACGGTGAGCTACTACCTGAAGGGCGGCCTGGTGATGTTCGCGCTGGACCTGCAGATCCGGCGGCGCACCGAGGGCGCGCGCAGCCTCGACGACGTGCTGCGCCTGCTGTGGCAGCGCCACGGCGCGGTCGGCGAGCCGCACCCCGATCAGCTCCAGCCGATCTTCGAGGAGGCCACCGGCCTCGCGCTCGGCGAAGTCTTCGATCGCCAGATCCGCGGCACCGAGGATCCCGAGCTCGCGGAAGAGCTGCGTCACGTCGGCCTCGAGCTGCGCGCCAGCGCCGATCCGGCGCAGATCGCCGACGGCGCGAGCGCGGTGTGGCTCGGCGCGACGCTCGGCGGCACCAAGGTGACCGGCGTGCTCGACGACTCGCCGGCCTACGCGGCCGGCCTGGCGCCCGGTGACGAGATCATCGCGCGGCTGGTCCGCGTGCCCGTCGAGCTCGGCGCCGCCCCGCCGACGCGCTACGAGATCGCCGGCGTCGCCGACGCGGGCGCGGCCGCGGCGCGCTACCAGGCCTGGATGGGCGAGCCCCACCCGGGCGCCCAGGTGCTCGCCACGATCACGACCACGGCACGGTGGGTATGACCTGCTAGACTCCGGCGCGATGCGGCGCCTGCTCCTCACAGCCTCGTTTGCCTCGGCGGTCACGGCCGTCGGCTGCACCAAGAACCCCGACGGCCTGCCGCCGGCCACCCAGTGGCAGACCGAGGGCGTCACGGGCACCGCCGATCAGCCCGCGATGCCGCCGGCGATCGGGATGGGCGCGGCGGGCGGCAACCCCGACGATCCGCACGCCGGCATCAACATGGGCGAGGGCGGTGACGATCCGCACGCCGGCCTCGACATGTCCGGCGGCGACCCGAGCGACCCGCACGCCGGCCTCGACATGACGCAGAACCCGCACGGCACCGGCGGCGGCGTCGACGTCACCAAGCTCGGCCTCGCGGGGCCCGATCCCAACCGGCCGATCGATCCGACCCATCGCATCGCCGGCCTCGTCGTGGTCGACCCCAAGCTCAAGGCGCAGGCGAAGCCGGGCGGGGCGATCTTCCTGGTCGTGAAGCGCGTCGGCGCCAATGGCGCGCAGGTCGGCTCAGCGCTCGCCGTCGACAAGCTGACGTGGAGCAGCGAAGGCGTGCCGTTCGAGCTGACCGACGCGCAGGCGATGATCGCCGGCACCGACCTGACCGGCGACGTCATCGTGACCGCGCGCTACGACCAGGACAGCGACGCGATCTCGAAGCAGCCCGGCGACCTCAGCGGCCAGGTCCGCGTGAAGATTCCGGCCAACCAGGTCAAGCTCACGCTCGACACCGCGCTGTGACGCTGCGCCCGCGGCGCTAGAAGCCGCCGAGCACCGCGAAGCCGTTCGTCGTCGGCACGACGTGGATCGCCGTCTGATCGACCGCGCTCGACGCGCTCGGCCGGCCGAGCATGTAGAGGATCACGCCGGTCGTGATCAGCGCGCCGCCGGCGACCAGGAAGCCGACCTGGAGGTTCTCGTCGTGCTGGCCCTCGGCCTGGCGCTCCTGGATCTTGTCCCAGAACTTGTCGGTCGAGTGCGAGCTGATCTCGTCGCTGATCTTCTTGGCCTGCACCCCGTAGTAGACGCCGATGCTCGCGGCGATCAGCCCGGCGGCGCCGGCCCCGAGGCCCGCGTACTTGAGCGTCGGGTTGCCGCGCGGTTGGACCTTCGGCGTGAGCGCCGGCGGCGCCTCGATGATGTCGTGGCGCGGCGGGTCCGTGGGTGGTGCCGGCGGCGCTGCCTCCACGACCTTGGGGGCCGCGCACAGCTCGGCGTCGTCGACCTCGCGGTTGGCGAGCTGGCTCTGCAGCAGCTTGGCCTGCGCCATCGCGAACGGCGCGTTGGCGCCGACCGGGTCCTTCTCGAGGTACTCGCAGAAGTAGCGCAGCGCTTCTTTGGGCTTGCCGACCTGCTGGTACTCCGAGCCGATGTTCGACAGCAGCGCCGAGCTCGCGACCGTCGCGTAGGCCTGCTGGTAGATCGCGATCGCCGCGTCGTGATCGCCCTGCTTGCTCTTGGCGATCGCGCGCTTCACCAGCTCGCCCGCGAGCTGCTTGTCCTTCTCGGTCGGCGGCTTGCGATCGGCGAGCGCGGGGCTCGCGATCAGGAGCGTCGCCAGCACTGCTGCGATACCGCGGGAACCTCCCGGCATGGGAGCGAGCCTATCACGCCAGGTGCGCGAACAAGGTCGACAGCTTGCCGACCACCTCGTCGTGGATCCGGCCGTTGGACGCGACCAGGCCGTGGTGATGGCCGAGCTCCTTGGTGTAGTCCATCGGATTGCCAAACAGATCACTGAGCCGGCCGCCCGCGGGGACCAGGATGGCCTCGGGCGCGCACGTGTCCCACGCCTTGGTCTTGGTCGCCGGGCTGACGTAGAGGTCGCGGACGCCGTGCGCGATCACGCAGAGCTTCACGCCGACCGAGCCGATGTTGAGCTCGTTGGCGATGCCGAGCTCCTGCTTGACCCGATCGATGTCGACGCTGCGATGCGACTTGGACGCCACCAGGCGGGCGTCGGCCGCGTCGGCCACCGACGACACCGCGAGGCGATGCGTCTCGCCCTGGTAGGTGACGTACCCGCCGTCGGGCGTGCCGTAGTACAGCCGATCGATCGCCGGCTGGTACACCACGCCGACCGTCGGCACGCCGTCGATCACCAGGCCGATCATCACGGAGTAGCCGTCCTCGCCGCGGATGAAGTCCTTGGTCCCGTCGATCGGATCGACCAGCCAGAACCGGGGCGAGCCCAGCGCGCCGGGCGCCGGGACCAGCTCCTCGGAGATGATCGGATCGTCGGGGAAGCTCGCCGCGAGCCCCGAGACGATGAGCTCGGACGCGAGCCGGTCGGCCACCGTCACGGGCTCGTCGCCGGGCTTCATCTCGACCTGCAGCTCGCCGCGCTGCATCCGCATGACCTCGATGCCCGCGGCGCGCGCCAGCTCGATCGATCGCGCCAGCTCGCGTGCGAAGCTCAATTGCTTGCTCCGGTCGGCCACAGCAACTGCTTGACCTCGTCGACCGTCGCGACGCTGCGCCCCGACAGCCTGACCAGCTCGGCGGCGGCGCCAACCAGCTCGCCGTTGGACTTCGCCATCTCGCCGCTGGGCAGGTAGAAGTTGTCCTCGAGGCCGACCCGGAGGTCGCCGCCGAGCGCCAGCGCCGCCATCGCGAGCGGCCACTGCTCGCGGCTGATCCCGATCACCTTCCAGCGCGAGCCGGCCGGCACCTGCTCGGCCTGGAACGCGAGGTGGCGCGCCGTCGCCGGGATGCCGCCGAGCACGCCCATGATGAACGAGAAGTGGAACGGCGCCTCGATCAGGCCAAGGTCGGCGAGCACGCGGTGCGAGTTGGTGTGGCCGACGTCGAAGCACTCCATCTCGGGCTTGGCGCCGTGCTCCTTCATCGCCCGGGCGAACGCCAGGATGTCGTCGAACGAGTTGGCGAACACGAAGTTGAACGCGAACTGCTTCTTGGCCTCGCTCCACTTCGCGTAGTTCATCGAGCCCATGTTGAGCGCGGCGATGTGCGGGCGCAGCGCGAGGTGGCTGACCCGCTCGGACATCGGGCCGGCGCCGCCGGTCGACCAGTTGATCAGGATCGGACAGCGCTGCTTGGTCTCCGCCATGATGGCGGCGAACGTCTCCTTGGACCACGTCGGGGAGCCGTCGTCGTTGCGCGCGTGGATGTGCACGATCGCGGCGCCGGCCTCGTAGGCCCGGCGGGCCTCCTCGGCGATCTCGACCGGCGTGTACGGGATCGCCGGGCAGTGCTTCTTGGTAGTCACCGCGCCGGTGAGGGCGCAGGACACGATGACTTTGTCGGCGGCTGACACAGCGCAGACAGTTGCGGGAACGGCGTCGAGGGTCAAGCGTTTCGCGCGCCGGGCGGCGTGGCGGGCCTCTGGGGCGGGTTAGCCAAACGCGAAGGCCGGGATGTCGCGCAGGTCCTCGATCACGCGGCCGCGCGGATGCGCCGCCACGAACGCGCGCTCGTAGGCCGGCGTCTGCGGCGACGCGACCAGGCCGACCCGCGCGCCGAGCGCGAGCGGCATCGCGAGATCGAGCTCGAAGATGTCGCCGATGACGACCAGATCGGCGACCTCGGCGCGCGCGCCGTCGAGGATCGTGCGCAGGATCGCGTGGTAGTTGCGGCGGCGCAGGAGCACCGGGCGGGCCAGGCCGGGCAGGGCGAGCTCGGCCGGCGCGCCGTCCCAGGTGTCGTCGACGTCGAACTTGCGCGCGTGGCCGCACACCCGCGAGGTCAGCCACGCCACGCCCGGGCTCACCCGGTCGAGCGCGGCCACCTTGGCGGCCACCGCGTGCGTGTCCGAGTTGGTGACGATCCAGGCGTCGGTGTGGGCCAGCGCGCGCAACGCCTCGCCGGCCCCGTCGCGGAACACCGGGTGGCCCAGCGTCTTGGCGTAGTTGTATTTGTACAGCACGTTGCCGAGCAGCCGGCCGCGGTCGGTCGCGCCCGGCATCGCGTCGAACCAGTCGAGGATGCGGTGCGCGATCGGCACCATCCGCAGGTAGGGATCGACCGTCGCCGGCGCCACCGCGCGCCCCATCCACAGGAACGGGTGATCCTCGGGCGACCGCGCCAGCTCGGCCTCGACTTCCTCTGCGATTCCAATGACCTCCGCGTCCCCCGCGGGTCGTCCGACCAGCGCACAGAGGTCGTCGAGATAGCCATCGCGAAACGGCCGGCCCTCGGCCTCCGCATCGGTCATCGTGCCGTCGAAATCCAGGACGAGAATCGTCATCGGATCTCGCATCATAGACGCACCCCCGGCACAAAAAAACAGGTCGCGTGAGCCAACCTCCTGCGCCAACCACCCGCCGAGCTCACGCGACCTGACCAACCCCGTTGCAGTATCGACCAGCTTCGCGCCCCACCAAGCCAACGTCCTTGCTAGCCCCCCCCCACGCGCACCCCCCCGCCCCCCCCAACCCTGGCCCCGACCGAACCAACCGACCCGGCTACCCCGACCAACCCTCCCGGGCCCACCCCCAACCTCGCCAGCCCATCCACTCACGCGTTCCCTCGCCCCCGCACTCGACCGACCGCCAACCCGCACCGCCATCCCGCTCTCGACACCCCACCTCGCTGTCGCCCACCACGACCGCTCCACGCGTGACAACTTTAATAAGGTGCGTGACACGTGCCAAGCGAGATATGCAGCGTGCCGCGGGGCTTGGTGAGTGTCAGTGTCCACTGCAATGGACATTGGCCAGCGACGCCGTCCTCTTCAGTGGACACCTGACCGCGCATCTCGCGACAGCAGCGGCTCGGCATACCGTGATGCTGGATTTATGCCGGCTGGCTGCGTGGCTGGTTCACGTGGGCGGTAGCAGGTAGCTCTCGACGGTCTCGCAGAACGACTTCACGTCGATCGGCTTGCTGATGTGCCCGGTGAAGCCGGCGGCGAGGAATCGCTCGCGGTCGCCCGCCATGGTCGACGCGGTGAACGCGATCACCGGGATCACCGCGTTGTACTCGCGGATCTCCTCCAGCAGCACCTCGCCGCCACCGCCCGGGATGTTGATGTCGAGCAGCACCGCGTCGAACCGCACCGAGTCCAGCTGCGCGCGACCGTCGCTGACGCCCGAGGCGCACAGCACATTGTGGCCGCGCAACACCAGCAGGTCGAAGACCAGCCGGCGACTCCACAGATCATCCTCGACCACAAGAATGCGCGCCATCAGGCCACCGGAATCCTCACCGTGAACGTCGTGCCGACGCCGAGCTCGCTCTCGACGTCGATCGTGCCGCCGTGCATCTCGACCAGGCGCTTGGTCAGCGCGAGCCCGAGCCCCGTCCCCGGCGGTCGGTCGCCGGAGGGCAGGGCGAGCTGCTCGAACGTGCGGTAGAGGCGCGACAGGTCCGCCGGCGCGATGCCGACGCCGGTGTCGATCACCGCGATCGCGACGCGGGTGTCGTCGTGGCGGGCGCGGATGCGCACCATGCCGCCGCGGTCGGTGAACTTCACCGCGTTCGAGATCAGGTTGTAGAGGATCTGGCGCAGCCGCACGCGGTCGGCGCGGACGTTGGGCACCGCGACGATCGTCGCCGGCTCGAGCATCACGCCGCGCGTCTCGGCCAGCGCGACGATCGCCGCCATGCCGTCCTCGATCGCGTCGTGGATCGGGATCGACTCCAGCGCGAGCACCTGCTTGCCGGCTTCGATCTTGGCGAGATCGAGCACGTCGTTGACCAGCGCGAGCAGGTGGCGTCCGCTCGACGCGATGCCGCCGAGGTAGTCGCGCTGGCGATCCACCAGCGGATCGCGCTCCATCAGCAGCAGGTCGGCCAGCCCGATCACCGCGTTCAGCGGCGTGCGCAGCTCGTGCGACATGTTGGCGAGGAACAGGCTCTTGGCCTGGCTCGCCGCCTCGGCCGCCTCGCGCGCCTGGTCGAGCTGGTGGTGCGCGCGGCGCTCGGCGGTGACGTCGCGGAAGAACGCGACCCGGCCGACCTTGGTGCCGTCCGGCGTGCGGACCGGCGCGCTGAACCAGTCGATCAGCATGCCGTTCTGCAGCTCGAGCTCGTCGCGCAGCGTCGTGTCGGTCTGGTGCAGCGCATCGACCCGCGACGTCA
>Ga0307513_10007320_pt1 | contig 14331 bp, 19 predicted proteins | sample 15_EM_MG_FD_202174 | JGI IMG/M metagenome (GOLD analysis project Ga0307513, IMG submission 202174) | Populus trichocarpa ectomycorrhiza microbial communities from riparian zone in the Pacific Northwest, United States - 15_EM | ecosystem: Host-associated > Plants > Roots > Unclassified | place... | reverse complement strand
GGGTTCGGATGATAACAAAATTTGAGTTGAGAAGATGAGAAATGGGAGAGATCTTGGGGATTAAGTAGAGAGAGACTCGCCCATGGCAGGGATTTCCACTTGATGGCGCCAGAAGTTCCCGCCATGTTTTCATGGTGGATTACGTGTCCGCACCTTGAAAACTTCTTGTATTGTAAATGTGCCTACGAATCCATATCATTGATTGTTACTGTAGCCTGAAAAAAAAATGATTAAAATAAATGGTTAATGTTAAAATAATAATAATAAAAATATTTCTCATATTGACTAGTTTCACGCTATTGAGCAGAACGCTCAATCCAACTGTTAGATTGAACTAAACTTTTATGAGAAATCTCATAACATATAGTTCTACATGCGATTAAAATTTTAGGGCAATCCAAGTTTGGGAAGATATTTTAAAAAATGCTAATAGTCGGATAGTAAATAACATAAAATTCTTCAATGGCAGTTTTGTAAATAATCTGATGAGCCGGCAAAGTCCAACAATTTATTCTCCCTTCTTTTGACGCCAGAAACAGAGGTAACAGAGGAATAAAACATAATGGAGAGAAAAGAAGGAGGGGAAAAATGCCTGAAACAAAAACTTACCTTGAGTAAAAGAGTAGAAATTGTGTAGAATCAAGGATCTAAAAGGGGTAAAACAACAAATCACTCCCTCAAGCAAGGATTTAAGAAGAAAACTAAGTGAGGGAGAAGGGAGACAAAGGGGTTGTAAGTCACGGCAAAGAAGAAAAATTGAAGGGGAGGAAAAAAAAGCATCACCAGGTTAGCTTTTGAAGTTCATTTTAGTGTTGGGAAATGAGTTCAAAGTTGTTTAAACATGTTTGGGTGGAAAGAAATAGATTTAATGCATTGTTCTTAGATTTCTTGAATTAGGATTTTTAGGAGAGAATTTGGAAAAAAATGTGAAATTGTTGAAATTGATACATTGTGATAGGATGGGTTGATAATGATGCAAAATAATGAAGGATGGAAGATAAAAATAGGGTGTTATGAAAAACAACAATGCCGGTCACATTTGAAAAAAAAAATGAGGATGAACATGGAATGTATTAAAGCTTGTAGAATTGTGTGTGATTGTGGTGTGTTGATGCATAAATGATTAAGTTGTATATAGGGATATAATAATATGTGGAAAAGTTAAGTAAATAAATGGTTAATGTCAATGCATGCTACTATGTATAGGTAGAGAAATTAATGTATTGCAATGCAAATTATTGAAAAGAGTATTAAATTATATGTTCATGAACAAGTTAGTTAATTATGAAGGTATAAGGAATGGTGTGAGGATTTATTTGGATGATCATATGACATAGTTATTTTGTCATGCTTATTAAAATCAAATATAAACAAAAAAAAATTAAATTAAGGAGTTAATAAAAAGAAATAATTGAAGTATAAAAGTGTAAATCAATGAGGATTGAAGGTATTTACTATCGAAAATAAAAGATGCATTTTAAGGGAAATTAAGTTAGAAAAATATGTATTTTTTGAGCATATGTTGGGATCTTTTAGCGTTGATCAAATCGTATAGTCGGGTCTATTACAGCTGGTATCAGAGCCCTGGTATGGATTCTAGGAAGAATTCAAAAGAGGTTGTTGATGTTTGTTAATTTATTGCAGGATGGTACTACCTACCAAGAGATTAGAATAGATCTATCCTCTGTAGGGAGGGGGAATAGAGATATAGACTTTTACGAGGGGCAAGAAGAGAGCCCTTTGGAAGATAATTGCTTCACATGCTCCAGCAGTATCAACTCAAGCAAGGCATGAAGAATCGACAGAGCCTCTAGTCAGACAGGAACTAAGGCAAACTGGAGATGTTCGGTCAACTGTGTCAGCCCCACGGGAATGAGCAGAGGAGCCCTCTTAGACTATACTTGTAGGGCCATCTCTTTCTTATGTTGATCCAATGCTTTTGGCCCAGCTAGTCAAAGCAGTAATGGAAGGTATGGCTAATGTTGCCACTTTTATGCCAGCACCCCCACCTGCACCCATCATACAAACCGTTTCAGAAGCAACTACACTACTAATAATGTGGTACATCTAGTTTGATTTGTGAAAAGTATGAGAGAAATGGGTTGTGAACCCTACTTAGGTGAACATGATGCTGAAGTAGCGGGAAGGTGGATTAGAAACGTAGAGAAAATGATTATTCAAATTAAGATACCAAATGATCTGTGAGTAGATTGTGCTACATAATTACTATCAGATAGTGCTATGACTTGGTGTGAGATAGTTCAGTTGAGGAGGGCTACAGAAACCCTATCCTGGGATGATTTCAAGACGGAGTTTGAGAATCAATATTACTCCAAATATCATCAAAAGATGAAGGAACATGAATTCCTAGCCTTGAGACAGGAGGGGATGTCAGTACTCGAGTACGAGAGGCAATTTCATGACCTCTCATTATTTGCACCACATTATGTCCCATCAAAACAACACATGATAGAAAAGTTAAGGGATGGCTTCAGATAAGAATTGAAGTAGGGGTTGATTGCTTTACAATTCAAGACAGAAAGGGAATTGATTGAAGTAGCACAGGCCTTGGAGGCTTGTATGGAAGAAGGCCAACAGAGTCATGGGGGTGCAGGAAAACCAAAGTATATGGAATTTTCAGGCAAGCCACCACTTCCAAAGAAGGGTAAAGGCGGACAGTTCTTTCAATTCAAGAAAAAAAAGGGACATCAACTAGTTCTCGACAGAATATCAGTGTGAAGTTAAGAGGTGGTCAGACCCGCTCCAGGATTGTTGCTTCGGGGGGGGGGTCTGATTATCAGAAAGACATTGTCTACCCTTTTTGTACACAATGCGAACAAAGACACCTTAGGAATGCTTGGTTTCTCCTGGCCGATGCTATATATGCCGAGGAAAAGGTCATAGGTGGATAGACAGCTAGTACTTCAGAAGAGGATGCCATCGTTGTGGTGAGAAGGGTCAGTTTAAAAGAGAATGCCCACTATTAAATACCAAACAACCTCAGAATCAAAGGCAACCAAGTTAGAGTCATCAGCAGTCCATCACGGTGAACAGACCAGGAAAGTTGATTTAGTCAGGAGTCAACTCTAACAGGGGACGACCTAGAATGCAAAATGAAAGAGGTCAGGGAAGAGTTTTTCATACAACCCAGGAGGATGTCAGAGCGACATCAGATGTGCTGGTAGGTATGCTACAAATGAATACCTATCAAATGCATGTTTTGTTTGATTCTGGTGCCACTCATTCCTTTATAGCAAATAAAAATATAGCCAAACTGAATAAGGGAACAAAAATGGTAGAAAAAATATTTATTATTGGGACACCTTTGGGTGAAACTATGGAAACAAATGTTGTATTCGAAGGGGTGAGAATTAACATTAATGGGTGTGAACTAAAAACAGATTTAATACCCCTAGAATTAAGTGATTTTGATATAATCCTAGGCATGAATTGGTTGGGTAAAAATAAGGCTCGTCTAGATTGCTTTACAAAAATAGTAACCTTCCAAGGGCTAAGGGTGAAACAATGGTCTTTAAAGCGGAGAGAATTTCCAACCTTACAAATATAATCTCGGTTATGGCTGTGAGAAAACTACTAAAGAAAGGTTGTACATCATACCTTGCATATGTGATAAATTCAAAAAAGGGTAAAATAAGACTGTCTGGCATTCCAATTATAAGGGAATTTCCGGATGTATTTCCGGAAGAACTGCTGGGACTACCCCTAGAAAGAGAAGTTGAAGTCACCATCGACATATTGCCTAAGGTGTCTCCTATAGCCCAACTGCTGTATAGAATGGTCCTTAAGGAATTGGATAGGTTTAAAATCCAATTGTAGGAGCTCTTTGAAAAAGGGTTCATATGACCAAGCAACTTACCTTAGGGGGCACCTGTATAATTGTGAAGAAGAAAGATGGAATGTTAAGGCTTTGCATAGATTACCGTCAACTGAATAAAGTGACGGTAAAGAATAGATATTTGCTTCCGTGGATAGATGATTTATTCGATCAGTTGAAGGGTGCTAAAGTGTTCTCAAAAATTGATTTAAGATCAGGATACTACCAGATGCGAATCAAAAGGCAAGATGTGCCGAAAACTGCCTTCAGAACTCTCTACGGACACTTTGAGTTCTTGGTGCTACCATTTGGATTAACTAATCCTCCAACACTTTTTATGGATTTAATGAACTAAGAATTCCAACCGTACCTTGATAAGTTTGTTGTTGTATTCATCAATGACATCTTCGTTTACTCCAAATCCTATAAGGAGTATGAACAACACCTGAGATAAACACTACAGACTCTAAGAAGCCGCCAGTTGTATGCCAAGTTGGATAAATATGACTTCTAGTTAAAAGAAGTTACCTTTTTAGGGCATGTAGTGTCTTCAGAAGGCATTTTTTTGGACCTTTAGAAGGTGGAGGCAGTTCTGAGATGGGAAAGGCCTACTACAGTAATTGAAATCCGTAGTTTTCTTGGATTGGCAAGGTATTATAGAAGGTTTATCGAAGGGTTTTCAACAATAGCAACTCCAATGACATGACTCATCAGGAAGAACATAAGATGAGAGTGGTCAAAGAAGTGCGATTAGAGCTTTCAAGAATTGAAGAGAAGGCTTACAACTGCCCCCATACTAATCCTTACATCCAGAACAGAAGGTTTTGTAGTCTACAGTAATGCCTCAAGAAAAGGATTGGATTGTGTCCTAACACAGCATGGAAGAGTAGTTGCCTATGCATCGAGACAACTGAAGACTCATGAAATCAACTACCCAGTTCATGACTTAGAATTGGCAGCAATATGTTTTGCCTTACGAGTATGGAGGCACTACTTATACGGATCCTAGGTTCAAATTTTCACAGATTATAAGAGCCTTAAATATTTGATGTCACAAAAGGAGTTGAACATGCGACCATAAAGATGGGTGGAATTAATTAAAGACTACGATTGTATTATAGATTATCATCCAGGAAAAGCAAATGTAGTCGTGGATGCTCTCAGCTGTAAAGATAAGGCAATTATAGGTGGACCAACAACTTGGGATGAGAAAGCCGTGATTGAGCTAGATAGATTGGGGGCAGTATTAAATGTGAGTCCAGAAGGATCCTTAATGGCTCAACTAAGGGTGAAGTCTAGATATCTAGAGCAAATATTAGAGGCACAACAGCTCAAACTAGGATCAGGGGGTGAAACTCTTTTTTGAATGGGAGATAATGGAATAGTGATGTTGGGGCAACACATGTATGTGCCTAACAACAAAGTCCTTAAACAAAAGTTATTACGAGAGGCCCACGAGTCTAAGTTCATTGTACATCCAGGTAGTACTAAGATGTAGCAGGATCTGAAATAGTACTACTAGTGGCTAAATATGAGAAAAGAAGTGGTTGACTACATGGCAAAATGTAGTATTTGCCAACAAGTACAAGTAGAGCACCGAAAGCCGGTAGGGCTGTTACAACCATTACCAATCCCTAAGTGGAAATGGGAGATGATCACAATGGACTTTGTGTTGGGACTACCTAGGAGGAAGAGGGGAAATGATACAATCTGGGTCATTGTGGATCGACTAAGTCTGCCCTTTTCCTACCTGTCGCATGTACCCCACGCGACATCGATGGTAATTTTTTGTTCGTTTGCTTGATTTGGGAGTTGCCACCTAGTATTTGATTGAAGGTTACTAGGTAGCCCAAATGTACTGGTCTTTGTCGGAGATTCACGGGTAAGGGACTGGTTGTGGCTAGGGAAGGTATTAGCACCCCTAGTGCACCCTACCTGAGGTAAGTTGCTTCGTGATTTTGATGTGAATTAAAATTTTAAAATAGTAGTGAAATTCTTAAGGCTTTAATAAATCAGTTATTAAATCCCAAAATATATGTAGAAACATGTTCTTACATTTTCACAGGAAGTACAACATGATTTTATTTGTCCTTAAAATACTTAACCATATACAAATTAAAACACTTAATTCTTTTTTTTCTTTCTTTCTATTTATTTTTTATTTTTTTTAATTTTAACATTAAAAGAAAACATACATAAAAAAATTACAAACACACACACATCACCTTTTAGTATGTTTACTCACACACTCACACTTCCATATTCATTACAAAATATCCATAATTCAAAATAACCCTAACAAACATATTAAACAAAAATTTACATCAAGCAGATAATTTACAAATAGACCCCTCAAAACTTGGGAATAGTGCTGGGGACATCAAAGAAGCTTCTAGGGTTACGGAACAGTGGCGGCGCGTCTTCTCCACGCGCCACCGCCAGAAAATTCAAGCAAACAGGGGATCTAAAATGGTTTCCTCCCCTCTTCCCTTCCCTGCTGGCGGTGAAGGCAACGTCACCTGCAAAGCCAAGAAAACACAACAATTATTTTATTTTATTTTTTCTCCTCAGATCTGGTTCTTCTGGGTCTGATTCTCAGTTTGTTGTTCTTTCCTTCTTCAGGTGGCAGATATGTCGTGGTGCGTGAAGGGACTCCCCGGTGACTCACATGGTCGGAGGCTCGCTGGATTAGGTAGATCGTCGACCCCTCTTTCTTCCTTTGTCGGCGGTGAGGCAAGCAGAGGTCTAAGGAGGGGGAACAAACCACATTAAGCTCGACCCCTTCTCTATTTCTCTTTTGGCCAGCGTTGAGGCAAGCAGAGGACTGCTGGTGTCTGTGATGCTGCTTGTGGTCAGTTGCAGAAGATGAAAAAGAGCGGGGGCTGTCTTAGCTGGTCTGTGGCTGTAGCTGTTGAGGAGACCGAAGGAGAAGAAGACGCTGCTGAGGGGAAGGCTTCGGTGCTGAAGGTTGAAGACGAGAGGCAATGTGGGAAGGAGAGGTGAGCCACCTCTCTGTAAGGCTGAATTAACAGCTGTTTCGGGGTTGGTCTAGTGAGGTGGAGAGTCGTCTTGGGGAGGGAAGATGGGGACAGTTGTTATGGAGAGGGAGAGCGGCGGCTGCCTCTTGGTTGGGAGAGAAGACCGTGAGTTTGTGTTCAGCTGAAAAGGGAAGGTCGTGCGTGTGGGGGCTGAGGGAGGAGAAGAAGATAGGGAAAAAGCTAGGGGAGGGGGCTTGAGTGGCTGGTTTAAGAGGGAGCGTGGGGTTCTCTAGTTTTCTTTTGGTAAAAGAGAAGGGGAGGGTGGCGACTGTTTGGGAGAGATAGCTTTAGGTTTATGTTTTTTTTTTTGTTATCCTGATTTTCTCTTTTAAAAAATTGCTCCCCTTTGTCAATTTTCTCCCCCCTCTTTATGTGTATTGTGACCTATAACATCCCCATATCCAAGATAAAGCAACGATCTCATGTTAACTGATAAATAGAGTAATTAAATTTTTTTTTCTATATCTATTCATGGTGTTTCTATTAAAGTCTACCAAAATTTCAACGAAGTCTCCCCTATACCGGGAGGTCCCAAGTTATCAGCATACGACCTGTTTACACTTCTAATATACCGCATCTCCTAACTCAATTCAACCCAATCATCCTGGGTCTCAATCCCATAAACATCATCATTCATATCAACCACAATGTTTATGATATACATTGTACAACAATTATCATTATGGATGGATAAAGATATAAACATGCATATATGGAACATGGTTATACAAGGTACATAATTAAATTCATCTATTCCAGTTTAAACATCAATTATACAAATTGAGTTATAAAAAAGTTGCAATATTACCAAAATACAAGGGTATACTCCCTAGGACCTAAATTACAAAAAATGAACCTAAGCTAGAATCTACGCTTGTCGTGCATGTGATGGTTCTGAAAACAAAATACATATTATTGAAATATGAATATCACAATTATAAAGCAATGCAAATATCCAGCAATTTAAAAAAAAAACAAACATGCATTCATATTTTATTCACTTCTCTCTTTTGGTTGTCATTGGAAATTCTTTCTCCTTCAACTACTAAAAACCAAATCCTCTTCCATTATCAACCTCCATTCAAGATCTTATAGGACCATCCAGGATTATTTTCGCTTAACACATTACCGATACCAGTTTCATTGTTATCATCATCACCCCGTAGGAGTCGATGCAAGGTGATCCCTTTACTCGGGATCCTAACATACACTACATGTATGCTAGTCAATACATGGTGATCCCCTTACCCGGGATCCTAACATACACTAAATGTATGCTAGTCAATACATCTTGATCCCCTTACCCAGGATCCATACACTAAATGTATGCTAGTCAATACATCTTGATCCCCTTACCCGGGATCCTAACATACACTAAATGTATGCTAGTTCATGCCCCAAATCACACTTCTCATATTTCCTTTGTCAACGATAATTTCATCACTTGGCAGATCACACAACAACCGTTCACCTTGAATACACATACATTCAGAATACTATCAAAAATATTGACATCATTACACAAACTTTCCTCCTTTCTCCTAATATCCAACGTTCGGTAATTTACATCTCACATTAATAACATATTAAATCATAGAATTTAACTAGAAAGTATAGGTGTGGATCACCTACGTGCAATAGAAGCTCTAATCGTGCTCCCCTGCTACTGTTGTTGCACCACGCCTGTGGTCCATCCTGCAAATCACTGGTTTATCTCATAAATTTTCCTCACTCAAGGATATGTTTTATAATAAACATATCAACAACCAAGAACCCTAATCTATAATTCACATCAAGGCATCAATTCATTATCGAATTTGAAATAACTTATAAGATCATGTTTAGAACACCTTACCCGGTACGAATTAAGGTTTTGATCTTCAACCAGTTGAAGATTTTCAACTCCCTCCTTCCTTATCTAATGACAGCCAGCCCTCCATCTTCTTTTTTTCTTCAATTTTCTTGTTAATCCCTTGCCCACAACTGTTTATTTCATCTATAAACCCTTAATCTTGGATGGGTTCTTGAAATTTTTGTGTTTCTCTCTTGATTTTGCAAGAATGCATACAAAAACTCCCTCTTTTCTTTCCTTACGATTGCTGCAGATTTTTGGTGAGAAAAGGAGTATTTATGCTCTATAATTTTTCTTATTTGCATTTAGCCCCCCACATCTTCTTCTTCTTCTTTTCTTCTTATAATTAAGTTATACCTCTTTTCATTTCTTATAATTTCACCCCACAACTTTTAGTTTAGTTTATTTTCTTTAATTTAATCCAACCCTCAATATTTTTGGGTTGATTTATAACGTCTTAAAATATTTTGTCCAGAAAATTTTATCCAAAAATTTATGAATTCCCATTTTTATTTAACCATATGCATGAATTTCTTCACTTTTATTTCTCATTTAGTTAGTTTGCAATCTAAGCAATCTTTATTTTTCCCCAGGGTTTACATTCTCCCCTCCTAATAGAAATTTCATCCTCGAAATTTAAGTTACGTACCTATGTTGAAGAATAAATGCGGGAACTTTTGCTTCATCTCGGACTCTCTTTCCCATGTTTCTTCTTCTATTTGAGAGTTTCTCCACAATACTCTTACCAGGGAAACTCTCTTATTCCTCAACACCCTCACATCTCAATCCAAGATCTTGGCAGGCTTAACTTCCATGGTTAGATCCCCTTTAATCTTCATAGGAACGTGTGGCAATACCTGTGAGGGGTCTATCTTGGCCTTTCACAACAATGACACATGGAACACATTGTGAATCTTATCCAAATATGCAAGCAACTTTATACGATAGGCAACTGGTCCAATTCTTTCCTTAATCTTGAAAGGGCCAATATATCTCAGAGCTAATTTCCCTTTTACTCCAAATCGAATGATGCCTTTCCAAGGTGCCACTTTCAAAAATACCTTGTCCCCCACTTGGAATTCTAAAGGCCTTCTTCGGTTATCTGCATAACTTTTTCTTCTTCTTTTTTTCTTTTTTTTTGTCTATCCTGGGCTTCCTTCATCCTCTTTTTGATTACCCTCATCTTGTCCGTTGTTAGTTGCACCATTTCAGGTCCCAAAAGGTTCTTTTTTTCCTACTTCCTCCCAATATATTGGGGTACGACATTTCCTCCCATACAATGCTTCATATGGAGCCATACCAATATAGCTTGATGGCTATTATTATAAGTAAACTCTACCAATAGCAAGATCTCTTCCCAGTTCCCTCTGAACTACAGCACATAGGACCCAAGGAGATCCTCAAGAGTTTGAATGGTCCTTTCAGATTGACCATCCGCCTGAGGATGAAATGTTGTGCTTACATTCAACTTTGTCCCCAATGCTCGTTGTAAGCTAGGCCATAATCTCGATGTGAACCTTAGATCCCAATTCGATATAATCGACACTGGCACTCCATAAAGTTTGATTACTTTATTTACATATAATTTTGTTAGCTTATCAACAGAATCAATCATTTTCATAGGCAAAAACAAAACAGATTTTGTTAGTCGATCCACAACCACCCATATGGCATCATTTCCCTTCCTTTCCCTAGGTAATCCCATCACAAAATCATAGAAATATCCTCCCATTTACATTTTGGAATCGACAATAACTGTAAATCCCCTGCAGGTCTCTGGTGTTCTATCTTTACTTGTTGACAGATCCCACAGTTCGACACAAATTTTGCTATTTCCCTCTTCATATTTGGCCACCAGTAGTATTTCTTTAAATCTTTATACATCTTCGTACTTCCAGAATGAGTAGCAAATCGGGATTCATGAGTTTCTCTCAATACTTCTTCCTTTAAAGTCTTATGATCAGGCAAATAAATTCGCCTACCCATAGCTATTAGCCCACTAGATAACATTTGGAATGCTTTCTCTATACCCTGGTTTACACTTTCCTTGATATCCTTTACCTTTTTTTTTCTACCTGTTGAGCCACCAAGACCTTGTCTCGAGGCACAAATCGGATCTTTAACTAAGCTAATAGTGATCCCTCAGGCCCTACACTTAGCTGCAAGCCCAATTTCTTCAATTCCACTACACTTCCCTGTTCCTTAATCTCAATATCATTCATCACTGTTTTTCCCTTCCTAATCAATGCATCGGCTACTACATTAGCCTTACCAAGATGGTAGTCAATCACACAATTGTAATCTTTTATTAACTTTGCCCATCTTCTTTGTCGCATATTTAACTCCTTCTGGGACATCAAATACTTCAAACTTTTTTGGTTTGTAAAGATTTAAACTTGTGACCCACACAAACAATGTCTCCATACTCTTAAGGAAAACACCACTGCTGCAAGTTCTAGGCCATGAACTAGGTAATTCACCTCATGCGACTTTAGTTGTCTTGATACACAAGCAATCACATGCCTTTGTTGCATCAACACCCATCCTAGACCCTTTTTTTTTAGGCATCACTATATACCACAAACCCTTCTGTCCCTGATGGAAGGGCCAACGCAGGAGCAGAAGTGAGTCTCTCCTTCGGTTCTTGAAAGCTCGCTTCACACTCTTCCGACCAAACAAACTTGACTTCCTTGCGGGTCAACTTAGTCAGAGGTGATGTTATGGTGGAGAACCCCTCAATAAACCTCCTATAATACCCAGTAAGACCTAAGAACTCCGGATTTCTATCACATTGGTAGGCCTTTCCCATTTCAACACGGCCTCAGCGTTTCCTCAATCCATAAATATTCCTTCTGCGGATATTACATGGCCCCACAAATACTACTTCTTTAAGCCAGAACTCACACTTGCTGCAAATTTTTCGTGAGAAAAGGAGTATTTATGCTCTATAATTTTTCTTATTTGCATTTACGCCCCCACATCTTCTTCTTTTTTTTTCTTCTTATAATTAAGTTATACCTCTTTTCATTTCTTATAATTTCACCCCACAACTTTTAGTTTAGTTTATTTTCTTTAATTTAATCCAACCCTCAACATTTTCGGGTTGATTTATAACGTCTTAAAATATTTCGTCCAGAAACTTTTATCCAAAAATTTCCGAATTCTCATTTTTATTTAACCATATGCATGAATTTCTTCACTTTTATTTCTCATTTAGTTAGTTTGCAATCTAAGCAACCTTTATTTTTGCCCGGGGTTTACATGACCTCTATTTATAGTCAAAGTGATTTGGTCCCCAAAACACATCAGTCTCTCAGCTTCTTTATTTTTTTGTCAATTTTGATTTTCTCTTATTTTTTTGTATTTTTTGAAAACAAGCAATATCAACGTAGGCTCAACAAGGAAAATCAGTGATTATAAAATTAACGCGTTAAAAGTTGAACATGTTCAAAATACCTTTGAAAATTTAAATCCTTTTGAGACGACTTTGAAAAAGCTAAAAATGATGCAAATATATCAAAAATACATTGTTTGGGGTTTTCATTGTTTTTTTGCTATTTTTGGATTTTCCTGAAAATTTATCAAAAACATGGGTAAAAAATTAGGTAGCAACACTACCAGTAAAAATGACGGATCCAATTGACAAGTTGGCTAAGATTTATGTGAACGAAGTTGTGAGGCTTCATAGAGTCTAAGTATCAATTGTTTCAGACCGAGACCCAAGGTTTACTTCACGTATCTGGCCAAGCATACAACGTGCCTTGGGAACAAATTTGAATATCAGTACTGCCTTTCATCTACAGACTGATGGCCAATCTGAGAGAGTTATTCAGATCATAGAGGATTTACTAAGGGCATGTGCTTTGGAATTTAGTGGAAACTGGGAGGAGCACCTGTCTCTAGTAGAATTCACATATAACAACAGTTATCAGACAACAATTGGAATGGCCCCATTTGAAGCTCTTTATGGCAGAAAGTGTAGGACACCCTTGTGTTGGGAAGAAGTTGGGGACATAAAGTTTTATGGGGCAGAATTAGTACAAATCACTATTGAAAAAGTGATGATAATTAAGGATTGAATGAAGGTGGCTTAGGATAGACAGAAGAAGTATGCAAGTATTCAAAGAAGACCCCTTGAATTTTGTCCTGGAGATAAAGTATTTCTAAAGGTAGCTCCATGGAAGCACATGCTGAGATTCAACATGAAGGGGAAGTTAGCTCCGAGGTTCATTGGACCATTTGAAATCCTGAAACGTATCAGACCTGTAGCATATGAAATAAACTTGCCCTCACAATTGGCCAAGGTTCACAATGTATTCCATGTTTCTTTGCTGTGAAAAGTCGATGTAAACCCTTCGAGAGTGTTACCTCAAGTGCCAGTGGAGATGAAAGAAGACATAACACTTGAGGTAAGATCGATAAAGATACTTGATTGGGGCGAGAAAGAACTTTGTAATAAGAAAGTTCCCATCATTAGAGTCTTATGGCGAAGCTCACAATTGAGGAAGAAACATGGGAGAGAGAATAAAAAATGAGACGAAAATTTCTCAACTTGTTTATAAACTCAGGTACATCACTTAAATTTGGAGGATGAAATTTCTTATGAGGGGATAATGTAAACCCCGATTGAAAATTAGGCAGACAAGCAATCTAAATGCTCATAAAATAGATTTATCAGAAATACCAAATAAGCATTAAAACAAACCAAGTAAGAAAAAAAATACAGAAAAGTGAATAAAATACTATTGGGAGTGAGTTACCTGGAAAGAAAATTATCAATATGTGTCGCACCCTCGCAATCGGAGCGCGGTGTCGCGACGATCCTCGATTGATTTCAGGTTATTTGTTGTTTGTGTAAAAAGGGAGTCGCCACCTAGTATTATGGTCAATAGGAACCTTGACTGGTCTTTCAGAGATTCTAAGGCAAGGGACTGGTTGTGTAAAGGGAAAGTATTAGCACCCCTAGTACGCCCTACCTAAGGTAAGCTGCTTGGTGTTTGGTTTGCTTTATAATTGCTATGGTGTTGGTGTTTGGATAGGTTTGCTATGATGAATGGATTTGGGTTCAAAGTCTAAAAGTAAGAACCTTTGGCCAATATTGATCATACCTTTATATATGTCTACAAAATGCCAAGGAGAACCAATGCAGATCTCTTGAAATCTGTGTTTGATTCAAATTAAATTTATTAAGGTAGAAATCCAAGGAGATTCCATGTGCTTTAAAAGCTCATTTTTCCCTTAGTATTTCAAGAGTTTGTGACTCGTAAATCGCAAGGAGGAGGGACAAAAATTTAGAAATCTGGGGTGCTTTAAAAATCTATTTTTTTTGTCTTAGTGTTCTATACTCTCACGGCTTGTGAACCGTGGAGTAAAAAAATTGAAATGTCCTCGATTATAATCAAGGCTTCTTTCAAGGATGTGTGCGGATTTATTATTTCTAGAAAATTATTTTGGTTATTTACCACTCCGGGTTTCTTTTTCCAAATATTAACAGTGAATAATAACAAATTATTCCCAATAATATTTTGGATATTCGTCCTTTAAGGATTTCTTTATCCAAACATTAGCGGTGAATAATAGATGAATTCCCCCCAAAATAAGATTTT
>Ga0307513_10007319_pt1 | contig 14332 bp, 8 predicted proteins | sample 15_EM_MG_FD_202174 | JGI IMG/M metagenome (GOLD analysis project Ga0307513, IMG submission 202174) | Populus trichocarpa ectomycorrhiza microbial communities from riparian zone in the Pacific Northwest, United States - 15_EM | ecosystem: Host-associated > Plants > Roots > Unclassified | place... | reverse complement strand
CAGGCGCCTTCTAAGCGCTTGGCCGCAGGTTCGAGTCCTGCCGGGGGCGCCCATTTCCACTATCGCGACCGCCACGCCCGTACGAGATCCTCCGGTCCCCAGTGCGCGGTCAGCGGCAGACCCTTGACCACCCCGGCGCGGGAGACCGCGACCAGTGGAGTGTCCGGGTCGGTACCGGGGACAGCGAGCATGTCGCGTACCAGGGCGTCGTATTCGTGGCGGCCGAAGGGCTGGGTCTCCAGCCACTTGACCGATCCGACGAAGTGCACCTGGCGGGCCAGGGGTTCGCGGTCCGCGCCGACGAGGTCGATCTCCGGGGTGTTCTGACGGTTCCACCAGCCGCCGACGGCCTCGGTCTCGGGCCACTCCTCACTCGGCATCAGACGCAGCAGGGACTCGCGGACCAGTGGTTCGACCGCGCGGCCACGCCAGGTGGTCCAGGACCGCTCGATGCGTTCCAGCGCCAGGTCGCCCCGGCCGCGCTCGATGAGCGGGATCGCGCGCTGCAGGAACGCCAGCCAGAACCGCAGATAGGGGTCGGCGATCCGGTAACGCTTGTTCTTGCTGTCCGGCCTGGTGGACAGAGGGATGTCGGCGGCCAGGGCACGCTTGGTCTGAAGTGTGGTCAGCAGCGGGGAGAGCGTGCCCGAAGGCAGTGCGCCGGCGCCGCCGGCCCGGGCCGCGATGGCGCTGAAGGTGCGTTCACCGCTGCCGACCGCTTCCAGTACCGCCCGTGAGTGCGAGGCTTCGGGGAATTCGCCCAGCAGGGACAGCTCACCGGCCACGAGCAGGGGCGAGAGAGGGTTGGCGACAGATTCCCGCAGGAAGGCCGCACGGCTCGTTCCCGGCCGCCACGACTGCACGATCTCGGGGAATCCGCCCGTGATCAGCTGGGCGTCGACGGCCTCTGCCGCGTCGAGCCCGGTCATCGCCTGCACGTCGGCCAGGTTCAGGGGGCGGACGGTCATCTTCGCCGCCCGGCCGAAGAACGGGCGCCCGTACGACTGCAAGGCCTCCATCACCGACATGTCGCTGCCGACCAGCAGCAGAAGCACGGGCTTGGCGGACAGATGACGGTCCCATACGGTCTGGAGCGCGCCCTCGAACTCCTGGTCCTGCTCGACCAGCCAGGGCACCTCGTCGACCACCACGATGCTGGGTGAGTCGTCGGGGACCGCGAGCGCCAGCGAGCGCAGGGCCTGGTTCCAGTCCCGCGCCTGGAGTCCGGCGACCAGCTCCGCCCCCGGCAGCGGCGACTGCCCGAGGGCCACCGCGAAGTCGGCGCGCTCCCTCACGGGGTTGCGCCCGCGGGTCGCCTGGAACACCACGTACGGCGCCCCCGAGCGGTCACAGAACTCCTGGACCAGCCGCGACTTCCCCACGCGGCGCCGGCCCGTCACGATCACAGCCCGTCCCCGCGTGGCTCCGGCGCCCTCGGCAACTGTCCGATACTGCTCGGTCAGCAGTTCGAGATCCCCGGTCCGGCCTTGGAACTCCACGACACACTCTCCAGGGGATTAACGTAGATTGCTCCTAACGTAGATTGAATCTTACTTCACGTTCGGCGACCACCCGGCAGGTTCAGCGACCACGCGATTCGGTCGAGCGGGCTACGGCAGCCCCCAGGGCTCAGCCCGCTCCCCCGGAGCCACCGGCGCAATCACGAGATCCGGCCGCTCCCCCGCGTACACCAGCACCTCGCGCCCCTTCGCCAGGTCGATCGTGAGGGTGCCGTCCTCCGACACCTTTGTGCGGGCCCGGGTGCCGTCGTCCAGCACCGCCCGCACCGGACCGCCGGTCAGGTCGTGCCGCAGGCGCAGAGGCTCGCCCGCGAGGCTTCGGATGCGGATGAAGCGCGTGGCGCCCGCCGTACGGACCGCGCTGATCAGGAAGGCGCCCTGGGTGCGGAAGTCGTGGAGGGTGACGTCCGGCCAGGTGGGTGGGACCGCGGGGAAGATCCGGATCACGTCGCCCCAGCTCTGGCAGAGCATGTCGTGCAGGGACTGGGACGCCGACAGCGGGGTCTCGATGACCGGGCCGGCCTCCGTGTAGTGGGTGTTGGCGCGGCAGGGGTAGCGCGTGGTGGTGTCGAAGAACTTCTTCAGGTAGGTGAGGGCTGTCTCGCCGCGGCCCATCATCGCGTACAGCGACGCGGCGCCCGTGTAGCTGTAGCCGCGGTGGGAGCCGGTCAGGGCGTGCCAGTGGACGACCGACTTCTCGATCAGCTCGCGGTGTTCCGGCTGGTCCCAGTTCACCAGGTACAGCGGGTAGACCATGAGGAGGTGGGAGTAGTGGCGGTGGGACTGCGCGTACGGGGTGTCCGCGCCGATCATGTAGCCGTTGTCGTCCACCGGGTACGGCGTCAGCCGAGCCAGGGTCTCCTGCCAGCGAGGGGCCAGCGGGTCGTCGACGCCCAGGCGTTCCGTCGCCTCCAGGAGTGCGGTGCAGCCCCAACGGATCAGCGACAGGTCGTAGTTGGTGTCCTTCGGGGGGATCACCGGGTACTCCGGGGAGAGGGTCGAGGGGAGGTGGAGTCTGCCGTCGTCGCCCGGCTGGAGAAAGTGCAGGTAGTAGTTGATCGCCCGGCGGAGGAGGGGGTAGAGCGTGTCCCGCAGCAGGCTCTCGTCCATGCTGTGGCGGTAGCTCAGCCATACGTTGTGCAAGGCCCAGGTCAGGTCGCCCACTTCGGCGCCGGTGCCCGGTGTACCGACGTTCCGGTTGGCGAACATGTCGGAGCTGCGGCCCACTCCTGAGCTGTCCGAGCGGTAGGCGGCGGGAACGTTCGCGGTCAGCTGTTCCTGGTTCTGGCGGACGGTGGTGGCCAGCGCGTCCAGTTCCAGGTGGTTGGAGCCGTGGATGAGCCAGTACTCCAGCTGGACGTTGAGGTTCCACCACACCGCCGGCCAGGGCGTGGGCTCCAGCCAGGGGCCGCAGGTGGCCATCGGCGGGCCGCCCGCGCGGCTGGCCGACGCGACCTTGTAGAGCTGGATCCAGTGGAAGCTCTGCAACCGCTCGTCGGGGAACGAGACGAAGCTCTTGCGGTAGTACGTGTGCCACCAGCGGGTGTGCGGGGTGTGGAGGGCCGCGTAACTGGGGCCGGCTCGGCGGATTTTCCTGAGCGACGCCTCCCCCGCCCTGGTGTCCGAGGGGTGGCTGTGGGCAACCGTGAGGAGGAGGGTGTCGTGCGCGTGGCGGTACGCCGTCGCCGTCTGGCCTCCTCCCGTGAGGGGCTGGAGGACCTGCTCGATGTCGTCGCCCGTCGACCCGGTGGTCCAGGGCGGGTTCGGGACGTATCCCGTCGGCGGGGCCTCGCTGATCTTCCGGGGGCTGATGGCCTCCTCGGGGTGGAAGGTCCAGTGGACCTCCTCGTCGCCGGACGCCGTGACGTGTGCGGCGAGGATGCCGTCGTGGATGAGGGCGGCGAGGGTCAACGTGCCCTTGTCCGTAGTGATCGTGCCGGTCAGTTCGGCGTTCCACAGGCTCAGGCGCCAGTCCACGGCGGTGATGGTGCCGACCGGGTCCAGGGTCAGATGTCCCACGGGGAGGCGGCAGGTGCCCCAGCCGCTGCCGAACTCCGGGCGGTGGTCCTGGACTTCGCCGTGCTGGACGGTGAAGCGGATCGCGTTCGCGCCCGGCTCCCGGTAGATCATGCTGCCCAGCCGCCCGTCCCCGAGGAACGGGCCCTCGTGCCAGAGCGTGGGCACCCTGCGCCACAGCAGGTCCTGCCGGCGCAGGAAGTCCGCCCAGGCCGCGTCCGAGTCCATCCGGTTGCGGAGCTTCCAACGGCCGCCCGGAGGAGGGGTGGTGACGCCCTCGGGGTCGACCCCGCTGTCGACCTCACTGCCCGCCGCCTGGGCAACTCCCGGCAGGGCCACGGCCGTTGTTCCGGCCAGCGCCGATCCGATGACCGCTCTTCTGGAGGTCATCGCCGGATCACCGCGTCCAGTAGGTGATGTTGCGGAAGCGGGCCTCGGCCCGTCCGGTGCCGTGGTGGTAGACGCCGTTCTTGAAGTGCCGGGTGGCGGGACCCCGGTCCGCCCTCGTGAGGACCAACTCGTCGTCGAAATAGACGTTCACGCTGCCCGCCGACGCGTCGTGCGCGAGTTTGACGTTGAACCACGTGTCGTACGCATTGGTCTTCAGGACCGTGCTGTCGTACGCCCGTACCGTGCCGCCGCTCCCGCTGTACGCGTTGAGCATGAAGTCCGTGGCCGGGGTGCCCTCGGGGTGGATCACGCGGAGGATCTGCACGAAGGTCGCGCCGTTCGTGCCGGACGGGAGGTACACGTCGGCGTCCCACATATGGTGCCCCGACGTGTACTCCTGCCGCCAGCGCATCTCGGTGCGCGGGTCGGTCGAACTGCCCTCGGACATCGGCTCGTCGGTGTCGTACACCCACATGCGGTGGACGCCGCCGCTGTTGCTGTAGCGGTCGCTCAGGGCCAGGTTCCACGGCTTCTGCATGCCATAGGTGAAGGTCGTTCTCGTCCAGCCGTCCGTGGGGGACGCGGCTGCCAGGGCTGTGGGAGACGCGGAGGCCGTCGCCTGGGTCGCGGACCAGAGGGCGCCTCCGGCGAGTAAGCCGCCGGCGGTCAGGACCGTGCGCCTCGATGGAGTCATGGGCATGCCAAATCAACCCTTCCAGCTTCCTGGAGTACAGCTTCCAGAGATGGAGATTCATCGGACCTATCTTCCGGATGAGCCTAGATCTGGCCCAGATGCGCGTCAACGCTCGCGTCCAACCGAAGATAGATCCGATGTACGCCCGCCTACGCGGCTACTCCCCTCGGTAACTCTCCGGCGGAGCCAGATAGCTGACCGGCAGTCCGCCCGTGTCGATGACGATCTGGTCGACGGCGATCGCCGGGTCGACCATGAAGAGCCGCAGGACGTGTTCGCCGGGTTCGGTGACCGTCACCGTCGTGGTCAGTCTCTCCACGCCGTCCTCGACGTTGCGGGCCCAGGCGTCACCCCGGTTGCCGGTGGCGACGGACTGTCCCGACAGGACCGTCACCGGCTGGTCGTCGAGGGACACGGCGACCCGTCGGTGCCCCCGCTCGTCGAGCGACGGCAGCCGGAAGACGGTCACCGGGAAGGTGCCGGTACTGCCGAAGCGCACCCGGTACCTCAACTCCGGTGCCCGCGCGGCGAATTCGGCGGTGACCGGCGTCGCCGTCGACGGCACCGCCTCCACCGCGCCGGTACGACGGCCAAGACCGCGCACGGTACGCCAGCGAGCCCCGCCGCGCGCCACCCGGCGGTCGGTGTGCACGGCGTCGATCGAGACGTACCCGTGCGCCTCGACGAACCCGCGAGCCGAACGCCGCGCCCGTTCACCGTCGTTGCGCACGGTCAGCGGTACGTCGACACGTTGCCCGGCGTCGGTCCCGCTCACCGTGACCGTCGCTTCGTACGTCCCCTCGGGCACCCGGTCCCAGTCGATCTCCACCCACACCCTGGTCTGTTCGGTCAGGGAGCCGCCCGACTCGCTCAGCCGGACCCAGGGGTGACTGGCCTCGGCGGTCCAACTCACCGCAAGAAAGCCGGTGTTGAAGACATCCACGAAGCGGCGGTCCCGGGTGAAGGAGGAGAAGGAGAGGGGGAGGGCCGTTCCCGTCTCGTTGCCCTCCGACGCGACCCCGAGGCCCGATGTCTCCTGCCGGGCGACCCTGCTGACGGCCGGGCGGCCCGGCGCCTTCGGGATCTGCGAGGGGTACGGATTGACGATCCCGTCCCATTTCCCGCCCGCCACCTCGGTGTTGTAGCGCTTGGTGAGGACCGCTTCCGTGGCGTGTGCCGCCTCGGCCAGGTCCGCGAAGAGGTTGGTCCCGGCGCCGCGTCCCTGGCGGAGGGCGAGTGCGTTGCGGTCTGCCCAGTAGTACTTCAGGTTCATCAAGTAGGCGCCGTGCACCGGGTATTCGACCAGCTCGAAGTAGGCGTCCCGGTAGGCCTCGGGCAGCTTGGCGGCCAAAGTCCGTGCCCGCTCCAGCAGTTGGGCGTAGGCGTCCGTCCGGCGGCCCGCCTCGTCGCCGTGGTGGACCACCGAGAGCAGGCCCTTGGCGATGAATTCCGGGCGCAGTTCCGCCGCGAGACGGTAGTACTCGGTACGGATCGCCGCGATCTCGCGACCGTGTCGACGCCCGAACTGCCGGCCCGCCCACTCGACCAGGAAGCCCTCGACGTCGTCCGCGCCCCACCTGTCCACGTCCCAGGCGACGTCCATGGCGAAGGACAGCCCGGTCTCGATCGACTTCACGTCCCCCACGTTGAAGATCCACATCCGGTCGGCGCCGTGCTCGTAGACCCGGCGCAACTCCTGCCAGACCTTGGCGAGTTGGGTGGTGTCCAGCCAGAGGTAGCTCTTGGGGCGGCCCCAGTAGGACAGGTGGTAGTAGATGCCGTTGCCGCCTTCGCGCCGCCGCTCGGCAGCGTTCGGCAGCTGGCGCATGTTGCCGTGGTTGTCGTCGGGCCAGATGAGCGTGACGTCGTCCGGCACCTGGACGCCCGCGTTGTAGAGGTCCAGCACCTCCTTGTACGGGATGAAGATCTGCGGCTCGGCCGCCGTACCGACCTCCTCGGCCAGGATGCGGCGCTGGTCGGCGATGATGTCGTTCATCACCACGACCTTCTCCGGGATCGTCGTGGCGTACTTCGTCTCCAGCGCCGTGTCGTGCAGGCCGCGCATGCCGAGCGTCCAGCTGCTCTCGTACGAGGCGTTCTGGCGGGCCCGGGCTCTCCAGTAGTCCGAGATGACACCGGGGTTCACGGTGTAGTCGTACACCGGCAGGGTGCCGTCGGCGTTCTGGTGCTCCGCCGCCCACGGGTCCCATTCGTGGACGCCGTTGCGCAGCAGGGCCTCGGGGTGGCTGGAGCCGACGACTATGCCGTACTGCTCGGCGAGTTCGGGGTTCTCGCGGTGCTTGTTGAAGAAGTCGGAGTACGGATGCATGGCCGGCCAGAGGTAGTTGGCCTTCAGGCGCAGGAGCAGTTCGAAGACGCGCTTGAACGTCTCGGGGCCGATGTTCTTGTCCGGCTCCTGGGTGCGGTGGGACCAAGTGGTCAGGTTCTGCTCGTCGTTGACGAAGATGCCCCGGTAGCGGACCGAGGGTTCGTGGCGGACGAAGGGGCCCGTCGGCACGGTCACCTCGTCGCGGTGCTCCACCGGGACGTCGGCCCACCAGTACCAGGGGGAGACGCCGATGCGTTCCGAGGTGTCGTAGATCCCGTAGACCGTGCCGCGCCGGTCGCTGCCCGCGATCACCAGTGCGCGGTCCACACCGGGCAGTGGACGGTCGATCACCTGAGTGACCGACGCCTCCCAACTCCCCTTCACCTCAGAGACGTTGAGTCTGCCCTGGGCGATGAGCCCGTCGACGACCGGGCTCGCGCCGATCGTGCCGATCACGACGAGGTACGGCGCCTTCTCAGGCAAGGTGTGGATCAGCTCGGGGCGGGTGCCGGTGACCCGTTCGACGTCCGCCTGAAGGTCACCGGCCGCGCGGATCACGGCCGGATCGTCGGTCGCGTCCACGTAGATGTCGGTGGCCGATCCGCCCCGCAGCAGCGGGAATTCGGGTCTTCCGGCAGGAGCGGCGGACGCGGCGCGGGCCGTCCCGGGGAACAGCCCGGGGAGCAGCGGGGTCGCTCCGGCGGCGGCCAGACCCCGCAGGAACGACTTGCGGGTCCAGGGCGCCGCCTGGGCCTGCGGTGATGGGGGTTGCTGTGACCGGTGCTGGGGTTCGCGGTGCGGCACGAGACGCTCCCTTTCCGCCCGGCGCCCCGCTTCGGCTCTTCGCGCAGCCGGTCAAGGAGCTGAGCGTATGAGTGTGGGGGTGGCCTGGGCGAGCCAGGTCAAGCCAGGCCAGAAAGCGCTTGCTATGCACTTTGCACCCTAGGACAGGCCCAGCCCGGACGTCCAGACGATCGACGTGCGGGTCTGCCGGATCAGCTTCTCCGCTGAACCGGCGTCCCATGGCATCGTTCTCGTCGCAGCCACCACGACTCGCCTCTGGAGCAGCCATGCCGACGACTCCGACGACCCCGATCCCCACCGCCGACCTCGTCGACGAGTACGGAGACGAACTGCGGGTCTGTGACGTCCAGTTCACCTCGTACGGGGCTGCCCTGTCGTTCGCCGGACCGGTCCGCACGGTCTCCGGCACCGAGGACAACGCCCTGCTGCACGCATTGCTCCGCGCCCCCGGCGAGGGCTGTGTCGTGGTCGTCGACGGCGGGGCCTCGCTGCGTACCGCGCTCCTCGGCGACCTGATGGCCGGGCGGGCGCGGGACAACGGCTGGGCCGGCGTGGTGATCTACGGCGCCGTCCGCGACAGCGCCGTCCTGGCCGGGATCGAGCTCGGCGTCCAGGCGCTGGGCACCAACCCGCGCAAGAGCGCGAAGGCGGGCGCGGGCGCGGTCGACGTACCCGTGACGTTCGGCGGGGTCACCTTCGGCCCCGGCGACATCCTGCACGCCGACCAGGACGGGGTCGTCCTGCTGCCGAAGGCCTGACCATCAGGCCCTCACTCTCACGCTCACGCTCGCGCTCTGACCGTCAGGCCATGTACTCCGTCGCCGCGTCCAGCAGCCAGTCCGTCAGATAGCCGGCGAAGGACGAGCGGACCAGGACCCAGAAGCCGGCTCTGGGTTCGTCCCGGGCGACCAGGACGACCTGGGTGCGGCCGAGGGTCGTCTGGGCGCAGTGGCCGGGGCCGAAGGCGCGCGGGTGCAGGTCGAGGGCGCAGCCGTGGGCCAGCAGGTCGCGGGCGCGCGGGCCCGTGACGAGGAGGGTGGTGCGCTGGGCGGAGACGTCGATGACGGACACCGGCTCGTCTCCGGCCGCCTCCCTGATACGGCCTTCCAGATCCCGTTCGCTGCCGGGCGGGCCCACGAGCAGCCACTCGTCCGGGCCCAGCCACAGGGCGACCAACTCCCCTGCCCGTACAGCGGTGTTGGGGGCCAGGGGCAGCGGGATGCCCAGGGCGAGCCCGATCGCGTCGGCCGCCGCTCCCTTGGCGTCGAGGCGCACGTTCAGCTGGGCCAGGAAGGGGAGTTCGGCCAGCCGGATCGCGCCCCCGGAGGTGCGGGTCGCGGTGGCGAGGCGGTCGGCCGCGTCGGACAGGGGGGACACGGGGCTGCGGAGCAGGGTGGTGGTGTCAGCCATCTCGGCGGGCTCCCTCGGGGTCGTAGAGGACGGGGCTCGCGACGGTCACCGGGACCAGGCGGTCGCCCACGGGGGCGTACAGCCGCTCGCCGAGGCGTTCCCGGCCGCCCTTGATCAGGGCGAGGGCGAAGGTCCGGCCCAGGGCGGCGCTGCGGTAGCTGGAGGTGACATGGCCGAGCATCGGGACGGGCGGCGCGGGCAGCACGCTGTCGGCGACCAGCTGGGTGCCCTCGGGGAGGAAGGTGCCGGGGTCGTCCGGGAGCAGGCCGACGAGGTGCTTGCGGTCGGGGCGGACGGCGTCGGCACGGGCGTACGACCGCTTGCCGATGAAGTCGGGCTTCTTCTTCGACACCACCCAACTCATGCCGAGATCCTGCGGAGTCACGGTGCCGTCGGTGTCCTGGCCGATGATCGGGTAGCCCTTCTCGGCGCGCAGGACGTGCATGGTCTCGGTGCCGTAGGGCGTGATGCCGTACGGGGCGCCGGCCTCGTACAGGGCTTCCCAGAGGGCGCGGGCCTCCCACGGTGACACGTTGACCTCGTAGGCCAGTTCGCCGGAGAAGCTGATCCGGCACACGCGTGCGTCGATGCCCGCGACGGGTGTCTCGCGCCAGGCCATGAAGGGGAAGTCGTCGTTGGCGACGGCCAGTTGGGGTGCCAGGGAGCCTAGGACGTCCCGGGAGCGCGGGCCGACCAGCGCCACTGTGGCCCACTGCTCCGTGACCGAGGTGCAGTGGACGCGCAGGTCCGGCCACTCGGTCTGGGACCACTCCTCCATCCAGTCCAGTACGGCGGCTGCGTTGCCCGTCGTCGTGGTGACCAGGAAGCGGTCCTGGGCGAGGCGGATGACGGTTCCGTCGTCGAAGACCATGCCGTCCGGGCGGCACATCACGCCGTAGCGGATCATGCCGACCTTCAGGGTGCTCATCATGTTGGTGTAGAGCAGGTCGAGGAAGACGCCCGCGTCCGGGCCCTGTACGTCGATCTTGCCGAGGGTCGAGGCGTCCATGAACGCCACGCTGTCGCGCGCGGCGGCGCACTCGCGCAGGACGGCGGTCTCCATGTCCTCGCCGGGCCGCGGGTAGTACCAGGGGCGCTTCCACTGGCCGACGTTCTCGAACAGCGCGCCGTGCTCGGTGTGCCAGGTGTGCAGGGCGGTCGTCCGGATCGGGTCGTGCAGCGCGCCCCGGTCGCGGCCCGCGAGGGCGGCGAAGGAGACGGGCGTGTACGGCGGCCGGAACGTGGTCGTGCCGAGGGCCGAGATGTCGACGCCGAGCAGTGCGGCGACGATGCCGCTGGCCAGGAGGCCGGAGGTCTTGCCCTGGTCGTTGGCGGTGCCCGCGGTCGTGTAGCGCTTGGTGTGCTCGACCGAGCGCATACCGGCGCCGGTCGCGCGAGCCAGGTCGTCGACGGTGACATCACGCTGAAGGTCGACGAACGAGCGGGTGTCGGAGGCGTCCGGGATGGCGTACACGTGCATGGGCGGGGTGTGGGGCTGCGCAGCCGGGTCGGGGGCGGGGAGGCGGGGTGCGGTCGGTGTGTAGCCCTCCGCCTCGATCGCGCGGGACGCGGCGGCCACGCCCTGGGCGAGGACCGTCGGCAGGTCCAGGACGCCGGTCGCGCTGCCCGCGACCTCGACGGCCTGACGGCAGCTGTCGGGGACGAAGGTGCCGAGCGTGTCGTCGTGGCGGAGCCTGCCGCCGGCCTGGCTGAACAGGTGGGCCACCGGGTTCCAGCCGCCGGAGACGAGGAGCAGGTCGGCGGCGAACTCCCGCTGCTGCCCGGCGAGTTCCCCGTCGGACTCTCCGTACGGGGCGACTGTTACGGCCGTCAGACGCGCGTCGCCCTCCGTGCCGACGACCGCGTATCCGGCCAGCACCTCGATGCCGGCCGCTCTTGCGCGGTCCGCCCACTCGCCCGGCTCTGTGCGGGTGTCGACGATCGCTGCCACGTCCGCACCCGCTGCGGCCAGGTCCAGTGCCGCCGCGTACGCGCTGTCGTTCGTGGTGAACACGACCGCCCTGCGGCCGGGCAGGACGCCGTGGCGGTTGACATACGTACGCGCCGAGGCGGCCAGCATCACTCCGGGGCGGTCGTTGTCCGCGAAGGCCAGCGAGCGTTCGTGGGCGCCGGTCGCGAGGACCACGCGGCGGGCGCGGATGCGCCAGACGCGTTCGCGGGAGACGTTCTCCGGGGCGGCTGCGCCCAGGTGGTTGGTGCGGCGCTCGACGGCGAGGAGGTGGTTGTCGTCGTAGTAGCCGAAGACGGTGGTGCGGGGCAGGACGCGTACGTCGGGGGCCGTTTGGAGGTGGGTGACGGTCTCGTCCACCCAGTCGAGGTGCTCGCCCGTGCCCAGGAGGCTGCCGCCCAGCTCCGGGCGGTCGTCCGCGACGATGACGCGGGCGCCCGTGCGGGCGGCGGTCGCCGCTGCCGCGAGGCCTGCGGGGCCCGCGCCGACGATCAGTACGTCGCAGTGGGCGTGTACGGCGTCGTAGCGGGCGGGGTCGGGGGTGGTGGCGAGTCTGCCCTGGCCGGGGAGGCTGGTTGCCGCCAGGCCGTCGTACAGCTCCACGGTGGTGGCGGGGAGCATCGGCTCGGGGAACGGGGCCTCGATCTGGATGACCGCGTTGGGTTCCTCGGGGCCGGCGGAGAAGATGCCTCGGGGGCGGCCGAGTTTGATGCTGGTGCCGGTGTGGATGATGCCGTTGGCGAGGAGGGCGGAGGCGAGGGTGTCGCCTCGGTAACCCTCGTACCGGGTGCCGTCGAAAGTGAAGGTCAGACGGTCGTCACGGTGTGTTCGACCTCGGGTGGGGAGTCGGAACGGCTGGGATTCTTCTTCCCCCACCCCACCCCTTCCCGAAATCAGGGGGCCTGCCCCCTGGACCCCCGCTGGGGGCTCTGCCCCCAGACCCCCGTCGCCCTTAAGGGGCTCGTCCTCAAACGCCGGACGGGCTGAAAATGTCACCGGACGTTCCTCACCCGCCCGATACACCGCCAGGATCTCGTTCGTCCCCGTGTCCCGTACCGCGTTGAACCACTTGCGGCAGCCCGCCGCGTGGCTCCACCTCTCCGCGAACGGGCCCTTCGGGTTGGCGCGGAAGAACAGGTACCGGGCCCACTCCTCGTCGGTCAGGGTCGACGGGTCCTGCGGGTACGGCACATGTGCCTGGCCGCCGTAGTGGAACTCGGCCTCGTCGCGGGGCCCGCACCACGGGCAGGGGATGAGCAGCATGTCGTTCGGCTCCCTTGAGGATCCCTAGTGGGCCACCGCGGCCGCGCCGTGCTCGTCGACGAGCGCGCCGGTGGTGAAACGGTCGAGCGAGAAGGGGGCGTTGAGGGGGTGGGGCGTGTCGTGGGCGATCGTGTGGGCGTAGACCCAGCCGACGCCCGGGGTCGCCTTGAAACCGCCCGTTCCCCAGCCGCAGTTGAGGTAGAGGTTGTCGACCGGGGTCAGGCCCACGATCGGTGAGGCGTCGGGGCTCACGTCCACGATGCCGCCCCAGGTACGCAGCACATGGGCCCGGGCGAACACCGGGAACAGCTCCAGGGCCGCCGACATCTGTTCCTCGATGATGTGGAACGCGCCGCGCTGCGTGTAGGAGTTGTACGAGTCGATGCCCGCGCCCATCACCAACTCGCCCTTGTGCGCCTGGCTGACGTACACGTGCACCGCGTTGGACATGACCACCGTCGGATGCACCGGCTCCAGCAGCTCCGACACCAGTGCCTGCAACGGGTGGCTCTGGAGGGGGAGTTCGATGCCCGCCATCGCCGCCAGGACCGAGGTGTGGCCGGCCGAGCAGAGCGCCACCTTGCCCGCCGCTATCGGGCCCAGGGTGGTCTGTACGCCCACGACCCGCCCGCCGACCACGTCCAGCCCGGTCACTTCACAGTTCTGGATGATGTCGATGCCCGCCGCGTCCGCCGAGCGGGCCAGGCCCCACGCCACGTGGTCGTGCTTCGCGATGCCCGCGCGGGGCTGGTAGGTGCCGCCCATCACCGGATAGCGCACGTCCGGGGAGATGTTGACGATCGGGCAGACTTCCTTGACCTGCTGCTCGTCGAGCCACTCGGCGTCCACGCCGTTCAGGCGGTTCGCCTCGACCCGGCGCACGCTGTCGCGGACGTCCTGGAGGCTGTGGGCCAGGTTCAGCACGCCTCGCTGGGAGAAGAGGATGGGGTAGTCCAGTTCCTCCTCCAGGCCCTCCCACAGCTTCAGCGCGTGCTCGTAGATGCCGGCGCTCTCGTCCCACAGGTAGTTGGAGCGGATGATCGTGGTGTTGCGGGCCATGTTGCCGCCCGCGAGCCAGCCCTTCTCCAGCACGGCGACGTTCGTGATCCCGTGGTTCTTCGCCAGGTAGTGGGCCGTGGCGAGACCGTGCCCACCACCGCCCACGATGATCACGTCATAGCTGCGCTTCGGCTCGGGCGTACGCCACAGCCAGTCGGGATGCTCCGGCAGCTCGGCGCCGGGGGTACGGGGGCTCATCGCGCGTCTCCGATTTCTGCGGTGAGTGGTGGACTCGGGGCGCCCCCAAGGGGCGCGGGGAACTGCGCGACAAGCCAAGACGGCGCCGCAGCGAACCGACAACCCCTAGCCGCCCCTACAGCGGAGCGCCTACCCACGGAGGCGGGACATCGTCGGGTCGAACAACGGCTCCTCGGCGACGACCGCCTCCACGCGCTCGTCGAAGTAGCCGATGTGCAACGTCGTTCCAGGGGTGGCCAGTTCGGCCGGCAGCCACGCGTACGCGATGCCCTTGCCGATCGTGTAGCCGTACGCGGCGCTCGTCACGTAGCCGACGGCGCGGTCACCCTCGTACACCGGCTCCTTGCCCATCACGACCGACCTCGGGTCCTCGATCGTCAGGCAGGTGAGCTTGCGGCGTACATCGGTCCTACGGCGTTCCAGGGCCGCCTTGCCGATGAAGTCGCCCTTGTCGAGCTTCACGGCGAAGCCGACGCCGGCCTCGTACGGGTCGTGCTCGTACGTCATGTCGGTGCCGAAGGAGCGGTAACCCTTCTCCAGGCGGAGGCTGTTGAAGGCGCCGCGGCCCGCCACGATGCCGCCCAGGGGCTGTGCGGCCTGCCAGAGGGTGTCCCAGAGTTTCTGGCCCTGGTCTGCGGTGGTGTACAGCTCCCAGCCGAGTTCGCCGACGTACGACAGAC
>Ga0307513_10007318_pt1 | contig 14332 bp, 14 predicted proteins | sample 15_EM_MG_FD_202174 | JGI IMG/M metagenome (GOLD analysis project Ga0307513, IMG submission 202174) | Populus trichocarpa ectomycorrhiza microbial communities from riparian zone in the Pacific Northwest, United States - 15_EM | ecosystem: Host-associated > Plants > Roots > Unclassified | place... | reverse complement strand
AAGGCGAGTATAACGTTGGACACTAAAATTTCGCATTCATTTCTGATTGGGGTTATGATGTAGCTCTTCTCAGTTAAATTCATCGTGCGACGTCGAGAGCGCGATATCTGTCGGGGGATCACGTGTCGGATCACTCAACATCGAAGAGGCAAGTGCACTACAAATATGTTCATGGGTGTGATCACGGCCCAGTGCTGATGGACAATCGGCTTTCTGCGGTCCAGACGTCCAAAAACGTTCCACTTAATAACAGACTTGACAACAACTCCCCGAATCGTGTTCGGGAGGGTGACTCTTTCAAAATTATAATATGTTCCATAATTTACATGCTAAACGCACAGGGACACAACGGCCCTCTCATGTATCTGATAATGAGCCCGCAGTTCGTGGGGAAGGGATGGCCGTTGCACGCCGACCTAATGAAGAATTAATTGTCACCCCCACTCCTTGGTATAAAAAATTGTTGGCACTCCTCACGATGTACAGAGAACTTTCCGCTGCTCATTTCGCGGAAGAATTTGCACCTGTTCGTGCAAGACTCCAACAAGAATGGATATTTGTTGCAGGTTTTGTAAGCCGGTTCACCATACTGCCTTTTTTCTTGATTTCCCGCTAATTCCTCATTTGATGTCAAGCTCGTAGCCCTCTCTTCGTACGTCTTTTCTATATTCTTTGCAGATTGGGCGAGTTAAAGACGGTGTTTAGGGCGAACGCTGCCATGATTGCAATCACTCCGGATTCCGTCTTCAATATCAACTCCCATGCTTACATCGCCATTGCTACCAGTAGCATCGCATGTGGTCTTGGGATTGCTTGTGATGTATGGTTCCTCCTCCGTTATAATTGGATTGACTTGGAGACTTTCATGGTGCGTACCTTTCTGACCCAACCTCCTCACATATTGATATCGTTATTCGCTGTAGTACCGTTCTCGTGACGTATATGATTCATATGCTTTCTTCTCCTTATCCTCACGCATTCCCACCTTTTGCATGTTGTTGTCCACCATCTCGCTCGTGGTCTTCCTGGGACTTGTCGCGTATGATGTTTGGCCCATAGGAGTCACGGTGATTGGGATATTAGTGGTCCTAATGATGCTCCTCCAGTTTATCGTGTATGCGATGGATCAAATTTCTGCATCTGCATTGCACGTCTGGACAGCCGGAAGGAAATTGATGGGTCAGGTTGTGCAGGGTTGCGGAATTTGAACAGTGGCCATGGAGAATAAGTTTGAAATCCATCTATTATAACCACGGGGTGAGTTAGCTTTCGCTCTCTCGTAATTCAGCCAAATTCCAATTGATGTCCTTGCCATATTCCACAGCCCTTCGATTTTTCCCCCAGATCTTCGATTGATTCTTTCCTTCATATAAATAAATTCAACATTCTCGATTACTGTATGTACCTACAAAATTTGCCGTTTGTGCCAGTATCCAGTCTCAATGTACTAAATCATTTTCTCCTTGGTCCTCGACTTCTCGTCTTTGACTCCCTTTCGTAACCGAACTGACCCCCTCCGAGCTCCAATCCCAACGTTGTCGAGTCAATTGGAGAGATTGAATTACTAGACGCATTTGAGGCAGATAAGCTTCCAATTTCCCAATTCCAACCCAAAGAAATCACCTCTCTTCCTGGTAGAACCTCAGGAATCATCATCGCAACCTATGCAATCGCAGCCAAAATCTTTTGCGTGAAACAGAAACAATTAGAGTCAGGTTTTACGAGTTGGGTTATGTTGGCTCCAACTTAATGTAGCCAAAAACTTAAGAATTCAATATTCATGACGTACCCGGAGGGGGGGTGCACTCTCCAGTGATGCATTCGAGGCTCTGACAAAATTTTTCGCACGTGACATCGGCGCAGGAGTATGGCGTTGATAAGACGAGCCCAAGGTACAAGGAGAAAGATAAGAGCGTGAGTTGAAGGCGCAGGAGGTTCATTATTGTAGATTGGAATAGTGCGTGGTTGAGGTTTGGTTTAGGTGGTTGAAGGGGGACTCCGATCGATTAGGATTAATGGAAGCGTATTTGAACGAATCTTGTGAGAAGAAAGCGTTCAATTTTGGTTAGCTTGAAATCCAACCCTACCATTCGTCCTGCCATACCATGGACTCCCATGACATTATCCTATCGACTCGATGACCGTCGCGGCATTATTCCGTCCGATGCCGGAGGAGAGAAGCTGATTACGTAGTAACTATTGCTCCCGAGTTGGAATCGAATCAACCTTTCTGTCGGTCATTGTTCCTTGTCTCCGCTCTACTAACTCCTCCGATTCTCACATTTCACGAGTAGGACTGTGGCTGCATACTCACGCGTGTTTGCTGTTTGGATCTTGACACTCGGTGCACTGAATCAGGCTGACACGGATCGCGTCGCACGTTGAGGTTCTCCTCATACGTCCAACGTTTCGACGGTTGAACTGATTCTGAATGGCGCGCCCACACTCTTCTCGATTGCGAGGGTCAAAATTGGCAGCGGCGACGAGCGCTGAGGATATAGAAGGGGGAGGGGAAACTGGTGAAGCTGAACACACCTCGGCGAAGAGATACCCTACGAGGCGCTCGACCGCTGTTGCTTCAAAACCCATCACCACCACCAAAAAACCGACTTTCGCCACCGCCAAGAAACCTGGTTTCGGGAACTTCACCACCACGTTGAAGCCAACCACCACATCGAAGCCTACCACTCGCAGCCAGAAAGCCGTCGTCGATGCTGAGTTGGGATCGCCGACGCAGGCGAATAGGAAGACGGGGGCGGGGACGCCAGCGAAGGTGAAGGTGAAGACGGGGACGAAGGTGAAGATGGAGGCAAAGATGAAGGCGCCGAGAAAGAAGCGCAAGAGTGCTGCAGCAGCTGGGGGGAAGGGCGAGAAGCAAGTGAAGATTTCAGATCAGAAGTGGCAGGATCTGAAGGGTTTTGGGAGTTTTATTGGTGAGTACGAAGCCGGGCGTTTGAGAAGTTGCTGATTGTGACGTTGATATTATGCCTCTTTGAAACTCAAATCCAACTACAAACTTGAACACTAACTTGACGTTCAACCACGGACACGATCGCGAAAAAAAAACAACGACAACTGCAAAGTCAACCATCCACAAAACCCAGACGAGGAATACAAGTTTACGACGGGGGATATGTATGTCCTTTTCCTTTCTTCCCCAACTAAGACTCACATCCTGTTCCTTTTTGCCCTTCTCTTCTACCCCCGCACCCTCTCATATCCACACACAGCATCTCCATCCTCCCGCATGGCCGCTCTCCCGACGAAATCCTCGAGCCGTGGGAGTATTGGATCGCAAAGATAAGGGATATAAGAGCGGAGATACATTTTGAGGGGGAGGACAGGGAACATAATACTGTGACTATATGCTTTGTGCGTCGGGGTAGTGAATGTGTACTGACAATTCTTGGTGGGGTATATTTTCAGGTGTACGTCAAAGTGCAATGGTTCTATTCGGGGAAGGATGTCGGAGACGTGGTAAAATCTTTGTATGTGTTCCATTTCGTTTTATTCCTTCGCGTAACACTATTTAACTTGTCGTAGCGACGCCGACGCCATCTCGCCATACGAACGCATTTTCTCGGACCACTATGATATTATCGAGCCGCATTCGGTCGACGGTGAATCGGTTCATTGTTATGCGTTGGTTCCAACCTAATTGAATACCTCGTTCTTCGTATTCTCCCAACGCCTTTTATTCTTTCACCAACCTATCCACAACTCCTTCTGCTTCTCTAGGTACAATCTCCGTCATCAAATACGCCGAGGATGACCCCGAACCGGCGTTCATCCCTCGCAATAATTTCTTCAGGAGATATACGTTTGAATATAAGTTGCGTAATGTCCAGGTGCGTTATTGTTGTTGTGTTTTGGAGTGGTTTGCTGATTTGCGGTTTGTTTTTATACATTACTTCTTACCCCCGCTCACTACTTTACCGCATCCCCTTTTTTATACTCTAATTAATTAACAGCCCAAGCCTGCCTTGTGCCTCTGTAATCGATCATACAACCCAACGGACAGCTCGGCGGGGAGCCTGATGCACTTCTGCCCCCGTCCAGGGTGTCGGCGGGCGTATCATGCTCGCTGTTTGGGGTCGAGTCGGGAGAGTGCGGCTGTTAAGGTTGGGGTTGTTAACGGGGAGGTGGGAAAGGGCGTGGTGAGGAAGAGTGCGCGAAAGCATGCGAGTCCTGTGAAGAAGGCGAGATCGACGGTGAAGACAGAGGCGGATAAGACGACGACGGGGCTGACACCACGCGCGCTGCGCCTTCTTGCATGTTCGCCTGATACGGATGAAAGTGTGGATCTGGCGGGATTGATTTTGCAGGGAGGTGGGGATGAGGAGAGGGAGGTAGAGGGAATGATGGGCAAGGGGAAGGAGAAGGCAGTGGAAGATGGGGAAACGACGGGAGGCGAAGATGAACTGGACACGATCCGTCTCGAACCGCCGCGGAAGAGACAGCGTCAGGCGAGGAACTATCAGCGATCGACTTCTTCTCAACCGTCGTCGTCTACTGCTGCTGAAACACACCCCGCACCGACGCTTGACCAGTTGCTTTCGGCACTGCCGCCAGACCTGCTCTCGATAGCTACGCAGGCGCAAGTGCGGGGGGCAGCATTCTGGGAGGGAGGGGTGAGTGGGAATCTGGGGCTTGTGACGAGGGCGAGGAGGTTTGTGTATGCGTATTTGAGGGCGGGTGGGGATGAGGATATGTTGGATGGGTGGGAGGAAGTAGTGTTTGGGGTTGTGGGAGCGGAAGACGATCAAGATGAGGAAGTTGAGATGGATGGTGAAAAGGCCACGCGTAAAGGGAAAAAGGGAGAGAAAGGCGAGCGGGCGACGATCCAAAATGCGATTGTGCGGGGGTTGCAGCCGTTTGTGTGTCCGGTTTGTAGAAGTGCGATCTGAGGGTTATCTTGTGGCATTTTTTTTATTCACTTCTCCTACCTTGATGAAACTGTCCTATTCCTGTCTAGTACGACCATTTAGATACTTATAGGTGGGGATACCCGCTGAGATTTGGCGGTCGCAGAAAAGCCTTTCCCATCATGTTCTTGCACATTTTACGGAAGACTGAAGGTAAAATGGAGGGACGGTGCCAATGCAAAAGTTCATGCAGAGGGAGTATGCGCCTTATCGCTATGGGCCGCATACTCAATCGATATCGGAATCCTTTTTTCGAAAAAAAAAAAAAAATCGGTGCAAGGCACGCGTTCGCACACCCGACTGATACTTGGGTCTTTCCATTTGGGCGCTTAGATCCAAACGTCATCTCAAGGCCTTGTTCACGGAGTACCTCGTTGGAGCGTTGCGCGGTCTGGAGTCGTCTGGTCTTGGCATGGTCAAGGGCAAGAGGGCTATCCACGTAATATGAAGGGTGGGCACTACGGATGAAGGCGATAAACCCCAGGAAGAATGATGGAATGGATAAACTCGGCACCTAAGACGGTGGTATACAACTGTGCACTTCATCTTATTCTCCGACAGGAAGACCATGTGGCCAGACAATCCGAGGCGTGGTAGATTCGGCCCCCCTGCGGCATAGGAATTCCCGGAATAAAAAACCAGCATTGAGGTGTAAGCCAAGGAAGAAGATGAAATAAAAAATTCTGAGCAAGACACCAGGCAGTTTGCCCTGCCCCAGTGTCTATGACTCACGAGAGACCGTGCCCCCTAATATCCATCTCTTCCTTCACTATCTGCAAACCAGTACTGGTCTTTATTTATCGCTTTTCGATGGCTTCCCCATATGGTGAAGGATCCTCCAGTGCGATGAACGAGGCTTCGTTTGCATGTGGTAGCTATCGGAAGTGGCCTTACATTATAATAGCGTTAGTGGCATACGGGCGGTCGAAAAATGACTTCCTCTGCTTTCCCCCCTTCCTACAACCTGAGCTTCACCCAAATCGCAGACGACGTCGAGGTCCCAATTGCCCATGACTATCCCCAGTCGTTGCAAGACACTCTGAGGGTCCGGAGGGCGTTCTACTTAAACTGGGACGCGGCAAACTCAGAGGAGAACATACACACGATGATCGTGACGTACGTAGCCGCTCAAAAACTTTCGTCTGGTCATTAACACGTATCTCGTTAATTCTGAAATTAGCGAGTGCTTTCACGTTTCAACCAGGGAACCCGGGGAGGAGACCGTCTCTCTATTCCAACCCTCTTGATCGACCGAAAACGCAAATACACAGTACATATCTACTGTAGAGGGGGGGTTGTCCACCATGGATATCAAGGTTATTTTATCAAAAACTATCAAACCAAGTCATTTTCGCCCAGTTTTGGTGGGGAGGTCGACGCCGCTATCGACAACTTCAGCCGCACCATTGAAACTGTGTAAAATTGTACGTTAGATGTTACTTTGTGCTATACTATTTTTCTTGACAAAAACTTGCAGTTACTTATGTGGTCTTGCGGCTTTGCAGAAACATCGGAATTTTGGCATAAGCCGTCGGATTTCCCGTAGATATTACCCTTCTCAGTTCCTTTAGGTTTCGGATGCTTGTATTAATCGCTTCCTTTGCGTAAGGATGTCAAGGACGAATCTGAATAATTTAAAGGTCTCCAATCGTTTGAGAGTAAGTACTTATGCTCCTCTATGCTGTTTGCATAGCTAAACGGTCCGAATTTAAATTACTTCGCCCCGCCATTAATTCGTAATCCCTGGTATAAACTTAAAACAAAGTGCGTTGAGAGCGCGACATAGACATATAAATAACTTGAAGACGCACCTCGTTGAGAGTTTCAACGGAGCAAAGAGGGATTACAAGAGGTCTTCGTTGTTTATCTGATACTTTGTAACATACAGGAGAGGGTTCGACGTGGCGCAGACGCATGCACCGTAACCGTGAATTTTTGGTATTGGGAATAGGTGCTTATTACGTAACACGAACTCCTTTGATTCACCTCGCCATAATGAATCACAATATGTATCCTCTTCGCAAGCCTCTTCCTTTGGCCGACTTTTTCTGCGATGGAACCGATGTTGAAAACTTGAGGTCATACAAACCTGGAGGATTCCACCCCGTACATCTCGGGGATACGTTTTCAATGTGTCCTGGCAGCAATCGACCCCGGTATAGAGTTCTTCAGAAATTAGGTCAAGGAGCTTTCTCAACAGTATGGCTGGCACAAGACATGGCGGATCATGAGTACGTTGTATTCGCAAAGCACTTATGCGGAGCTGAGTAAACACCTAGCCGCGGCGTCGCTCTCAAAATCACCACCGCGGACGTTCACGAGGCCGCCATTCTCCGGACACTCTCCTCACCCGCAGACAATTCACATCGTGGGAAAAAGCACGTCCTGCAGCTCCTTGATCACTTTCAGATACACGGGCCCAATGGAATTCACGACGGCCTAGTGACAGATGTACTCGTCCCCATGCAGTACCTCCGTGATCTTCGCATACTAGAGCCTAAAAAGGCTTGCTATCAGGCATTGCTCGCGTTGACCTACCTCTCCGAGCGCGGAGTAATCCACGGCGGTGCGCCTTGTCATGTCATACCATGACGATACTTTACTCACTTGTTCTCAAGATCTGCATGCAGACAATATAGTGTTTGCTTTTCCTGGACTAGCAGAGCTTAGCGTGCAAGTCTGGATGCGTCACCTTGAAGATCCCGATTTGATTGCTGTTATTCCTCGGAGATTCGAGGACCAAAGCGAATCCCTGCCCAAGTACCTGGTCGAAGCTGCCGATATCACGAGTGTCGTGGAATCCGTTATAAGCAAACACGGAACGGAAGACATCTATGCAGTAGTGATTGATTTCGGAAGCGGTGAGATTCAAATCAACTCCTTTTGGCGGACAGAGAAAACGAATTTAGTTCACCATTTTACAGCATCTCGCGCGTCGGATCCAATAACAGAACCACGTATACCGCCCTGCATCTGCGCACCAGAAATACTCATCCGAACGTTGTATCTCAGAGAAGGGTTTTATCGTCCTGAATGGCGATTCCAAGGTGACATATGGTCGTTAGGCTGTTCAGTAAGCTTGTGTTGTGTCTCGACGAACGTCACTAGAAGTATTCTGGATAGATCTACGAAATAGTCGCTCATTGTCGCCTCTTCAACGAGCCCGAAGCCGACCTCCTTGACGAAATAATACAGCTCGCAGGGCCTTTGCCGCAGTCATGGCTAAGTCGTCTCAAAGAAAAACCAAAGGCACACCGTGAAAATGACGGTATAATTTGTTAGCCCTTCCAGTGCGAACTAATAACCGACAGCTTACTTCAGAGTCTTCCCTGCGGGCGGCCGCCGAAGTTCATCGGCGGGTACTATTTAATGGCGAGGCGGGATTCGTTTCTCCATTACAGGCTGAAGCTGGTTTTCATACACTCTTGGGGTCAATATTGAAGGTAGACCCCTGCTCTCGTCATGCCCCCGAAGGCCTAATCCAGAGTCCCTGGTTTGATGACCTTCGTGGTGATATTTGACCCTCTATTTTCCTTCCTGAGGAATGGACATATGTTTGGACTTTTCCACACGATAATTTGAGGACGGTTTGGCGATCTTGGATGGCAGGTGAATTTGATGGAACTGAATCGAGAAAGATAACAAGACCCCCTCCATCAGCAAAACGGCAAAATAGTTTCCAGGTTTCCAGGTTGCCGAGATTGCCGCGTTGATTTCGTTAGACTTTTCTCGAGGAAAACACTACAAATGGTAATTTCAGGGACTACCAGGTTTCCAGGAACGGGGACATAAGTTTCCAGGTTCCGAAAATGGCCTAGTTTCGGGGTTTTTAACGGTTTTCAGGGTTGAGCGACCTCAGGAAACTAAAATGCTTGATTACTGATGCTCAGCTTTTGGTGCTGGGCCTCTGGGGCGTGTCGTATGTTATGCGTGGCCCGTAGGGATCTCGGTGATTGAGGTGTTAGTGAATTTAGCGATGATCCACCAGTTCATCATATATGGGATGCATCGGTCTGCTACATCCGCACTACGCATCTGGAGAGCTGGAATGGGTTTGATTATTCAGGGGCTCAGAGGCGAAAATTTGGGTCCCTCATCCCTCGATTTCCATTCTGAATCATTATTTCTATGTGCGTCCTGGACTCCTCGCCGCGGCCCTTCATGACTCCCTTTTCGTCTCTGAAGCGCCTACGAGTTCGGGTTCTGGCTCTGTACCTTCCATACGTCTTTTTTTTTTTTCGTCTTACCCTTTCGAGATTCAGTCCCAATGTTACCCAGTAATGAGAAGAGATAAAGCAATGAAAATCAGTGATCGCCGGAAAGCCCCTGTCTTTTTCGTCTGAATGTACATTTTATGGAAGAAAAGGAATGAGGAATGGTAGCGTGTCAAACCGGTAGTCCTTAAAAAACGTTCATTTAAAACACGGAGACTATCTATTTAGAGAATCCCGAGCCAGTAATTTGAATTTGGGAGTACAAGGGGATTGATTATGTTCGAGTTGCATGTACACACCATTGCATACTGATTCATTCAAAGCAGGTTATTCTGGTCTGTCCAGAGCTGCTTTCCCTTGAATATATTTTCCCCACCTCATCAACTCCTGAAGAGGAAGCTCTACTTCAAGATGCCCAAGAGAGCTGACGTTGGCGCCGCGGCGGCCCGAGTGAAGGCTTCCATAATTTCAAACCCAGCAGTGGGCGCCAATCTTTTTACCACCATGGGCACTACCCAGAGGCTACCCCTGAGTCTTGATTATTGGAATAATTTCCGTTCGCACATACGCTTTCTTTGATTATCGAGTGAATAATTCGAACCCGGGAAGCAAGCACTCAAGCAGGCCTCGTGGCAAAGATATTCAAATTCAAACGGGATATCCCGCCAACCGAGCAAGACCCGAGCGCCAGAATTCCAAGGTACAAGTGCTAGACCCCTAACCCCGCCATTTTAAAGTGATAATGGGTGAAACCGACCGTATTCGATTTGAACCAAAATTCTGGACAATAGCAAATATGAATCTGCTCAAATTGGTTACCCTCCGTCATATCAGATCTGGTTTCTGCCCTGATCTGTTCCCAGCCTGTGGTTTCAACTGGGTTTTCATTTCCCCTCGCTTTGAACATTTGATAAGAAATAAAATAGAATTGACATTGAAATATATTTGAATTAAACATAAAGAGCGCGGAGGAAAGTGGCTGTGAATCAAGTACTGCACAAATCCCCAAACGGCCACCTTGCGGCCACTCGCTAATTTGAATTCACAATCCGCATTTTCCCAGGCATAGTTTCCCTCGATGCACAGGAAACGCGCAGTCGTGGGCATCATGCAGACACCGAATTTCGTACAGGAACTTCAACAAACACAGGCTGTGACGAGAGTGTGAGAGAAAGGTGGAATGATCAGGCCTGAATTGGAAAAATCCGTCTTGAACCGGTTCAAATCATTTTAAGCGGTGGGGTTCTCACCGGGATTGAAATTTTAGAGGTCCCGAAAAAATCACGGTGAAATGGTTGTACCATGGGGATGCTACTTATTGGGAAATTTTGAAGCTTGAAGGAGGAGTCAGTACTGACCGCGGTATAACCGATCTTACAGGACCCTAGGACATCATGTAATGATGTCAATGTTACCATGTTAGCTTCGCTTGCGTTACCTTCCGAATTTGAACAAACTCTACTGAAAGAGGAGTCATTATTCAATACTGATCGCGGTAGTACCATAAGGAACCAATCTTACCTGACCCTGGGACATCACGTAATGATGTCACTCTTCCGATGTTAGCTTTACTTGCTTTACCTTCCGAATCATTTGAACGAACTCTACTATTGTTCACCCTGCCGATGGCCTCCTTCTCGTTCGTATCATCCAATCGGATAACGAGGAAAGGCCAGACGTGAATCCAGTCCCAAAGAGGAGCGGGATAAGTTATGAACATCAGCAGGTCTGTGAGAAAGTGGTTGGGGAAGTACTTTTGGCCTTCCTCAAGCTGTTGCACGTATCTGTCCCATGAGAATATATGTATAGCGTGTGGAGATCTTTTCGCGAGTCAGGGTAGGTCTATTAGAAGAGGGCAGGAACATAGTACCGAGGCCGAGCGCCAGTGAGAAGAAAAGGACGACGTAAAAGTTAAAAGATGTACGAGGGTCTGGAACCAATTCAAAAGATACGGCATATCTAAACCTGTTCGAATGGTCCACGACCATCTTTCCAAGTCTTATACATTGTGACCCAGACGGACAAATCGAGGTTCGACAGGTAGGTCAGCAGTTCATGGGTAGGAACAGATAATCGGCAGTGGATGGCGAGAGTCCGTCCGGCATATTGGTGGACACATTTGTGCCCTTGAGAGTATATATTAGTTCAAATATTTTGAGACAGGAACGTGGGCGCCTACCAGGAAGAATATTCCGAATTGTAACAACGTGCCAATTTCGCATAGACATTGACAGCGTTGATAAAATACTGCCCTATGCAGGACCAGTCCGTTAGGAAATAGGGTGTGGTGGAGAATTTGCAAGGTTTGATCGGAAAATTTGATGTTGGATGGCTGAGAAATCGTATTGCGTCTGGCGTCAGGAAAATTGAATATAGCGTGAAGATCAGTTAAAATAAAAGGAATGTCTCCGCGATTCAACGAAAGGAGTTCTTCCAGAAAGCGGGGATCCGTTGCCGGTATCAGAAGCTCGAGTTTACCCAAGGCTCCTTTTCGAGAGTAGAGCTTCTGCGAAAAAAAGAGAGCACCCTCATATATCGTGATCCCATGGGCACATCACATATTACAAAGTCTGTCCAGGAGAGACTAGAGGGCACCGTGAATACGTAAGGCCCCTTTGACATTGTGTACAGACGCGAAAATATGTCCGTACAAACAATCGAGCTCAGAAAAGGGGATATCACCCAAGGAGTTAACTATCCTAAGGACGGCCTCGAGGCACTCCACGGGCCTATGTTGCGCCGAGTCCACATACTTCATCAAAGGGGCAGTGGGTGTTGGGCCGTTGGTTCTGACACTATGGGCGATCACGTGGAGGAGGAAATATGGGCGTTGGAAAATGGAGTCGAACAGAGAAGCTGAGTACTGTAGAAAAAGTGCTTCCAACACACGACCCAAATTTTTCTCGAGATACTGGCCCGCGCCTTGGAGTCTACTTCCAAGCTCACAGGGAGATGGAGAGGTCCGATAAACGCAGGAGTAGGGAGTTTGAAGTGTTGGGTCGTTGTTGGTTGTACGCAGCTCTAGACTTATTTGGGGTGGGAAGGATATGGGGAATAGCATTTGGAGGGCGATATGGAGTAAGAAACAAACTAGCACGGATGAACAAGAGCTGGCCGAGGATGGCGACATACAATCTAGACGGATATTTGTCAGACGTGGGAGTCTCCTACCGAGTTGTCAATGAATGCAGATTCGGGCGTCCTTGGGCAATCCACCCGCAAGGTCGGAGGATATTATCTCTATGAAGGGAACTAGAGTGAGATGGGAGTTGATATAGATAACGAGACGGCTCCGCGAGAAAGGTGTTAAAACTGGGTCCGTGAGAATGAAAGTAAGGTACCAGGTGTACTTTGCCGGCGTTCGAGGTTCAGTGGGTCGGTTCTCTGCGGCCAATGCCGCCTCGTGTCTCTTGCTGTACATTCTTCCGTTCAGCATTTCAGACCTGTCAGCGCTCTCGGTTTCTTTAGTTTCTTTATCGCAGAGGGGATCATCGATCATGTGCATGCCAGTGTACACATGGTCACATTGATTACGTCCTTGGCCTCTCCAATAACTAGCGGTAGGCGATAGCAATAACTCTCCAACTTACCCATTCTGGGTTGCATAACACCTAAATTTTAGAAGTTTCCGTACCGGGGACTTTCATAGTGACTGTGTCATAGTCAGATTCAGAAAGATCATTGTCTGTAGATAAATGCCCGATTTCACCCACGGGCGTTTATTACTGCGGTGGAAACAAACGCTCGAGACTCGTGTTGAGCCTTTCGGGCCAAGTGCGGCGTTTATCATTATCCTGCGCCTTATTCGGACTAAATCCGGCGTTTATCGCTGCGTTGTGCGCCTTATTCCAAGTGGGAACAAGCGCTGGAGAATTGTTTTGGGTGTCTCGATACACGCTGGAAGCAAAATCTGGTGTGTGGGGGATAGTGTTGAGAGAAAAACTTACGAAGGTAGACAATCATTTTTAGTAGTAAGGGTCGGTTTGCTGAGTCCAAACGTTCCTCGTGGTGCTAACCTTGGGGCTAACTGTCAGCCCGGCCGGACAGCAGAGCGAGCGAACGAATTTCCTCGTGGTTCTAATCTTGGATGTAAGCTTGTCAGCCAAGCCGGATGACTGAAGGAATATATGAACCAATTGCCTCGTGGTTCTAATATTGGGTGTATCCTTGTCAGCCCGGAAAGGAAAGAACATCGGACATTCGCGCCACTGGCTGTGGCTATGCTTCATCCTCCCCAGATATAAAACTAGCTTTCTAGATGCAATCCCCGCATATTACTCTGGAAACACTTACGACGCCCACATCGATTTTTCGCTTCAATCTGAATGCCTCAACCCATGCTGTCCAGCATCCCTGTTGCAACACTTGACTGTACCTCGGATACGATTTTGAATCCAGCACATTCAGCTCTGCATGGAAGGCAAGTACACCGTTGAACATGAAGATTTGGCCTTTAATTATTTTGATGCAGCTCTTCTCGCTTAAATCCATCGCCAATGTTGCCATCATCGAATCCTTCTAGCTGCGCGATGCCCCTCGAAGGGTCAGGGGACAGACAAGTGCTCAACGCCGAAGAGGCAAGTATACAAGTTATTGGTGGGTGTGAGGATGACTGGTTGACGACTGGGTTCTTGTGGTTTAGATGCCGAAAAATATTCCTGTCGAACGGCGTCAAAACGACTCCCTACCCATTTTACCTACAAGCCGTGTTCCAGAGAGTGGGCAAATCAAAAAATATAACATATGCAATCTAAACGGTAAATATACAGGGACGAACCAGACCTATTCCCAGCCGGTCACGGCTGTGAAGTGCTTCAGTGCGCATCGACTTAAAGAATTAATTATTACCGCCGCCCTAGTCTGGTGGAGAAAGGCCTTGGCATTCCTCACACTTTATGACGAAATTTCTGCTGCACGTACACCCGAAGGATTTGCGGCAGTGCGCGTAAGGCTTCAGCAGGAATGGATATTCAATGCAGGTTTTGTAAGCCGCTTTTTTCTTTTGTTTTTTTGACTCACCGCTAATTCCTTACTCGATATCAAGCTCGTAGCCCTCTCCGCGTAGGGTGGTTCACTATTCCTTGTAGATGGGGAGCTAACAACGGCGTTTAGAGCGAACGCGGCCATGTTTGCAATCACCCCAGATTCCGTCTTCGAGATCAACTCCCATGCTTACACTGCGGTCGCTACCAG
>Ga0307513_10007317_pt1 | contig 14333 bp, 8 predicted proteins | sample 15_EM_MG_FD_202174 | JGI IMG/M metagenome (GOLD analysis project Ga0307513, IMG submission 202174) | Populus trichocarpa ectomycorrhiza microbial communities from riparian zone in the Pacific Northwest, United States - 15_EM | ecosystem: Host-associated > Plants > Roots > Unclassified | place... | reverse complement strand
CCTTATAATCTAAATGGCGAAGCTTTTTTTTTTTTTCAAGATTGCGTGAATGGTTTGCTGTAAATGTGACCCTTGTACCTGGAACTTTTTCTCATTCTCTTTATTTGTTTCCTAGAGTGGAGGTGCTTTTAAAAGAATTCTTTCTCTTGCCAACCACCTTTATCTCGAACACACACTAAAGTTAGGTTTTTAGTAACATAGCTAGTGTTTTATCCCGCCATCACAGTATAGGTTAAGATGGGATATACAGAGATAGTGAAGATGGGATTTGAGAAAAAAAAAAGAGTTTAACCAATAATTAGAGTGCAATTTATTCCTAGCTAATAAATTTGGGATTGAAATCATTTTATATTATCTTTATCTCAGTCATTAATTAATAATAAACATATGGTATGCGATTATTATTATCATTAATTAAACAAAAAGATGAAAATTTAGGAACATAGCTAAATTTTCTCCTGAACACTCAGTTAATGTATCAATCTAAGTCACTGAACATGGGTTGGGTTGGAATTGAAAGAGTATGGCTTATATGGGTTGGTTTTAGTTTCTTCGAGAAGAGATGTACTTGTTCCATTCCTTCTCAGGAGATACAAGAGTTTCTGTGAAGAGAGAAGGGCTAGTGTTGGAGAAGAGATTAGCTCTATTACCTCAAAATCTAAATTGAACTTAGATGAATAGTGATAGTGAAGAGATTTGCCCACAAGAAACCTATATACTCATATTTGCCCGTCACATTTCACTACTTTCAAGACACATGTCCTTTGTTTTTAGTGAGGTATGATTCGTAGGATTGTACCTATATACTACATATTTGCCCCTGTCACTGCTGGCTCTCATTCTCTTCACTTTTAGTGAGGTCAGCGGAACTGGCTCTCATTCTCTTTCTTTGTTTCTTAGATTGTAGGGACACATTGTGGTTGATATTTGTTCATTGTGTGTATCCACAATGAACGATGGGATGTTTATGTATTCACAAGGATATACACAATGAACGATGGGATGTTTATGTATTCACAAGGATATACACAATGAACGATGGGATATTTATGTATTCACAAGGATATACACAATGAACGATGGGATATTTATCCAATATTCCAGTCGTTGATATTTGTTTCTTTACTGGTAATCAACGACTGTAGGTGAAGATGGGATATACAGAGATAGTGAAGATGGGATTTGAGAAAAAAAATGAGTTTAACCAATCATTAGAGTGCAATTATTCCTAATAAATTTGGGATTTAAATCATTTTATATTATTTTTATCTCAGTCATTATTAATAATAAACACATGGTATGCGATTATTATGGTTAAAAGGTTAAACAAAAAGATGAAAATTTAGGAACATAGCTCCAAAAATTGTAATTTGACCCTAATTTAATGTAAACACAAAACCTGACAATATAAAATTAATTAAATTGAATTATTCAAAAAATATTTTGAAGGTAAACCAACTTAATTAAAAATCGTTAAATTGTCAGGATATTTCCAAATTACATTTCTCATTATCTGTTTGTTTCTTCGAGTGTAATGTTCCCTTTCACACACACCTTTATCTCAAACACATACTAAGGAATTCAGGGAAGTCCACCCAAACAGTAGCCACCATCCTTACCACTAAACTGATTTCCGACTCCCCACTTCTTATCTGCAAAAACAATTTACTTACAATCACAATTCAGGGAAGTCCACCCAAACAAAATACTTGCTGGACTAGGAACTCACCACTTTTCCAGGAATATTTGAGCTAGGTTTTAAACTTTCAAAGCAAATTGTTAGGCGAGATGTAATGTATAATTTATATTATTTTGTAATATAGATTTTAAATCTTGTCTCAACCTCTATGAAGGTTCTTTACCATCTACATTTAAATTGGCATAATTTTCAATCCTGTATGTGTGCTTTATTGGAGGCAATCCTTCATTTGAGGTCCAAGTAGTTTTTTATCATGATAAATTTTATTAAATAAAATATTTTCTATTTATAAATTCATTAAATCAAAGGATACTCTACAAATCTCCATGGCGCCCGAATAAATCAAGTATTTGTTTACCTACTAGCAACTCCGAATCCATGAAGATCAGAGTCCTTCCACACCCACCTCCATTCATATAAATGGAAGCAGATTTTCATGGAAAAGGGCACTATTACCATCTTTATTTATTATCATTTTAATTAGCAATAATAGTTTTTTTGCGTATTAAATCATATTTTGTGGAATTTGGATAGGGCACGAGATCAGGCACACATACATTATAAAGAAGAAAAGGAAAGAAACTTGGAAACCAAACAAGATACTGATTACTTGATTACTTGGAAATTAACCAACAGTAGCTATAAGGCTAGATTAACAAAGTACCAGTGGAGTGGAAAGGACTCTTTTCGTGCCAACAGCTTATATGTCAAACTCTTCAAAGACCATATAGGGGAAGATGCTCGACATCGACCCAAACATCTTGCCCCATCAAGGTCATCACTTTGCGTTGAGCTCTAACCGCGTACCTCCTGAGCATGTCATTAGCTTCATCTCTCTCCATGAAGAAGACAACCCTGTCTTCCGGAGCAAGGCCTTTCTGCTCTACAAAACGATGCCAAGAAGAGCGTAGAAGAACGGGTTTTGGGTAAGCTCCAGTCATACGGGTTGAGAGATAAAACCTCCATGCATTATCAGTAGCATCGACTGCTTCAAAATTCATCATATGGGCTCCTTCAGGAATTGGAAAAGCCTCAAGGGCATGGGTTGGAATTGAAAGAGCATGGCTTATGTGGGATGGCTTTAGTTTCTTCGTGAAGAGATGTACTGGTTCCATTCTTTTTCAGGAGATACAAGAGTTTCTGTGAAGAGAGAAGGCTAGTGTTGGAGCAGAGATTAGCTCTATTACCTTATAATCTAAATGGCTTTTTTCAAGATTGCGTGAATGGTTTGTCTGTAACTAACCTTTAAAAGATGTACAGTGGAGTTACTTTTGGAAAGTTAAAGTGTCAAAAATATATTTATAAAAATTTAAATTTTTTTATTTTTTTATTAATTTTAAATTAATATGTTTTTAGTATTTTTAAATCATTTTGATGTGCTGATATTAAAAATAATTTTTTAAAAATAAAAAAATATCAATATCATATATTTTAACATAAAAAATTATTTATAAAACAACCACAATTACCCAATCAAATAAACTCAATGTTTAAAAAACATAACTAGTGTTTTATCCCGCCATCACAGTACTTATTGGTGAAGATGGGATACAGAGATAGTGAAGATGGGATTTGAGAAATAAAAAAAAAGAGTTTAACCAATAATTAGAGTGCAATTATTCCTAGCTAATAAATTTGCGACTGAAATCATGTTATATTATCTTTATCTCAGTCATTAATTAATAATAAAAATATGGTATGCGATTATTATTATCATTAATTAAACAAAAAGATGAAAATTTAGGAACATAGCTAAAATTTCTCCTGAACACTCAGTTAATGTATCAATCTAAGTCACTGGACTGAATGTATAAAATAAATATGATATATATCTTAAACACTTATTTTAAAAGATAAAATATCTAAGTCACTGGATTTTTATTATTTTTATCTCAGTCATTATTAATAATAAACATATGGTATGCGATTATTATGGTTAAAAGGTTAAACAAAAAGATGAAAATTTAGGAACATAGCTCCAAAAATTGTAATTTGACCCTAATTTAATTTAAACACAAAACCTGACAATATAAAATTAATTAAATTGAATTATTCAAAAAATCTTTTGAAGGGAAACCAACTTAATTAAAAATCGTTAAATTGTCAGGATATTAATTTCCAAATTACATTTCTCATTATCTGTTTGTTTCTTCGAGTGTAATGTTCCCTTTCACACACACCTTTATCTCAAACACATGCTAAAGAATTCAGGGAAGTCCACCCAAACAGTAGCCACCATCCTTACCACTAAACTGATTTCCGACTCCCCACTTCTTATCTGCAAAAACAATTTATACTGCGTTTGTTTATTGGAAATTAAGTGTTTTTTTTTTTTGCATTAAATAATTATACCGAAAGTTTTTAATGGAATAGATTTAATAGAAAAAATAGTTTATATGTAAAATTGATACTATCTCATGTTGGTTCAAGGGTGAGGTTTGCCAGCATTCTATTTAATAGAAAAAATAGTTTATAAGTAAAATTGATGCTATATTTTGGGATTGTAAATGCTTTGAGGACAACCTCTATACACCTCCATTCAAATAAATGGAAGCAGATTTTCATGTAATTGATTATCATTTTAGCAATAATATATGGTTTTGCATATTAAATTATATTTTGTGGAATTTGGATATTGAATTTATCCACACGTACGCTTTGTGAAATCACCATTCAAATTAATAATACTGGTGTATATAAAAGAAAATATTTTGAGAACAATTCTTCTGTTTTTCAATTAGAACATGATGATGATAATGATAAAATTCAGTTAACATAAAAATCTCATTAAATCCTGAATTTTTAGTTTTTAAAAGATAAGCACCTTTCACTTTATATTAATTATTATTATTATTATTATTTTCAATTAAAACAAAATTAATATCAACATTTTCATAGATTATTTTTTATATTTGTAAAGTGTTTTGTCCGTATTTGATCCTATACTATTTTTTATATTGATAGAGTCAATCTACTCCTCATTTTGTTTTGTTATATTCTTTAATTATAACATAGTTAGTTTGCGTGTTAAGATCCAACTTCAATCCACAGTTCCAACACTTTTGTGATTGCATATCATGTTGTCTTTTACCCATTTATCACCTTGTGTAGACATATATTAGATAGGCTATGGAAACACACGATTGTCTTTTAATTATGAGACAATTGAAAAGAAAAAACAAGATGCTTTCTAAACATGTAAGTAAGAGCTGGAAACTTTTGGTAACTTTAAAAGATATACGAAAAATATTTAAGAAACATCCATTAAATTACTTTGTAAGAGTAATGACAAATCATATAATCTCTAGATATTGTTTGGAAATGTGATTGTCGTTGTTTTTTAAAATATTTTTCACTTAGAAATATATTAAAATAATTATTTTTTTAATTTTTTAAAAATTATTTTTGATATCAGCATATTAAAATGATTTAAAAACACTATAAAAATATTAATTTTAAAAAAAATTTAAATATTTTTAAAATATTTTTAAAACACAGTAACCAACACAGCCTAAGCGAGTATAGTTTTCTTCACTTTACTGCTTAATAATCTCCGATATCATTTTATATTTGGTGTACGGGTGTTTTTTTTTATATATATATTTAAGTTGGCTAGATATTTTAAAATTACGTGCGGGTATATTAGCACGTTGACACGTGTCTCTGATTGGCCAGATCAGCTGTTCAAATTTTACCGAACACATCCTAACGGTTAATTAGTATCTTGGTCAAAGGAATTAATATATATGTTCTCATTCGCCGCTTTAGATTACCAACCTTGTCTTTTTCTCAAACACCCCTCCCCCACCCCCAAATATTTTTAAAATAGAATGACAGTAATTTTTTAAAGTTATTAAAATAATTTTATTTAAAAAAAAACATAAAAAACATATTAATTTAAAATTAAAAATTAAAAAATTTAGAAACATAGCTAGATTTTTGTAGCAGATGGTGTTTTTTTCCCGCCATCACAGTATAGGTGAAGATGGGATATATAGATAATGAAGTGCATTATATTTCGGTAAAGAAGTACTTGTAAACGAACCCGGTTCAAAAGCTTTTAGAAGACATGGATGGTAAGTACTTGGATAACAAGGAAAGCATGTGCAAGAATTCCAGAGTGTAATTTCATGTACAAGAATTCGTAGGTTCAATCACTTGTTCTGTGATCTACTGTGCAGACAAAAGTGTACCCTTCATCGCAGGCTGGCTAAAAGTCAAAAAGAAGAAAAACAAGATATGATGAAAATGATGTGCAAATCATACACCAATCAGACAAAGTGTAACCTCGTTTGTAACTATGGTTGCTATGTCAGATGAAAATGAAGTGCAAGAATTCCCAGACCAACCTCGTTTGTAAACTATGGTTGGTATCTCAGATGTTAAGACAGCCAAAAAGGGATGGGTCCTTCCCGGCAGTCATGTACTGTCTTCGACCAATTGATCTGTTTTTGCGATGCATTTTGGAAGCTACAAAGACAGCAACAATATAAAAAACATTGAAGATTTTATGAGTAAAAAGAATTGCAGATGTGAACTTTAAATAATAACATATATGTTTCATTTAAGGTTTACATGCATGCAGGATCTTTATAAATAGAACAGAAAAAACCCTATCACTACTAGAAAACATTCAAAATCCAAAAAACCTAGAATAAATAACAAAATTAGCACATAAAAACAACTTGTAACCATCACAGTAATCATCCCAAGTTTTAGATTGGTAATTATTAACAGATCAAAAGTTTAAAAATAGCATAAGCCATCATGACATATTCATATATTCAACTCTGAGAAAGAAACCTCTATATATGTTATCCACACAAATGATTACCCAGAAAATCAAGTAGAAAATACACAAGGAATAAGAAACACATCCTCCTCAAGAAGATGAAAAAAAAAAAGGTTTAAAAGAGTTGTGTTCATGAAAGAATAAGTAAGATCTTATCTGAATCTACCTAAAACCAGCACACAATTCTTCACAACTACTGAAAGCATCGATAGTTGATCACAAATTCATATACAGTAGATATATAGATATGAACTGCTATATGGATTTTTTTTCCTTTTTATCAATATGAGTTTCGAAGATCTACATGTAAAAAAAGTGTTATATTTCCTTAATGGACGACATGTTTTCCTTCCCCCAATGAAAAGACTTGATTCTTGTCGAAAGGTAGCGGCTATAACCTCTAGACCATCAGCCTTTCAAATCCAAGAAAAGTAACTTGTTGCTATGATGCAATCGCCCTGTAGAGGTACTAATGTGATGAAAAGTAACTTGTTGCTATGATGCACTCCTAGATGTACAAATGTGATGAAAAGTAACTTGTTGCAATGATGCAATCGCCCTCCTAGATGTACAAATGTGATGAACTTGTAGAAACTAAAAGTAGATAAGGATTTGTGATATACTAAATACTTTCATGAATAGGATAAATTTAAATTAAAGAGAAGATCTAGTAATGTTAAACCAATATAATAATTTAAAAAGACAATAATAAAAAATTTGATTTGACTAAAATTTTTCTATATAATTCTACAACTAAGTCTCTTATGGAAGCTACTTTCTCTTTCATAGAACCATTGAATCTTCAAAAATTAAATTTAAAAAATATTGTTTGAGTTAATTTTATTATTTTTCTAGTTTTATTTTGGATTTTGTGTTACTCTTCTTTATATTTTTATTTGTTTTCTAGTTAAGATATGATTTTCTAGCCATTTTAAAAGTCTTGAAAATATTTTAAGGAAACAAACATTATTAGATTTATTTTTAGAATAAAATTATAAATTTAAAGTTTATATCGCAACTAATTTTATATATTAAGAAAAAAAAACATGTTTCTTTATATTTGTTTATTGCTTTTCCATCTTCCTCCTGCATCAAGATGCATCCCTGAGCTACACATTGATTGATAGCTCCTTTCACTTTCATCCTCTTTAAAAATGTTATTGACTTTCCTTCTCTAAAAAACATTCGATTAGGATTTTTGTGCCTATTTAAGAGAGTTTTTTCTATATAACAAAAACATAAACTATTTAAGAGAGTTTTTGTGCCTATTTAATAATTGAATTGAACAGTGATATTCTATTTTTCCTCTATTCTCTTTTCTTCTTTATTTTTCACTCTGGGATTTCTTTATCTCTGTACTACTTTTTCTACGTTTGCTTCAATTATGTCCTACATCAAAATGATTCTTTCGGCTCGAGAGTAAGATGTAAAGGTAGAAAAATAAAAAAAATAAAAATTATTAAAAACTTTGATTTTGGTGTTTATAAATTATATGGTAAAGAAGGAACTCAATAGAGGTAATTTTCATCTTCAATGCAAGAAAAAATAGATTTGGATTTAGAAAGTATTTTCTCAATTTAATTTTGAATTTTATAATAAAATGCTTTTTATTAGGATTATTACAATAAAAAGATTTTAAAAAAATCCAATTATGCCTATAAGATTTGAGCTTTTGTGGTAATATTTTCAATCAATTTATATTAAAAAACATTATCTAAATTGCTTATGAATATTCAATGAGAATATATTTTTTTATTTTTATGTTAATTTTTATATATTTTTCTAAAACTAATTGTTTTTTTATACCTCGGATCAAAATTATCATGACAATATTTTTTTATTGAAATTTGATTCTCATATGATGCTAAGCTTTTATTTTAAAAATTAATTTTTTATAAACAAAATTCTAGGAAAAAAAAACCATGAATAAGAAAGGAGAGATTTGGTTAGACAAATAGTTTTTTCTTAGTGATTTAAGTCATTTTAGTTCTTGCAAATTTTCATTTTAATTGTGTTAAGTCTTTCTTCAAAAAATTATGCTATTTATAAAAAATACATATTTTTGTAAGACAAAAATGAAATATATGGATAATAAAATGAAATTTTACTGAAAATATATTTTTTATCAATAATTTAATTGCTTAATTTTAAAAAACTATTTATTTTAATCACTGTAAAAATTAAAACAAAAATAAAAATCATGTCACAAAGCATACTTTTGGTGTCATAGAAAGCAGGTTGTCTACTTTGTATGCGTAAAATCACGATGTAACACTTCGAGTGTGTTTGAAAATGAGATTGAAACTGTGTTTTTTTAAAATTTTAAAATTAATTTTTTTATGTAAAACTATATGATAATATTAGAAATAATTTTTAAAAAAATATATATATTATTTAACCAAACGAAAATCCTTAATTTCTTCTCCTTATTTTAGTTTCTCTCCTATCCATCCCTTAACATTTCTTATTTTCCATATAGATTATTAATTTATTAATTTATTTTTAATGTAAATTATCTATTTAAAATTTGATAAAAAGAAACTTGTTCTTCATATACCAAAGAAACTTATTTTCCACAATCATGCATGCCCTCATTGCAAAATAATAATAATAATAATAATAATAAAGGTTAAACGGACCAATACTTCTTTAATAATTAACTTTGCTGATTCGAAAAATAAATAAAAATAAATAAATAAAAAAGACTAGTTAAAAGTTATCCATGCATGCCATTAGACGTCATAAGCGTGGAAAAAACTTGAATGGGAATTGGTTTAGCGCCTGGAAATCTCGAGGAACCTGCCGGCTGAGAAGTTTCCTCGATCGATCCTTCCATTTGTTCTTTAAAAGTTAATTTCCACGACTAATTTATTTAATGTGGAGCCCATAGAAGAAATTATTTGTGGCAATTAATAATGTTTAAGTTTCTCAGTTAAGGAAGAACAAGGACCACCAAGGGGCCACCAGAGGTAGCTAGCTAGGATCAAACCCAGGGAACAACATTCCATGCTTATTTCTATCGGCTAGCTTGTTGCTCAAGCAGGACAGTACGATCGATCTCACACAATTCTTATAACTGTTCAAACTTTTATTCATATGTGGATTAGTAATAGTGACTATATATATAATTTGTCTCCACAAAAAAAAGTATGTTTGACCATATATGTTCTTGATTATGATATTTTGTTTTTAACCTAAAAGGTCGGTGAAAGATTGGTGTGCTTTTAAAGCCTTTAATTAATGAGCTAAAAATCTTGTGGTTGTTATTTGTAGTGCTGGAAAAAAATAATTAATTAATTAGGTTAAATATCAATTGAATGAATCAAATTTCAACTTTATATGGTTCATCAAATCTTATGAAATGCTACTATATTTAGAAGTTTACTCAGGTTAGGAATTGGATCACAAATTTGAAGGGTTGATGCAAGTTAATCTATTTTAAAAAAATTAAAATGATTGTTTTGATCAAAATAATATAAACCCCGGGTTAAATAGGTCCTGAATCAACCTACCATGATGGTTCAGGTTTTATAATAAAAGCTACAATGCAAACTAATTGAAAGGTTATAAGCCAGGTCTAATATGAACAGTGAAGGGCCTTCCATTTTCTTTTCTTTTTTTTCCTTTTTTTTTAATTTTATTTTTTGGTTTAAAGAGGATAGCTTAATGTTGAGTAATTTATATGGAATCACCAGAATTTATTTGGCTATGAAAGAGAATAGTCGGATGTTGGATAATTCGTATGGAATTACCGGATTGATTGACTATTAAAGAGGATAGCTGGATGTTGAGTAATTTGTATGAAACTATCAGAATTTATTTGGCTATTAAAGAGGATAGCCGGATATTGAGTGATTCATATGGAATTACTAGAATTTATTTGGCTATGAAAGAGAATGGTCGGATGTTGGATAATTCGTATGGAATTACCGGATTGATTGGCTATTAAAGAGAATAGCTGAATGTTGAGTAATTCGTATAGAATTACTGGAATTATTAGCTATTAAAGGAGATTAGCCGGATATGAAGTAATTCATATAGAATTACCAAATATTTGTTGGCTACCGATGAGGATTAGCCGGATTTGAGGTAAATTTATGAATTACTAAATTTAAAATAAAGTGATGGGTGTTGGTTGTCAAAGTCCTATAAGTATAGGATTGATAAAACTATGAATGGGCTATTGATGTTGGAATGTAGTAAGTTAGTGATGAAAAACAATTTTATATATTTTGAAGAATTATGAACATAATAATTTTACCATTGTTATTGTGTTATTTTATTTATTGCTTATTAATATTATATATACAGGTATTTCATAAGATGATGTGAAGCGTTAGATATAGGCTTTTGTGTTTAGATCTTTTTTTTTTTTGGATCAAATATCTTTTGCCTTATATGTAATTTGTATTATATGTAAGAAACTAACATTAGTAAGCTATTCAAAATGTAGTTTAGTAATTATAGTTATGCATATTATAAATGATAGATGCATGTTAAAGTAATAATTACTTCAATATGAATCCCTTGAATTTATATTTGTATTAACCTAGTTAATGTTTTGTTATAAGATAATGTAATTGCTATGTTTTGTTAATTTGTTGATGATGTAATGTTGAGAAAGCATAATGAAGTATTGCTATGTGAGATATTGTATGATGAGATGAGATATGATCCAGGATGGTTGGATCAAAATAAAGATTGAGTAGTGTGATTGAATGAAGTCTAGTCGATAACTTGGTATCATTAAAAAACAAAGGAAACTCTGTCGATTTTTATATAGAAAATTAAATTTATATAAAAAAATCTTGAATGTTTCTGTTTCTGAAGTGTGATTTTGATATAATAGATATGACCTTGATGATATAATTTTGAAATTGTTACAACCACCATCAATTCCCTCTCATCACATGGAACTTGTGGACATCAAGAAAAATATTTATTTTGGTGGCCGGAAATGGTGTGAATGATAATTTTATCTCTTATCACTGGAATATGGCGACCCCTATCTCTAATCATAGACTAAAAAATAATACAAATAAACTTTTGTATCAAAAGTGAAAATTTAAAATTTAAACGGATCTAAATTGTAGAAATTGTGTTATTTTTAAAAAGCTAAATCTAGAAATAGAAAATAAAAGAAAGGCAAATAAATCCTTAACTTTCTTTTCTTTGTACACAAAAGTTTGATTTTCCTTTTTTTATAAAAGAGAAAATTAAAGTAATACAAAAACAATGAGCAGAATTTCACTCATAAAATCCTCTAAAAAATTGTATTCATTCATTTTCTGTCAATTTATCTAAACAAACAAAACTTCATTTTCCCTCAATGTTCTTAAACCAAACAAAATAAATTTGATTTTCCTTATTTTAGCTTCTCTTCCATCCCTTATTTTTCTCATTTGCCATGTAGATTATTATTAATTAATTTTGAATGTAAATGATCTATTTAAAATATTTTAACAAGAAACTTATTCTTCATATAGAAAAGCAGACACAATCATGACCTCATTGCTAAAAAAAAAAAAAAAAACACTTGAGGTTTAACGCACCATTACTTTTTCAATAATTAATTTTGTGTCAAGTTCTAGGAAGATGAGTGGTTGTATGGGTTTGATTCTCTTGCTTAATACACGGATCGGGATCTGTCTGAGGAACCGCTTAACACACTACACCATTAAACAGTTTTAGTGACGGATTAATTCTGTCGGTGTAAGGCACACAATTCGTCAGTAAAAGTTTTACCGACGGAATACGTCTGTTGGAATATTGATTGTCGGTAATTCCCCGTTCCATCTCTAACTCTGTCGAAAATTAAAAAAAAAAACCGATGGTCTTACAGACGGCGAAGCGCGTCAAAAAAAAATCCAACGAGAACTTTACCGATGAAATAAGTCCGTCTGTATTTTCAACGGTAATTACCGACGGAATAGTCGTCGGTGATTGTGGCATCGGCGGTAAATATTTCAGAACTCTCTGTAAACTACCGACAGATATAGTCCGTTGGTAATAGCGATGGTAAACACCGACAGAAGATATCCGTCGGTGATTGTGGCATGGGTGGTAATTGTTTTGCAACTCTCGGTAAAATACCGACGGCCTGGTTCTGTCTGTAAGGCCATCGATATTTATTTAAAATATTTTAAAAAAATTATTTATTAATAGTAAAAAAAACTAATTAACCAGATAAATAGCCAGATAAAATTGTATTAAACATTAAAATATAAACCGAATCTGGAGTACGAGGCTGCTGAAGTGAACAAAGAATGGTTGTTAAGAAGTGCTATGGCATATGCCAGATCTCCTAAGATCATGCCAAAGCTTCATGGATATTTTACGATGGATGGTGTTTCTAGATGTTTCCCAAAACCGATGGGAGGTAACGTTGTTTTACAAATTTGATGAATAGTATGATTGAAGATAACTGTGATTGGCTTGCACAATGGTTTGACGTCGTGAGACACTGCGATTCTATTCTGAGTGCTACTGAAAGATTTGTCTGGCTTGGGGTGGAGGGTGTTCCTCTCCATGCATGGGATGGGGATTTCTTTTAGTATATTAGTTCCCTTTTTGGTAAATTCATCACTCTTGATAACTCTTCCTATAAGAAGCTAAAGTTTGCTGCTGGAAAGGTACTAATTATAGTACTTAATTGTACAAGATTGGTAGAACTGTAAGGGTGGATATAACTGGATCAATTTGTGGTATTAAAGTTACTGAAGAACCATGTCTGGAGATTAATGCTTGCAGGGTAGAAAAAAAGAAAGCTGTTGATTCTTGGCCGGGAAGATATAATAATCCCTCTTCAGAATATTATATAATATTATCATTAAAAAACCAAAAAAATTTCAGAAGTCGTTTAAAAAAATTGTGATTTTCTCGCATGTTTTTCTATCAATTTTGCATAATATTAGGTTATATTTTTATACTATAAGATACAGATCTGGTATTAAAATATCCGATTTTCTCCAAAACATTTCTTAAAAAAAATATTTCTCAAAACTGTTAAATTACTTTCCCCTATCCAAAAAAAAATTATTTTCATGCATACGATCAGATTCTAAAAAGTTTTTCAAGCATATTTTCATAAAAAAATTGCATCTTTCTTATGTTTTTTTTTTTTTTAAAAAAAGGGATATCATACCAGTTAATAATTACCAATTAGGATTTGGCTAAAATATCATAAACTCTTCACCAATCATTTTGTGTATTTTATATTGTGAACACCCTCATTGAGTACACCCTCATGAACTCAATGAGGTAGAAACTCTATCACGAAGAAAGATCTGTCTTAGACCTTATAAGAAAACCAACAAATAGAAACTTGACATAGAAAAACAATCAAACGACAATGCAGCTTACCTTAAGTAGGGTGCACTGGTGATGATGTGTCTTCCCCTTACACAACTAGTCTCTTACTTAGACTTCCGCATATCATAAGTTTCCTAATAACATTAATACGAGGTAATGACTCCTAAATCTTAATCATAATTTTATGATTAAACTCAAAAAAATTTTATTTCCCAACAACATTCTTTTCAAGAGGCTCACATCTTAAAGTGCGCTAATCCTGACGTTGCCCCCACGATAATATCAATAAAACAAGTCCCCCACAAGAGCTGGGTAGCGTTCAATCTTTCTTCAATATCCTTTTCTATTCAAATGGCACAAGGATACAAGAAGGTTGTGCGCTTAAGTGACAAGTCTTACCCTCTTTTTTTAGTTAGTTCAGTGATGAGGAATAGGGGAAGCAATGGTTGACTCTTTGCATATATGCTAGCATTATGAAAAACTAAATAGGCTAGAAAACTTAAATGTTTTCAAACAGCTTCTCATAATGGG
>Ga0307513_10007316_pt1 | contig 14335 bp, 14 predicted proteins | sample 15_EM_MG_FD_202174 | JGI IMG/M metagenome (GOLD analysis project Ga0307513, IMG submission 202174) | Populus trichocarpa ectomycorrhiza microbial communities from riparian zone in the Pacific Northwest, United States - 15_EM | ecosystem: Host-associated > Plants > Roots > Unclassified | place... | reverse complement strand
GAGAACTGCCGGATCACCGACAGCGAGCTGGAGTTCTCCATCGTGCTGCGCGACTCGTCCATCGCCGGGGTGGGCCGTATCGAGTCCTCGCTCATCGGCCGGCACGTCGAGGTGACCCCGGCCCCCAGTGTTCCCAGCGCCCACCGACTCGTCCTCGGAGACCACAGCAAGGTGCAGATCCATTCATGAACCTCCTCGTCACCGGCGCCGCCGGATTCATCGGCTCCATGTACGTCCGCAACCTCCTCGCGTCCGACGCTCCTGACGCGCCCCGGATCACGGTGCTGGACAAGCTCACGTACGCGGGCACCCTGGAGAACCTGCCGACCGGGCACCCCCGGCTGAAGTTCGTCCAGGGCGACATCTGCGACGCCGAACTGGTCGACAAGCTGATGGCCGAGGCCGACCAGGTGGTCCACTTCGCCGCGGAGTCCCACGTGGACCGCTCGATCGACGGCGCCGCCGACTTCGTCCGCACCAACGTGGTGGGCACCCAGGTCCTGCTGGACGCGGCCCTGCGCTACGGCGTCGGCCCCTTCGTGCACGTCTCCACCGACGAGGTGTACGGCTCGATCGAGACCGGCTCCTGGCCCGAGGACCACCCGCTGGCCCCCAACTCGCCCTACTCGGCGTCGAAGGCCTCCTCCGACCTGCTCGCCCTCGCCTACCACCGCACCCACGGCCTGGACGTGCGCGTCACCCGCTGCTCCAACAACTACGGGCCGCACCAGTTCCCCGAGAAGGTCATCCCCCTCTTCGTCACCAACCTGCTCGACGGCAAGAAGGTCCCGCTGTACGGCGAGGGCCTCAACGTCCGCGACTGGCTGCACGTCGACGACCACTGCCAGGGCATCGACCTGGTGCGCACCGGCGGCCGGCCCGGCGAGGTCTACAACATCGGCGGCGGCACGGAACTGAGCAACAAGGAACTCACCGGGCTGCTCCTGGAGGCCTGCGGGGCGGACTGGGACAGCGTGGAGTACGTCGAGGACCGCAAGGGCCACGACCTGCGCTACTCCGTCGACTGGAGCAAGCTCCACGACGAGCTGGGCTACACCCCGCGCCACGACTTCGCCGCCGGCCTCGCCGCCACCGTCGCCTGGTACCGCGACAACCGCGCCTGGTGGGAGCCCCTGAAGCAGCGCGTCGGCTCCGCGGAGAAGCAGGTCAAGGGATGAAGTGGCTGGTCACCGGCGCCGCCGGCATGCTCGGCCTCGACACCGTCGAGGAACTCCTCAGGCGCGGTGAGGACGTCGTGGGCCTCGCCCGCGCCGCCCTGGACATCACCGACCCCGACGACGTCCGCCGCGTCTTCACCGCGCACGAGCCCGATCTGGTCGTCAACTGCGCCGCCTACACCGCCGTCGACGACGCCGAGACGGACGAGGACACCGCGCTCCGCATCAACGGCGTCGGCCCGCGCCTGCTCGCCCAGGCCTGCGCCGAGCACGGCGCCCGGCTGATCCACGTCTCCACGGACTACGTCTTCGACGGCGAGGCCCGGGACACCCCGTACCCCGAGGACCACACCCCGGCCCCGCGCACGGCGTACGGCCGTACCAAGCTCACCGGAGAACAGGCCGTCCTGGCCACGCTTCCCGACACGAGCGTCGTCCTGCGCACGGCTTGGCTGTACGGCGCCCACGGCGGCAACTTCGTGCGTACGATGATCGACCTGGAGGCGCGTCGGGACACCCTCGATGTCGTCGACGACCAACGCGGTCAGCCCACTTGGAGCGCGGACGTCGCCGTACGGATCGCCGACCTCGGGCCCCTGATCGGACCCGGGACGAACGGTGTTCTCCACGCCACCAACTCCGGCGAGGTCACCTGGTTCGAGCTGGCGCGTGAGGTGTTCCGCCTCATCGACGCCGACCCGGACCGGGTGCGCCCCACCACCAGCGCGGCCTTCACCCGGCCCGCACCCCGGCCCGCATACAGCGCCCTCGGCCACGGCCGCTGGCAGCAGACCGGTCTCGGACCCCTCCGTGACTGGCGTACCGCCCTGCACGAAGCACTGCCACACATCCGCAAGGAGATTTCCTAGTGAAACGCCATGAGTTCCTCCGGGAGCTCCACAAGGTCAGCGCGAACAGGAACTACCTGGAGATCGGCGTCAACGACGGCCGAAGCCTGACCCTGTCCCGGGTACCGAGCATCGCGATCGACCCCGCGTTCAAGGTGGTCTCCGAGATCCGCTGCGACGTCCATCTCGCCAAGGCCACCAGCGACGACTTCTTCGCCCGGCAGAACCCCCTCGCCCACCTCACGGGCGGCCGGCACCCGCTGCGCAACCTGGCCCGCAACCGCAGCCCGTTCGGCTACTGGCAGCGCACCACGCTCGACCTGTCGTTCATCGACGGCATGCACCTGTTCGAGTACGCGCTGCGCGACTTCATCAACGTCGAGAAGCACTCGGACTGGGCCAGCGTCATCGTCCTCGACGACATGCTGCCGCGCAGCATCGACGAGGCCGCCCGCGACCGGCACACCAACGCCTGGACCGGCGACGTCTACAAGCTGATCGAGATCCTCGCCCGGTACCGCCCCGACCTGGTCACGGTCCTCGTCGACACCGCGCCCACCGGACAGCTCATCGTCTTCGGCGCCGACCCCGACAACACCGTGCTCTCGGACAAGTACGACGAGATCATCGCGGAGTTCGAGGTCGCGGACCCGCAGAAGGTCCCCGAGAGCGTCCTGGAGCGCACGCCGGCCGTCAAGCCGGAGACCCTGGTCGAGGCCGCCTTCTGGGCCCCCCTCGTCAAGTCCCGCAACCGCGGCACCAAGCGCGGCAAGGGCTTGGAGCAGCTGCGCCGCAGCCTGGAGCCGCTGAGCACCACCCGCTGACGCCAGACGGACAAGGCTTGAGGCCCGGCAGCTGACCAGCTGCCGGGCCTCAAGTTTTGGTTCGGCGTTACCGGTTGTCGCGCAGCCCGGCGTAGTAGGCCGCGCAGTCCGCGTACGACGGCAGCAGCCCGGACCGCTCGGCCTCCGCCAGCGTGGGCGCCTCGGCGTCCTTCTCCGACAGCACCGGCTCGATGCCCTCGGGCCAGGCGATGCCCAGCTCCGGGTCGAGCGGATGCACCCCGTGCTCACGCCCCGGCGCGTACCCGGTCGAGCACAGGTAGACCACGGTGGCGTCGTCGGTGAGCGCCATGAAGGCGTGCCCGAGCCCCTCCGCGAGGAACACGGCGTGCCGGGTGTCGTCGTCGAGCCGTACGGCCTCCCACTGCCCGTAGGTGGGCGAGCCGACCCGGATGTCCACCACGACGTCCAGGACCGCGCCGCGCACGCACGTCACGTACTTGGCCTGGCTCGGCGGTACGTCGGAGAAGTGCACCCCGCGTACGACGCCCCGGCGCGAGACCGAGCAGTTGGCCTGGGCGAGGGAGAGGTCGTAGCCGGTGGCCTCGCGGAACTCCTCACCCCGGTACCACTCGTGGAAGCTGCCCCGGTCGTCCGGGAAGATCTTCGGCTCCAGTACCCAGGCGCCTTCGATGTCCAGTGCGCGCATGCTGTCAGGCTCCGTTTCCGCGCCGCAGCCCGGCCTTGCGGGCGATCTTCCCGAGGGTGCGCCGCACCTTGCGGACCACCTTCTGGCCGGTGCTCGGCCCGGCGGGCTTGACGGGCCGTACGACCTGGAGGCGGCCGGACTTGGCGGCGAGGCTGACGGACATCGCCAGGAAGCGCGGCTCGTCGGCCTCGGGGGCCAGGCACAGCGCGGGCTTCCAGGTCCCGTCGGCAAGCGCGCTGCCGGGCAGCGTCGCCTCGACGAAGGCACCGGACAGCGTGCCCTCCACGTCCACGGGTTCGGCGACCGCCGCTGAGGTGAGCCGGAGCAGCACCTTGGTGTCGCCGGGCACGTGCAGCGGCACTGCCACACGCAGCCGGTCACCCGTGACGGTGACATCGTCGGGCTTGAGGCGGCCGAGACCCACACCCTTCACGGCGCGGTCGACGTCCAGGGAGAGCGTGGCCTGCTTGGCGGTCCAGTACGGCAGGACCACGCGACCGGCGACCACACCGGCCGGGGGCACCGGACGGGGGTCCAGCTTGACCGGGCCCAGACGGCACTCACGGGTCCAGCCGCCCAGCTTGATCCGGACGAACACGTCGAACAGACCGCCGCCGAGCGCGACACCGCCCGCAGCAGTGCCGGGGTCGACGGTGGCCGTACCGCGCAGCACCAGCCGTACCTGATCGTCCTCGTCGGCCGGGAGGGTCTCGCGGGTCAGCTCCACCGGCTGGAAGAACTGGGCGGCCGTGGTCCGCTCACGCACCAGGAAGTCGGCCGTCGCGCTGCCGAACCGGGCGACCGTGGAGGCCGCCACGCGGGCGATCGCGTCGTCGGCGTCGGTGGGCGTGCCGTCCAGGTCGGCGCCGTCGCTGTCGTCCTCGGCGGGGAACGTCATCGGCTTGCCGTGGGACGTGAACTCGGCGCTGAAACCGACGTGCAGGACACCGTCCCGCCACTCGACACTCAGGGGAGTGGCCGAGGGGGCGAGCGAGGCCTCCCACTCGGCGAACGCGATCACGTCGTCCAGGCGGTCGGCGGCGATCAGCGCGGCGACGATCCGCTGCGCCTCCTGCATACCGTTGGCGACACCGGGCCCGAAGCGCTCGACGACGACCCCGCGGATCTCGTCGAACATCTCCTTGCGGTAGTCCTCGGGCAGCTTGAGGAGACGGTTGCTGCGCATCCGCTCGACCATCTCGTTGCGCAGCCAGCGCCGGAAGAGCCGGTCGCGCACGGCACCCGGCTCGGTGTACCGCTCGACGACGTCGAGGGCCTCGCGCAGATTCCGGAAGTACCCCACGGGGTCGAAGCGCTGGAACCCCGCGTTCGAGGCGTCGTCGCGCTTGACGTGGTAATAGCAGACGTAGTCGCTGAGCACGGAGACGTTGTCCGCGCGCAGATAAGCCTCGGTGACGAAGACATGGTCTTCGAGCCGCCGCCGACCCTCGGGGAAACGCAGACCGATGCGGTCGAGGAAGGCCCGCCGGAGCATCTTGTGCGGGGTGAGGCTGTCGATCAGCGGGGCGTTCTCGACACTGGCCTTGGGATGGTTGTGCCGGAACAACTCAACCGGTACAGGCCGACCCTTGCCGGCCATCTTGCCGACGATGACGTCGGCGCCGTTGGCCACGCCGTAGTCGTACATCCGCTCAAGGGCCTCGTCACCGAGGTAGTCGTCGTTGTCGACGAACATCACGAACTCGCCCTGCGAGGCCTCGATACCGACGTTGCGTGGCTTGCCCGACCAGCCCGAGTTCTCCTGGTGGATGACCTGGATACGCGGTTCCTCCGCGGCGAGCTGATCCAGTCTGGCCGGGGTCTCGTCGGTGGAACCGTCGTCGACGAAGATCACTTCGTACTCGTCGGCGGGCAACGACTGCCGCAGCAGCGACGCGACGCAGTCCTCGATGTACGGTCCCGGGTTGTACACCGGAACGATGACGCTGACCTTGACCGGCATGCGGCTGGAAGCCCCCTTTTGGCTTTACTCCCCGTTTCCGCAACGGCACGGTCCGGGATGCCTGATACTAACCGGGCGCGACCCCTGGCTCCTGTCGGCGGTTCGGCAGCGCCCCGAAAGGGGCGCGGGGAACTGCGCGACAAGCCACGACGGCGCCGCACGCGCGAGACGGCAAATCGCGGCACCCCCTACGCAGCGCCTACCCTCACGAACGTGCGCCTCCTGCTCCTCTCCGACACCCACCTCCCCAAACGCGCCAAGCAACTGCCAGCGGAACTTCTTACCGAACTCCCGCACGCAGACGTAGTGATCCACGCCGGCGACTGGATCGACACAGCCACCCTCGACCTCCTGGAGACCCGCTCCAGCCGCCTCATCGCCGTCTACGGCAACAACGACGGCCCCGACCTGCGCGCAAGACTCCCCGAGGTGGCGTACGCCGACCTCGGCGGCCTCCGCTTCGGGGTCGTCCACGAGACCGGCCCGGCGCAAGGCCGCGAGGCCCGCTGCACCGCCCGCTTCCCTGACCTCGACGTCCTCGTGTTCGGCCACAGCCACATCCCGTGGGACACCACGACGGACACCGGCCTGCGGCTGCTGAACCCCGGCTCGCCGACCGACCGGCGCCGCCAGCCGCACTGCACGTTCATGACGGCGACGGTGACGGACGGCGGCCGGCTCACCGACGTGGAGCTGCACCGGCTGCCGCCCCGCCGGACCTAACCCGCCTTCGGCGGATGAATCGCGCCCGCCGTCGCCGTCAGCGACACCCCGCTGCCTCCCCACCGCAGCGCGACGATCTCGGCGGCCACGGACACCGCGACCTCCTCGGGCGTACGGGCGCCGAGGTCCAGCCCGATGGGGGAGCGCAGCCGGGACAGCTCGGGTCCGGTGAGGCCGGCCTCCGTCAGGCGGGTCCGGCGGTCGTCGTGGGTGCGGCGACTGCCCATCGCGCCGATGTACGCGGCGGGCCGGCGCAGCGCCTCCTCCAGCAGCGGCACGTCGAACTTCGGGTCGTGGGTCAGGACGCAGATCACCGTGCGCTCGTCGGTGTCCGTGCCGCGCAGATAGCGGTGCGGCCAGTCGACGACCACCTCGACACCCTCGGGGAAGCGCTTAGGGGTCGCGAAGACCGGCCGCGCGTCGCAGACGGTGACCCGGTAGCCGAGGAAGGCGCCGATCCGGGCGACGGCTGCGGCGTAGTCGATGGCGCCGAAGACGAGCATGCGGGGCGGGGGCGCGAAGGAGTGCAGGAACACGGTGACGGCGTCCTCGCGCCGCTCCCCGTGGGGCCCGTAGTGCCGCAACCCCGTTGCCCCGAGGGCGAGTTCACCGCGTGCGTCAGCGGTGACGGCCACGTCGAGCCCGGTCGTGCCGAGCGTGCCGGACACCTCGTCCGGCCACACGGCGAGCGTGGCGCCGCGCGCCGCAGGACCGTCGGTCACGGTGGCGACGGTCACCGGCCGGCCCGCCGCCACCGCCTCCGCGACCGCCGCGAAGGACGGATCGAGAGCGGGCGTGACCGGCCGCACCAGCAGGGTGATCTCGCCGCCGCAGGTCAGTCCCACCGCGAAGGCGTCCTCGTCGCTGTAGCCGAAGGTCGCGAGTCGAGCCTCGCCGTCCGCCACCACCTCCTGGGCCAGCTCGAACACCTCACCCTCCACACACCCCCCGGACACACTGCCCACCACCTCGTCGCCGGGCCCCACCGCCATCGCGGCCCCGGGATCACGGGGCGTGCTGCGGCTCACGGAGACGACGGTGGCGAGCCCGAACGGTTCGCCCGCCGCGTACCAGCGCCCGAGCGCCGGGAGGATGTCACGCACGATCCGCTCCTTTTGTCACCCATGTGACTAGATCGTCGCCCATCAGAGGCAAAAGCTGAAGATTACTCAACAGTCACTTGGTATTGACGACCACTGATGCGCGCGGGACTGTAATGGACATGTCGAAGTTGCGCGTGCATCTGCTCGGCGTACTGGTCCTGGTCACTGGTTTCCTGACCACCGTCGGCTCCCAGCCCGCCCGGGCCGACACCCTCTGGTTCGACACCCCTACCTCTACCACCCTCACCGTCCAGAACGGTCGGTTCACCGACGCCCTGGGCCGCGAGGTCGTACTCCGGGGCTACAACGTCTCCGGCGAGACGAAGCTCAAGGAGAACAACGGACTGCCCTTCGCCTCGGTCGCCGACGCGAAGAAGTCCGCGACCGCGCTGCGAGCGCTCGGTGGCGGCAACAGCGTCCGCTTCCTGCTCTCCTGGGCGTACGCGGAGCCCGTACGCGGGACTGTGAGCAGCAGCTATCTGGCCGCCGCCACCGCCCAGATGGGTGCCTTCCTGGACGCGGGCATTCGCGTCTACCCCGACTTCCACCAGGACCTGTACTCCCGCTGGCTCTTCGACTCGGACAGCTGGTACACCGGCGACGGCGCCCCCAAATGGGCCGTCGACCTCGGCGACTACCCGGACGAGTACTGCGGGATCTGCCCCTTCTGGGGACAGAACATCACCTCGAACGCGGCGGTGACGGAGGCGACGTACGACTTCTGGCACAACACCAACGGCGTCCAGGACTCGTTCCTCCTCACCGCGCAGAAGACGATGGCGTACCTGAAGGCGAACCTCACCAGCGCCCAGTTCACGGGTGTCGTCGGCTTCGACCCGTACAACGAGCCGCACTTCGGGACCCTCGACTCGGGGCAGACCAGCAGGACGTGGGAGAAGGACGTCCTGTGGCCGTTCTTCGTGAAGTTCCGCGCGCGGATGGACGCGGCGGGCTGGCAGGACAAGCCCGCCTTCGTCGAGCCGAACCTCTTCTGGAACGCCAACATCGACTTCCAGAAGCAGGAGGGCGGACTCCTCGACGCGGGGGCCATCGGCCAGCGCTACGTCTTCAACACGCACTTCTACGACCAGAAGGCGATCTCCGGCGTCTTCATGTGGGGCAACGCCGAGGACGGGCAGTACGTCACTGACTTCGGCACGGTCCGCGACCGGGCCGCCGCCCTCGGGACGACGGGGATCATCAGCGAGTTCGGCCACCCGCTGGCCGGATCGGTCTCCGGTAAGGCGCCCACGATCTACAAGGCGATGTACCAGGCCCTCGACTCCCGCGTGAAGGGCGCGAGCTGGTGGTCAGGCGCGAGCGGATCGGGCCCGGTCCTCTCCGGCAGCCAGTGGCAGTGGGACATCTACAACGGCCGCCACAACGAGCTGATGAACGACAACCCCGACAAGGTGCTCACCACCGGTGACGCCTGGAACGACGAGGACCTGTCCGCCGTACGCCTCGACGACTCCGGTACGGCGGTGCTGCGCCAGGACGCCCGGATGCTGGACCGCGTCTATCCGGGCGCCACGGCGGGGACGACGCTCGCCTTCACCTACGAGGACCGCTCCCGGGACGGCTCCACGACCCTCACCTGGAACCCGGTGCCGAGTTCACTGCCGAACGTGTCCACGCTGGTGGGCTCGGGGCAGTACAGCGTGCTGGTGTGGCGCTCGAAGGGCATCTCCGCGCCGACCGAACTCCATCTGCCGGCGTCCTTCCCGACCGCGACGACCACGGTCGTCTCCGACCTCGGCACGGTGTACGGCCCGCCGGCCTACACGAGTACGACCCCGATCGCGGCAGGCACCGATCCGGGTGGCACGGGCAGCCGCCGCCTCCTGCTCACCACGGCGGACACGGGCGTCCTGCACTACGCGCTGGTGACCAACGGGGCGACGGCTCCCTCGGCGACCCTGCTCAGTGCCGCACGGGCTGAGCTGGCTTCCTGGGCCGCGTCGGAGTTCAGCTAGACGCTGCGCAGGTCGGCGGTTCGTTGGCTGCGGGCCGGTGGGGGCTTGTCGCGCCCACGCGGCGGAGCCGCAAATTGACAGAGCCCCGCGCCCCTGAAAACAGGGGCGCGGGTGTCCGCGTCGCTTCAGCGGAACCGGATACCTCAGTTGGTCCCCGGGGCTGTCCAGTCCGCCTCGACATGGGCGAGGCGGACTCGTTGTGGGTGGTCGCCGACCGGTACGGACACCGTCTTCTGCCCGGTGGCGAAGTCGATGGCCGTGATCTGGTCGGCGCCGCTCTCGGAGATCACGCAGGACTTGCCGTCACCGCTCACCGTGGCCCAGTAGGGCTTCGAGGCGGTGACGAGCGGGCCCTCCTGGAGCGTCGTACGGTCGACGACCGTCGCGTAGTCGTCCATCGTCCCCGCGACGCACAGCTTGGTGCCGTCCGGCTTCATCGAGATGCCGTGGTGGCGTGAGTCGTTGACGAAGGTGGTGCGGTCGTCGCTGGTCGCCGGGTTCTTGGGCAGGGTCTTCGTCCGGGTGATCCTGTCGGTGGCGATGTCGTACTCGAAGAAGCCGTTGAAGAACGAGACCTGGAAGTACAGCTTCGTCTCGTCGGGCGAGAAGGCGGCCGGACGGACCGCGTCCGAGTAGTCCGTGAGGCCGATCGCGTCGAGCCGCGCCCGCATGTCGATCACCCTCACCTGCTGGAAGGTGGCCGCGTCGACGACCGTGATCTTCCGGTCGCCCTTCGTGAAGTCCTGCCACGGGGCGTCCTGCGAGGTGTTGACGTCACCGATGGACATGTTCCAGATGTACTTGCCGTCCTTGGTGAAGATGTTCTCGTGCGGCTTGTCGCCGGTGGTGAACGAACCCAGCTGCGCACCGGTGTTGATGTTCAGCACGTGCACGGTGTTGGAGATCGAGGCCGAGACCGCGACCCGCGTTCCGTCGGGGGAGACCGCCATGTGGTCGGAGCGGTAACCCGACACGGGGAAGCGCCAGTTGATCGCCCCGGTGGCCAGGTCGATCGACACGACGTCGGCGAAGCTCGGCCTGGACACCACCATCGACTTGCCGTCCGGGGTGGAGTACATGTCGTCGACCAGCTGGTCGTGGCCCTCGCCCACGCCGTTGCGGATGGCCATGAAGTAGATCCACTTGATCGGGTCCGCGTTGATCGCGGCCAGCCGTGCCTCCTTGTCCGGTACGACGTTGATCCGGCCGATCTTGGCGAAGTCACCGGTGGACTTGATGACGTCCGCGGTGCCTTCCCAGTTGTTGCCGACGAACATCACTTCGCGCAGGCTCGCGGCGGCGGTGGCGCCCTCGGCGTCGGTCGCCGCTACGGCGGCGGACGCGGGGGCCGTGACGGTCAGGACGAGGGCGGCGGCCATGGCACAGAGGTGCTTGGATCTGGAAACAGACATGCGGGCTCTCCCCTCCGGGAGTGGGCGTGGGGCTGTGGCGGGTGCATGACATGGATGCGAGGAAATCTGAACACGGTCACGTTCAGATTGGACTTACTGGAAAGTAAGGATGGGGCGCCCTTCTCCACAAGAGTGCGTACACGACAAACTTGGCCACCGGACCGACGAAGGAGGGTTCATTGGCGGGCAGGCTCAGGGCGCCGACCGGCCGATACGCGGGCAAGACCGCCGAGGACCGGCAGGTCGCACGGCGTCGGCGATTCCTGGACGCCGCACTCCAGCTGTTCGGCGACACCCCGGGCTACCGCTCGACGACCGTCGCCGCGCTCAGCGAGGCGGCCGGCCTGTCGACCCGCCAGTTCTACGAGGAGTTCCGCACCCTGGAGGACGTCCTGGCCGCCCTTCACCTCCAGGTCAACGACTGGGCCGAGGAGGCGGCGCTCGCCGCGCTGGCCGCCGCCGAGGAGCTGCCCCTCGCCGAACGCGCCGCCGCGATCTTCCGCGCCTACGCCGCCAACGTCACCTCCGACCCGCGCCGCATTCGCATGACCTTTGTCGAGATCATCGGCGTCAGCGCCCGTCTGGAGGAACAGCGCCTGGCCCGCCGCTCCCGCTGGGTGAGCCTCATCTGCAGGGAGGCCGAGGCCGCCGTCGCCGCGGGAGAGGCCGCGCCTCGCGACTACCAGCTTGCCGCGACCGCGTTCGTCGGCAGCGTCAACGGCCTGCTGCACGACTGGAGCGCCGGGTGGGTGGACGCCACGCTGGACGAGGTCGTGGACGAGCTGGTCCGGATGCTGCTGGGCATCCTGCGCCCGGCGGACTGGACACCACCCCGCCCGGAGGGCGAGCGGCCGACCGGGAGCACCGCGGGTCCCTGACGCCCGTTGGCATGATCTGCCTGGCAGGTGTACTGGGCTGGTGTGTCGCGCCCCAAAGGGGCGCGGGGCTGTATCGATCTGCGGCTCCGCCGCGTGGGCGCGACCAACCCCCACTGACCCGCGGCCAACGAACTGCCTGTCCCGCGGAGCGCCTAGCGCCGCAGCGGAGCCAGGAGGAGCAGGGCGAGCGGTACCGCCGTCGCCGCGAGCGCCAGGCAAAGGGCCGTCAACCGCCCTTTCAACCGGGGGTACTTCGCCTCGTACTCGGCCCGCAACTCCGCGCTGCGGGCCGCGGTGCGCTGCCAGGAGGCGCGGGCAAGGGCGAGATGTTCCACCGCGAACTGCCTTTCCAGCTCGGCTCGCTGATGGTTCGTCAGCCAGTAGAGCCGGGCCGTGAAGCGGGCAGCTGCCTCGTGTCCCTCCTGGCGGGTGGCGGCGATGAGCAGATGCCCCTGGATCTCGTTGACGAGGGTCGTCACGTCCGTCCGGCGGTCGTCGTCCCTCGTGGTCATCGTCGGGTCAACTCCCTCTGCGGGGTGGAGTGGTGGAGGTCGAACGTCGGGGACTCGCTGCGGATGCGGGGGAGCGAGGCGAAGTTGTGGCGCGGGGGCGGGCAGGAGGTTGCCCACTCCAGGGAGCGGCCGTAGCCCCACGGGTCGTCGGCCTCGACCTTCTTGCCGTACTTCGCGGTCTTCCAGACGTTGTAGAAGAACGGGAGGAGGGAGAGGCCGAGGAGGAAGGAGGAGATGGTCGACACCGTGTTGAGGGCGGTCAGGCCCTCGACCGCGAGGTAGTCGGGGATGCGACGGACCATGCCGTTCGGCCCGAGCCAGTGCTGGACGAGGAAGGTTTCGCCGGTTTCACCAACTGGATCATGCCGCTGCAGATCCACATGGTTCCGATCCAGTTGAAGAACTTCCCGTCGAGCGCATCGTGCGCTGGCGGGCCGACGCGAGCCACACGGAGCTGGTCGTGGCGACCGACCCACGGCATCCCGGCCGACCGGTGCTGAGCGAGGGGGACGGTGATTCCGGCCTGGTCGAGGACGGACACGTCATCAGCGACCAGACGTTCGGGCCGAGCTGGAGCGACGCCCCGCCCGAGTCGACGCCACCGCACGACCCGGAGCGACTGGAGGCCTACCTCCAGGAGGCACAACACCAGACCACACCGCTCACCACGCCCGAACTCCTCGACGCGGTAGAGGTGTTGCTCAACCGCTGGACCCTCGGCGCCCACGAGAACGCGGCACTCGCCAGGCTGCTGGCAGACGCGGAGGGACTGCGTCCCGTCGGCCGGCTCGGCCGCCCCGGCCAGGCGTACGCGTACGACGGCCAGGGCGCCCGCCGCATGCTGATCCTGGCCCCGACCACCGCCACCGTCCTCGGCCTGGAGCACACCGCCACCACAGCGGAGCCCGAGTGGGGCCTGAAGGCGGGCGATGTCATGGATTACAGCGCCTGGATGCGCTGATCAGGCGCTGAGCTGCCGGGTGGCTGCGTCGACGGTCTGCTCCAGCAGCACCGCGATCGTCATCGGACCGACGCCGCCCGGCACCGGCGTGATGAGCCCGGCCCGCTCGACGGCGGAGTCGAAGTCGACGTCGCCGACGTTCCCGGGGTTGTACCCGGCGTCGATCACGACGGCGCCGGGCTTGATGTCCGCGCCGTGGATCAGCCGGGGCCGACCCACGGCGGCGACCACGATGTCCGCCTCGCGGACGACGGACGACAGGTCCCGCGTCCGTGAGTGGCAGTACGTCACCGTCGCGTCGCGCCCGAGGAGGAGCATGCCGACCGGCTTGCCGAGGATCGCGCTGCGGCCCACCACCACGGCCCGCTTGCCGGACGGGTCGACGTCGTACGCGTCGAGCAGCCGCATGATGCCGCCGGGCGTGCAGGACACGAACCCGGGAAGACCGAAGCTCATCGTCGCGAAGGAGGCGAAGGTGACTCCGTCGACGTCCTTCTCGGGCGCGATCGCCTCGAACGCGGCCCGCTCGTCGAGGTGTTCGCCCATCGGGTGCTGGAGCAGGATGCCGTGCACACCGGGGTCGTCCGAGAGGGCGCGCAGCGTGCCGACCAGTTCCTCCGTGGTCGTGGCGGCGGGCAGCTCCACGCGGCGGGACTCGATGCCGGCCCTGCGGCAGCGGTTCTGCTTCATCCGGACATAGGTGACCGAGGCGGGGTCCGCACCTACCAGCACCGTCGCCAGACAGGGCGTCGTGCCCGTACGGTCGGTGAGGTCGGCGGCCTTCTTCGTGGTGTCCTCCACGATGTGCCGGGCGAGCGAGGTGCCGTCCATGAGCCGGGCCTGAGACATGATCCACTCCTGAGCTGACAGTCGTCATAGCCCAGGCGCACGGCACGCACTCCACGTTCACGGAAGGATGCGGCACTCCGTGAGGGTCGCTCCCCGGTGGTACTCCACCTCAGCGCCAGTCACGACCCGGGGACCAGCTTAGCCCGGGGTCAGGAGTTCTCCTCGTCCCATGCCTGTAGCACCGTCTGGTCGACGATCTTGCCGTCGCGGAGGGACAGCATTGACCCGGCGAGGACTCGGACGCCGTCCGGGTACAGGCAGGACTCGGTGTAGGCGACCTGGTCGCCCTGGACGACTACCTGTTCGAGTTTGTGGGTCATGTCCCTGCTGTACACGTCGTTCAGCATGGTGCCGATCTCGCCGCGTCCGTGCATGACCATCGGGTGGCTGGGCTGGGTGTTGTGGTCGACGACGCGCAGTTCCGCGTCGTCGGCGTAGAGC
>Ga0307513_10007315_pt1 | contig 14335 bp, 11 predicted proteins | sample 15_EM_MG_FD_202174 | JGI IMG/M metagenome (GOLD analysis project Ga0307513, IMG submission 202174) | Populus trichocarpa ectomycorrhiza microbial communities from riparian zone in the Pacific Northwest, United States - 15_EM | ecosystem: Host-associated > Plants > Roots > Unclassified | place... | reverse complement strand
GTGGGGATGATGAGGTACCGCCCTTTGGTACCTGGCTTGCACCCGGGTGTAGGCTTTGTTTGGGGGACGGTTAATTTGTTCTGGTATTCTTTTGTGGTGGAGGGTTGCGCGGACTTTGGCCGAGTAGTGATTTTGTGGTTGTTTTATTTGTTGTTTTGGTGAGGGCTGTCGGGAGTTTGACACGCCGTAACTCAATGCCGATTCGGCGCGGGTTTAGCATTTGCTGAGTTGTAGTAATGCAATACTTGTAACCCTGTCTTGTAAGAAAACATCACCCATGGCACTTGCACCCTCGGGTACTGTTACGGATGAAATTTGGCTTTCCTAACTTGCAGTTTTTTTGCTTATCAGCGAATAACAGACGGAATGGATGGCTGTTCATGATCTTGGCTTGAGGAGGTGTCACGTTTCTGCAGGGGTGGCTGCCGCATAGCCTTGGCAGACAGGGGATTCTGCGGTCTTTGACTTCTCTCGCGCTTCCCTCCACCACGGTCACCATCCTGACGAACGGGAACACAGCACAACAGAGGAACTGTTGGGCACCGGATCGAAGAAGGAAAATTTGTCCTGTACCTAGTCAGTCAGACAACCTGTAAGGTTGAGCTTTCTTGTAGTAGGATTTTTCTCTCTTGTGTGCGGTGCTCTAGGTTGGCTTTAGATAAGAGGTTCGTGTAGCTTAGCGAATTTGAATTGATCGTGGCTTGTGTGGTTTTCCTTTCTAGTTGAGATTTCTTGATAGTGACAGTTGTTTGCCCATACTTCTCCCTTTCTACAGAGTAGATACTGTTGCCCGGTTATTTTGTTTTCAGTACAGTAAAGTTAATATTCATGTTGCATGATTAGTCTGACCTTTAGTGTGTTGGCAGGCAAGGCTCTCACCCTACGGTGCTCACGTCGAATATCACCTACTATCCCTGCGGCTGAAATGCTGTCAGCAGCCCGCAAGGAGTTTCCATCCACCCCACTTTTCCTCCACCGCGAGAAATCATATCAGTACGGGCCGAGAAAAAAAAAAGTTTGGGGTGTTCGTTAGCAACTAACTAGCGTGTAGCAACAACCCAAACTTTTTTTTGGCAAGTAGGCCCCAAGTTAATCAACATCCTGGTCTCAATCACATCCCCACTACCGTAAAAACTTTTACGATTCGCCATCTCAGGAAGAGGTGGTTGAGTCTCGGTTAGGTCGCAAATCTCGGGGTTCAGAGACAAAGTTTCTTGAGATGGATTAGTACTTTCCTAACATGGTATAGCCTGAGTGCTTTGGCCTTGTTTGATCTTCTCAGCTTTCCAAACTAAACCTATCTTGGGCTAATGACTCGGTCTCCAGGAATCCTCAGATGGCGAATCGTAAAAGTTTTTACGGTACTCGAGTAGTGAAAATTGAAAAATACCGTATTTCAAGTTTTCCGCAATAACCATAACTCTTTCAATAATACTTTTAACTGCGCCACTCCCGATAGCAAGTCTGAAATATAAGCGTTGTTACCTCAATTAGAGCCACGGGTCTAGCATCGAGACACCGGAGCCTAGCGGGTGGACATATAGGACCCTGGCGGCCGGAAGCCCAGGAATTCAGACGCTGGCATAATAGTGGGCTGGAGGATGAAGCTAATCATCCCACCTTTCTCTAGCACTGCAATCCAAGCGAGGGAAAGAGCGATATCATGTAAGCGAGAGTGCATCACTACCGGAAATCAAATACCGGTAATAGTATTAGAGGTATATGCATTGGAGGCTCTCTACTTGAGTACAGAAAATAATAATAATAAAAAAGCCTTCCGGATGTCCCCCATACCCACCAGCACGCTCTACCCATATCATCCCCTCATTCCCTCAGCCCCCAATTCACCCACATGCCGCCCGCGGTTGGCTGGGCCGGTTGCCCACCCCGGGCACGGCAGTGCCATCTCGGTGGCCAGCATAATGGTAAGGTACACAATTTCGCTGACCTGGGCCGACGAAGAAAGCTTGAGGGACGTGGTGGCGGTGCAGACATCGGGACAGGCGACGCTGAGGCGGGAGGGCCAGGTCCAATTCGGGAACATGCGGTCGGGCAGGGTCACGACGGGGCAGCCGACTTAAGGGCAGATGAGGTTGGCTCGTGGCAACGGGCAGGAGAGCCAAGACCCGTTTGTGAAGGTTTTTGAGTGCAGTAGGGTAAAATCTTTCACTACGTTGCGAGCACCCGGCAAAGCGAGAGGGGAGTATGCCTGATACTCTATCTGGATTTAACAAGGCAAGCTTGAGATGAACGGAGTTCATGTTTATATAATTTAGTTGAATGGTGTGAAGAACTAGAAAGGCTCAGCGAGTGATGACAGAGAATACGGCGATACGAGCCAACCACCGCTTTGCTTCGGTCTGACCCCGCTTATCTTCCGCTCCCTGGAATACATCAATCAACAATACTAAATGATTCCTCTTCTTCAACAGAGCAAGTAATAATGAGTGGAAAATGTCTCAATATACTATCAGCAATAATACGAACTCTTTTAGCAATGTATTGAACAACTATATTATTGCCGATGATTGGTCCCACCTCCTAAGGTGTCTATCACCCCGGGAGCCTGGTTACTGCATTAGTGAATTCAAGAGCGCCTTGTGGGGGATATCGGGGAATGGCTCATGCAAACTTGGGAGTTCAGAGGGAAGTGCTGCTTGGGTGGGGAAGGTGGAGGTGATAAGGCAGTTCTGTTTTGCTATGGACATCCGGGGGTTGGTAAGACATTTATCAGGTAACCAGGGTTATTCGGGGAGAGAAGAAAGTGAACCACTGCTAACAACGAGCGATCACAGTTCGCTGGGTAGACAGTCTTTGGGATCAGGGCAGGGGACAAAATATCGCCGTTCCATGTGTTTATCATATGATATCATACCTCGATCTTTGAACCTTTCCCTAAGCCCTTATCCCCTCATTCCCTCTATCTAGTATGATAGTCCTCTCATACAGTTTCCCTCATCTTCAACAATTACAGTCGTGACACCGCCTCCTGTTCCCCAGGCATCACAATGTGACTCTAATCTATCTCAACATCTACTAAACCTTAATCCCTAACTTCAGGCAGTTTGACAATTTCTAAAACATCCCAATCACTCCTGCTTCGTCTAACTCCTGAACCAAATAGACCATCGCTCTTCTGATACTTTACTTCTCACTCGTACAACTATCATCAAATTACATTCTTTGCAGCTCTCCGTCATCTCGGTTTTAATAAATTATGAAGAGCAATGTGCGGCGTTGGAAAAGAGGCCTCCGAGGGGACAAAAATGATATCAAAGGACTTATAAATTTGGAGACCTGCACCTCCTACAACACTGAACAGACAGTGTCCTCAAATACAAATGGAAGGAATTTTGACTCTTCCGGGAGTCTCCTGACTGTCATCATACCATTTCCGCCATCTCTTACCCCCCCCCCTCCTAGTATTCCACATATCCAACTTTTCCTTCACGGCTTTCCTTCTCTTGGTGAAACCTCGATTGTACTCCTCTCATCTATAACCAGGTAGTTAACTCTAGGGTGGACCTCTGACATTGTTCTAGCATATTCTACCATGGTATCAGGGCTGGTGACCATCGAGTGAGCACCGGTGATTAACAATAGGTTTCAGCGATGTTCGAGATATGGCACCTTCGTGAATTTTCAACAATATTCGGGGTCATAAGCCCTAGGCAAGTGAAGCAGGGCTGCCAGTGGGGGGCGTGCTACCCGCGTTCGAAGAGGAGCCCCTAGATAACTCCGGCAATTCCAGCAACCAGGGTCTATACGGATTCCCCGTGCTTGGCCCAGAATGCTAAAGAATACTAAACAAACAAGTTAGCGATCTGGATTATTTGAAATTTAGGAATGATTTAACCCAACCAACTCTTTTCCCACTAACCGCCTTCCAACCTCCGTGCTCAGGGGCGGATGCTCCCCTCCCTTGGACAGGTGGTGCCACGGACCCAGATGGTGATATCGATATAGACGATGCTTCCGATACTTCAGGGCCAGTGGCCCTTCTAGCCACGGGAGCCACTTCTTTTGATTTTTCAGCCGGTGTCTGAAGACAGTTTTTTTGGTTGAGGAGAAAAAGAGGGAGCTTTTGTGGGATGAGGTTTGTGTTAAAAAATAGTGGCTGTGGAGGTAATGATTTACAGTGAGGATTTTGCTCAGTGGAGTGAAACCACTTAAGTTGATGTGAAGAGGATTGATTGATTATTGTCGATTGATAAAAGGAAAGGGTTGAGGAAAGTTGTGTGCCGGAAGAGGGGTGTGAAGCCAGAGAAGACAAGCAGGAGGAGAAACCAGAGGGGTGAAAACATTTTCATCGCTTGCGCATCCTTTCAGCACTAATACCCACGTATACCGCAGCGGCCGCATTAGGAGGAGAGAGGAGCGCAAGCAACAAGAAGCACGAATGAGATGGAAGAACACTGAAGTGTGAACGAGCCAACTCGACTACTAAGAGATTTGGGCCAGTTTTAAATGTTGAAAACTAACTTGCTTTAGCAAGTGTGACAGGAAAAACTTCGTGGCTCTAAAGTGCTGTAGTGCTCAGAATACAGAGAAATCTGTAGAGTTGAGCATTATCATGACGGAAGCAAGATATTCTGCGTATATTTTCCCCCGGTTCCTTAGATAGAATAGTCTTTAAACATTAAAAAATGGACCAAATTGCTCAGCGGCCGATGGGGCAGAGTTATACATGTAGAATTTTTACTCCATGCGAAAAGGGAACTCTCGGACTGCGCCATGTCAATTGCGCTGGGGCTGTTTCGGGACTTTAATGACTACCTATCGGCTAAATTCATTTTCGAGCAACCAAGGTGAAAATATCGTAGATTCCGCCACAGTGGCAGTCTCCGGTTTAGTGGACTACACTGCGCCTCGTTCTTCGGGGTTACACAAGTTGTAGTTGTTTTGATAGAGCTGGGTTGTTACTATATCATTCGGGAAGATGACTGGGAGTCTACTCCACTTGTATGGGCAGCTTATAGTGGACACGGTGAAGCGGTCAAAACACTGCTCGGGTGGGGAGTCAATCCTGAAAAGTCGGACAGTTGGCCAAATCCCGCTCATGTTTGCTGCTGAGAATGGGCATGAGGGAGTGGTGAAAATACTACTCGGATGTGGAGAGGTTAACCCCGACGACGGGTTGTCTAATTGCGACTGCACACTGCTACGGTTTGTTGCTGGTTACGGACATAAGGGGGTAGTGAAAATACTACTTGGGAGGGAAGAGGCCGACCCCGACAGGCCAAATATTCTGGACGGAACCCCGCTCTCATGTGCTGCTCAGTATGGACATGAAGGAGTAGTAAAAATACCGGTACTACCCCGGCGGGAAGAGGTAACCCCGAAAAACCAGGTAATCGCGGCCACACACCGCTGTCGCATGCCCCTTGGTTTAGAAAAGAGGGGATGGTGAAAATACTACGTGACCAAGAGGGTGACCCAACCCAGGTCGCCGGATGCTAAACGAGCTGATTGTGAATGCTAAGAGTCCTTCCTCATCGTGTGCAGTGCATTCTATTATCGATAAAAACACTTCACCTGTTCTTCCTTCTCCATCTGCCACACACTTGATTCTCTTCCTCATTGTCCCTTACCACCTCTATTTCATTAGCTCACATTATTATTGCAAGTATTATATGTTCCTATCTATTTCCCCCTATTTTCCTTATCGCTGTCTTTTTTCCCCTACTCACGCTCCTTCCAAACTTGTAGCTAGTTTCCTTCTTCGTCTGTGTTTTCATCCCTCCCCTTCACTTATAAACCGAAGCACTATGCGGAAGGCCACAAAGACCTCACGGTATGTTTCGACTGCGAAATCTGCGGAATTCCCCCTATGAGTTTCAAGCAAAGTATCCAGCTAATCCCGAGAGACACAAACAGGAATACCGGAAATATCCAGAGCCATCCGCACCACCAGTATTATTACCCACTTATCCTTCGGCCCATCGCATTCCCACAAAGCCGGGCCGCTTACGCGATTATCACAAAACTCGGAAGGTGAAAATGGATTGTGAGTGTTCCCAAGCGTCCCGGGCGTCCCGGGCATGTGTCTCAAGCTGTAGGGCAAGAGTGTCCATCCTTTGGGAAAGACTACCGTCTAAGCGGGTGACTATAGGGCCCTACAGTACTCGACGGATCGGTGACTCCCGAACCGTACTTGCAGTCCTCGCCCGTCATCTGTAGTCCTCACCAATTACCTGTAAGGCTCGACATCACCTGCGTGGCCCGCCAGTCGCCCGCAGAGCCCGCCCGTTATTCGGAGTTAGTTACCAGGGAAATTGCGCCACCTGAGACACCTGCGGTCCCCACCTGTCAGTCCCTGGCTGTCGTCCGGACGGAAGCCAAGATACCTGTCCCTCCCGGGCGCCCTTTCAGGTACTGCCGTCAATCCCGTCCAGACCCGAAGACGCACGGACTGGACGCTTGGGAGCACTGGCTGCACCTGATGAGCTTTTTGGTATTACTGCTGCCCACTGTGTACAGGGGGCAGCTCTTGGCATTTCTGTCTGCCGTCCTTCAACAGCTGAGGTAACCAGAGAATTTGAAAGATTATTAGGTTATACCACAATTTGCTCACCTGCGAACTACCTACCCTGTAATTCTGCGAAGCCAGTGTTCCCAACTGTCCAGGCACCCAGCGGGGGCCCACGGAGCGACTGCAAAGAGCTTTGGACAGAATGGGACAGCGACCCATAGTCCGCTTGGGGCAGTCAAGGTGCAGGGCTGCTGTCCTTGGGCTGGGGGGTGGGCCCAATAGGGTGGGACATGTATGTTGAGGGTAGGGGGGGGGGGACGGCTGGGGACTGTTTAGGGCAGCCGGGAATAGAGAGGGGCGGCATGTGACAGTGGGGGATGGCATAAGACGGTGCGAATGATGTCTCATGATGCGATAATGATAGGCTCGGAGGTGTTGAAATTTTGCTGCTCACCACATTCAGATTCATCGACGGAAAACTACTACTACGAGGACGACATCTTATCGAAAGGCTACTAGAACGAACTAGTTCCAGACAACTATTGTTTGATACCTCCTGCACCACTGTTAGCTTCATACAGATCACGCACAACCCTGCATACCTAGTTCATCACGGATCAACAACCACGAAACACCTTAAGTGAAAGGTGCGACAACACCCAAACACACTATCAACAACGCCTGTGATATCAACCAAACACAACATCCCTCGGTCTATTATGATACCGACAGCAAAGTGCCTTCCCCGACCCTCGGTAAACTAGATTTCACCTCGGTTATGAGTCGGAGGAGATTCGGCAAAGATGGGTAGTGGAGGAAATGCGAGGAGAGAATCGGCATACGCAGGTCGTATGTCTGAAAGGGAGTTTGTACTTTGAGGAGGATAAAAGGACTCCTGTTTTCCCTTTGTTCCTTGTTTTGACCATCCATCAGACATTCGCTTTTCTCTTCGTTGTATCTTCTGTAAGCAGAGTATCAGACTCTCGTTTCTTTACACTTTATTGGATTTGTTTTCTTGTCACCTTGCTTGTTCGTATCGATAAAAGTCTTTGGTTCTCCCACCGTCAGTGATCGAATCCGCTGTGCACCAAACCATTTTGTTGAAAAGGAGGTGCATGATTTCAACTCGGGGTAGTGTCGGAGGGCCGGGCCCTTAGACTATAGTCCCCTACAGCCCGTCCGGCCCTCACATTCCCGGGTGTAGTCCGTGCTAGCGCCCCCAAAAAGACGGACTATGAGTCGTAGCCTCTCCCTCGTTCTCTGGCGGTTGTGTAAATAGTGTAGGTGAAGCAGACTTGCAGCCGGACCCTAGAGAGATGGATAGATTTTTAAAATATTGGTAGGTATTCAGGAAGTACGGTCCCTGATACGGCATTGCGGCACGAGGCAGTCGGGTGGAAAGTTCTATTAAGTTACTCCTGTGTTAATTGTACTGTATTGATTGGTGGATCGAGTGGTAATTGGTATGATTACCTTGTGAATCGCTTATTCTCCTGCTATTTCTCTACCTTGCTCCTGCCTGATTCCGTCCTTGGCAGTCCTCACCATCCGGAACAATTGAGAAAGCTCACCTACGGGATGAATCCACTTCGTATTTGTTGCGTGTTGGGGCAGACCTCCTTGGTGACACAGTTGTTGTGTGGTGTCGATTAAGGAAAACAATGACAAGGTATAAGGGAATGAAAGTGAAGACAAGGACTCTCTGTATATGATACCAAAATAGCCTAACTTATACATAATGAGCAAACTCGATACTAGTGATGGTACTGTGGGGCTGAAACTGGGCCTGCTTATTTCTTTCTAAATTGTTTCCTGTACTTTTACTTTTTCCTATAGCGGGCAGCTTAGATAGCTAGTTAGTTCGACCGGTGGAGTGGGCAAGTGATTACTAAGGAGGGGCAAGGATCGTCGGTTCAAAAGGAGGAGGAGAGGCAACGGAGACTGAACACAGAACACACGACACGCGGGAGAGGAAACCACATGTTTATAGATGACTCCGATCTTGTGTTTGATCGATAGTTTTACTTCTTTCTTTACGGGTTCTTTTATCATCGTAATTGTTTTCTTTAACTCTACCCACTGTGCGAGCGGCGATTGCCCACATCGGTACTGTTTCGTTTCCTGATAGTGATATCATTTCCCCCTTCAATTCCTTTCGTTCTTTTCTTTGCTTTCGGGTTAGTATTGCTCACCGGAGAATACTATCTGCCTGGACCAAAGTCATCGTTTCAGTACGGCCCTCTATGAGTAATCGAGCAGTGGGGGCCCTCGCCAAGAAAAACTCAGTCCACGTTACAGACACGTGTGCTTACCAGCCTCTTGAAGGACTTGGGGAGAGCTACAGTCTCTCGTCTGCCACCCAACAATAGAATAGTACCAAATCCCCCCTCCCTAGGCAGCCATTGAGTACTCACATTATGCATCACCCCTCAGCCCTCTTTGATCTCCAGCGGTTGGATTCAAACATCCTAAAACCTGAAAATTCCACTCGAACGTGATGGAATAACCCCATCATCATGATAGCATGTTTGGTTAAGGCAAACTTGTGACTGGCGTTTCTAGTGTTTGTGTCACTGTGCGAGTGGCCACCACAAACTGTATTTAGTCTCTGCTGAGTTCCTTTCTCTGTACACCGCCTACATCAAATATAAACCACATCTCACGTTCCCGATCACATCTCGTTCCGAGAATTTCTCCCAGCGACAACCTCAAGGCAGTATTACAGTACTTTTAAGACTGCGTATTTCCCTGAGCTAGACCAGGCCTCCATCTGAGCATTCCCCTTTTGTCTTCCGTTCAGAGAACCTCTTCTTTTACCGGTTACCCACCCACTATTCCTCCATCATGTCCCTATCTCCTAACCAAAACCTAACTCTTGCGAGTCACACCACTTCGGACCCCCTGCAAGATATAGGAGCAAACACTACTAGTAAGCAGTTTGTAATGCAAGCTGCCTTAATCCCGGACGAGAGCAGGTTCGAATATGAATCTGCAGCCGAGCTACTAAGCATAATTAAGCACACTGCGGATTGTGGGTCCGCTGAGGAATATTTCCTATATTTCCACGGTGTTACCCATGATCACCTACCCGAACTCGATAGAGTAATTTTCTGGTCCGATATACGGTGCACTGTACTCTTCACAACCGAGAACAGCTTACAGGCTCTTATCTGTAGAATATTGCCTGGGGGGAGGCACAAAACACTCATCATGAACCTCGCGATGGAAATAAGTTTTAAGCTTGATGAAATTCTTGGTGATACTTACAAGTCAATAAATTGTACGCGCACCGCAAGACGATTCCATCTGGGTGACATCCGTAGTAAGGAAGGATATCGGGACCTTGGGCCAAGAGCTCGTATGGGAAAGGGTGTTTGGCCTCCAGCAGTGATTGAAGTTGGGTATTCGGAAGCGCTTGAGTTCCTTCGCTTGGATGCTGAATGGTGGCTCATCAACTCTGCCTTTGCAACACGATTGGTGATACTGGTTCAACTAATGTCGGACCCGGTTGCCATCCGCATTGAGTGCTGGGCAATGGTACCACCACCACCCCCTACGAGAATAGGAGACACACCTATCGGCCTCCCGAGCTGTGTGGAGCTATTCAACATCAATGCAAATGGAGTGGTGACGTCAACATCCCCTGAGCTCCGCATTCCGTACAGTTCTCTCTTTAACGAGCCTAATGGGAACGCCCAAGATGTTGTGTTCACTAATGACGAACTCTCTTCTTTTGCACAACAGATTTTTAACATGAACTAATAGGTAATTTGTCCTCTGCTATTTCTTTTTTTTGGAAAAGGTAGTCTAACCTACGCATTGCCGGCAAGTTGCTTCCATTGGACTGTACAAGCTCTACCCAGAAATTCCTTGTACTCTACCTCACATGGCACCCACTCTACAACCACAGCCAACGGTAGGGAGTTGTAAAAAAAAAAATGTACATAACTCAATTACTCGAATCTCCTATCCAAAATACCTCAGCTCCAAACCCAAATAACATGGGCCTCTGTTGAAGTAGAAATGGTGGCTATCGTTGATAGTATATTGAAACATCCTCGACCGTGTATTGCTTGCTCTTTCGAAGCGGAGGAATAGGATGGTCGGTTGATTATATTCCTGGGAGAGGAATAAAAGCGGGGCCTAGTTTAGTGAGAGAAAAGTGCGGTCTGTTGAAACAGAATCGCAGCCCCTGCTACTCGGAGGCGCCAAGAGCATTCCAGTTGAACCACGGCGTGCAGCTTGTGAAACCAATACGTATCACACTTCTGGCTACTATTCGCACTTTATTGTACGGGTAGGCTGTCCCAGGCAAGAATTACTTGTCAGATTCAAAAGTATTGGGAAATTCAGTCGGTAACCGCCGATCACTCCAGCAAAGAAGGTCAAACACCGCTCACACTAGCGGCCAATAAAGGACACCATATCGTTGTGAAGCTGCTACAAGCCCGACATTCCCGAAATATCTGATAATGGAGTCCCCACTTGATCCCCTGGAGTTTACCATCTCGTCCTATGATGAAATTTCTGTTTGTTGGCACAGGCAATCCCAGGCGTACAGGAGTTTAGTGGGGTGTAGCCAGAGATCTTTATGTGTTTTCGGCCTTCAGGTTTCCTTCTCCATCGTCTTAGGGTGTTGGATACCCGTAGAGTTGGACGCCCTGAGGCCATGGGCCGTGTGAGTCTTGGTTTTTCCTTAGTTAGCACGGGCGAGAGAAGGGGGAAAGGGAGACTCATGTGTAATAACATGATGATCGATGAGAGGATAGGAGGACTTTATTATAATTTATATATACTCTTGTCTTTGCTGTAAGTTAGTAGGAGCGAGAGAAAGTGTTAAGAGCTTCCCCATTCCTAAGTTGTGCGATCCCCTGAGTTGCGCGTTGGCAATCTGGGCGTTTTTTTTGGGTATCGCTGTCGATCCGTCCATCAGCCGATCTATATAAAATTTAAGAGGGCCGTTCAATCGCAGAGCGGTCCTGAGAGAAGAGCTCTGTTGACTACCGGAATGATACAGGAATTAAACTCGCTGGCTCTATTAATCTGATTTATGGGGATTAAAATTCTTCCGTTCCAGCACTATCCCGATAATTCCCGAACCCCCTACCGTAGCCTGGCAGCAGGTGATCACCATCTTACTACCGAAACTTCTGTTCGAAACCGGGACACTGTATTGGGTGTTTCCTCACCTAACGCGTTGGTGCAGGACGGAACCAAACATCTTTACTGTTAACTGTTCTTATTAAGCGATGGAATTGCAGTATTGTCTTATATCGGATATTTTTGGGCCGAGGGTGTCCTAGTCTTAGATACAGGCAGTAAGTTACAACAACTTATTTTTTGTTTTGACTCATGCCAATGGAACGGAATGTACTCACCCGTCTTTTGCTAAGAATACGGCCGTGAGCCGAATATTTGGCGAGAACTCCAGCAAAATATCGGCTAGCGGAGGTATTCTTGGCAAAGACGAGCGAGTAGTGAGTAGCTCATTAGAAATTGCTTTCGGATGTGCCAATTCTGGGGGTTTTCAAGGGCTGATGGAAAATATTGGTATTTCGTAGGGTGGAGACATAGGGAGTGGTGGTACTGAAACGATGACTTTGGTCCGGGCCGATAGTATTCCCTGGCGAGTTATACTAACCCCAAAGCAATGAAAATACAAGAAGGCACGAAAACGGGGAAATGATGTCACGATCAGGAAATGAAACAATACCGATGTGGGCAATCGCCGCTCGCACAATGAGTAGAGTTAAAGAAATCGTTGACGATGATAAAGAAATCCGTAGAGAAAAGAAGAAAACCTATTGATCAAACACAAGATCCACGTCACCTATGAACCTATCATTGCTCCCGTGTTCATGTTCTCCCCCTGAGTCTCCGTTGCCTCTCCTCTTCCTTTTCAACCCACGATCCTTGCCTCTCCTTAGTAATCACTCGCCCACTCCACAGCTCGAACTAGCTAGCTATGTAAACTGTCCGCTATATATATATGGAATGCAAGAAACAATCTAGAAAAAAATAAAAAAAGTGAGTAAGTTCAGTTTCAGCCCCACAGCACCGTGGTGGGGGTATTAGTGTGAGGCCATTGGGAGTAGAGCAGTTTCATTGCACAGTGATCTTATGTCTGATGTTCTGAGTTATATCATACTTAAGATATCCATCCTAATTCTTGTTGAGTGTAGTAGGGTACGGGCAACCACCCTAGTTGTGTTGTGGAGAAGATAGGACGGCGTTGAGGGTAAACCACTAGTTGCGCACACATGTTTGTTAGTCCTATTTAGTTAGCAGCGGCATGCATCTGAGAATGGAACAAGTTCTCTCACATCCACCACGTCCACCCATCCAACAGGTTATGAGCCTTTGCGTTCCACGCAGCTTAAGCCAAGGAGAAAAATCGTCCATTTGATAGGCGGCAATCTACGCTGTGTGCTTTTTCGAATCGTCCATTCCATAGTCGGCTATCTACGCCGTGTGCTTTTTGGATCGTTTTTCTCACCGTTTCTCTAATCGATATCTCTCTCTCTCTCTCTCTCTGGTTCAACTCATCTGGTTCGTACAATGACTGAACTTTACGAGTCTACGCGGTCGAGCCGGGTGTTGTTTTCTCTCTTGAGAGATAATAATTTCGGGCCTTGGAGGCAGGGAATATCAGATTAATTGAAAGAATTGGACCTCTGGTGGATCGTATCGGGTCGTGAAAAGTCACCTGATAAAGATAGCACAGATACGGCAGTGCAGGCCTCCTACAACAAGCATTTGCGGAAATGTTTTCAGATTACAGCAAAGATTTGGAATGCTATAGAGCCACGGATTTGTGCCCAATATAAATCGGCTGCCTACGGTCAGGATCCAGAATCCCTATAGAAGAAGCTTGAGGAAGGCTATCGCAAAGCTCTTGGACTGGAACTCTACTTTTTTTCGGAGATCTGTGTTTGACTGCACCTTCGACGCATATCGGATGGCGGCAGAATATGTCCACGAGATCAAACGAATTATTGAATGTTTTCGCGAGGCAGAGGAAGAGATCAAACCTCGCGAGAAAACCTTTTACCTGTTAAACGGTCTACTGGCATCATTGCGCCAATAGCGTGATCTTCAAGCCACAATTCTTAAACCAGACCTACCGGAGGATTTGATTGCCGCTATCAAAGCAAGAGAATCTACGATGAATCGTGACAAAGTGGTGTCTACTGGTAACGATGTGGTTCAGGCGGTAAGAGGAAAAGGATATGGCTATGGCTCGTCAGTGTCAGGCTCTGGGGGAGCATCTAGTAGTCAGACGATGAGAGGGAATAGACAAACGAGCTATGGACAGTCGATTGTTTGGTACTACTGTCAGAAGAAGGGTCACCGGCGCAGTGAATGTCCAAAACTCAAATCAGACACAGCAAAAGGGATTCGTAAAGAGAAAGTCACGACAGCAGCTCAGGTGGCTTCGACGGATCAACCAAAGAAATCTCTTTTTACAGCTTTCAGTTCGACCGGTGCACCTATGGGCCGATATCAATGGCTTTTGGATAGGGGCTGTAGTACCCACGTTCCGGGTTTGCAAGACTGTTTCACCACCTATGAACGAATTCCCGATGGCGAACACAGGATTCGTGTTGCCAACAATGCAGAGATCAATGCACTCGGGTGAGGCAATGTCACTCTCATGGTATGAGATGATGGAAAGCAATGCAAGATAGAGTTACTCTTGAAAGACGTCTTGCACGTTCCAGCTTGCGGCGAGAACACATCAGCAAAAAGAGATGTTGCGTCAGGTACAGTAGTGTTGCGTCCTGACTCTGCTAGTCGGGACTCAGCGTTCTGTGCGTCTGGTGCGTCCTGTACCTAGGCGCCACATCTGGTTGCGTCCGGTGC
>Ga0307513_10007314_pt1 | contig 14336 bp, 12 predicted proteins | sample 15_EM_MG_FD_202174 | JGI IMG/M metagenome (GOLD analysis project Ga0307513, IMG submission 202174) | Populus trichocarpa ectomycorrhiza microbial communities from riparian zone in the Pacific Northwest, United States - 15_EM | ecosystem: Host-associated > Plants > Roots > Unclassified | place... | reverse complement strand
TTCTTGCCAGGCGGTTTCCAGCCTCCTTACCGTACTCCCTTCTTTGGGTGAATCACTCATGACAGTAGCCGTAAACCTCCGTGGTCGGTCCTGAGGCTGACGAAGCCGTCATGTCGGCGTCTATCATGATCGATCAGAGGAGAGAGCCGAGAATACAGTTACCCATGCATTTTCTCCAGGCGAACTTGCTGTTATCGGGAGAATCACGTACTGTAGAGCGTATATGTCTCCAGTCTACTTGATGCCTCGGGCACGGTTGAAGGTTAATCTAGGTCTAGGGTTCAACCCGGACCCTTTGCCACCCTCAAGCCCACCCAGTCATCTATCGGCTCCGAACGGAACCGATGACAAATCAGCGCTCCACCTGTAAAAATCTCCAAAATGGGGTACACATCCCAACAATGCCCAGAAATGTAGATAGCGATTGTCCTCATTTAACATCCCATTTTAGTACTTTTCTTGTTCAGTGTTGTTCTTTTACTTAGTTTCTGAGTCAGCAATAAGTCATATGACTGGCTGTGCAAGGCTGTGCAGATAGTGAGTCATCCTCAAGTATATAAGGCCAAGGTTTTGGAACCTTGGACATTGGCTCTCTGCCACAAGAAATTGAGACTCTACTCTCAACCCCTTCAATCCCCCAATATAACAATGTCCAACTACCACTACCTCCTTACTGGGGCCTCCCTGCAAATTACATGCTCTGATAGCCAACAACAACATGTGGATGAAGAGAGGATCCCTGAAGTTCATGACCACCCGGATGGCCGTAAGAGGTGGTATGTGCAACAATTTAACGATACACCTCTCTCAAAGGAGTGGAGGAAGAAGCTTGGGAAAGACTTGGCAATTATGTTCCTAATGAAACCTAAAAGCAGAAACAGTATGTACCCAATAATTTTTGTCACTGAGGAAGCTTTACTGACAACTTCAGTTGACTATATCTTGGCTAAATTCCCCAAGGGCTATAAGCTCTTCTGTCATAAGAAAGGAGTTAACCATGAGGTTGATCGGACCGATGCCTATCTTTATAGTATGTAGCTGTTTCAAGTTCTGTCTCACACCAATTACTAACCATGCCCACAGGTGACGACCACAAGTTCCGTTCACCAGCTGAATTCGTTCCTCATGCTGCCTGGCTCATTGCCGGCATGCCACCAGGCCGTTGTAGGTGCAAGTACTGCAGCTCTGGCAGAGGGACATTCTCTCAGACCAAACTCAACAAGCGATTCAAGGAGGGCTACGAGAAGGCATTGAATGCCAGGGTAAAGCAGAGATATCTGGCCGGAAGGGATGGAAGGCCTTATACACCTGATGACCAGCCTTTGCTCAAGGTCTTCCTCAAGCCTGCTCCTGGTCCTGGGCAAGTGCTGAGTGGCTCCAATTGATCAATCCTCACCACAAATCCTATTCACATCAAACACGAGTTTGCTTGAAATACCAACAAGGTTTCTTCCTTTTCCTTTTCTTCCCTTTTCAAAGAATCTTGACTTGTCTGATACCAACCTGTCTCATTGTCATCCACGCCCAGGCTATTGAACACACTCTCTGATTATACAATGTTGTAGAGTTTGATACATATGATTCTAGAATTTGAATAAATATAATTGCTATTTATAACTCTTATGTGTGAGTATATATTGGGTAACTTTGCTGTTTGGGGAGCACCTCAAAGGGAGAAGAAGCCCACAGGATAAAATAGAACCATAATGTCTTAAGAGGAGCTACTGTTATGATTTCAATGTCAGGTAGAAGCAAATTGGGCCCAAATCAATGCAGCAACATTTACGGGCATGACATTATGCGAATGCCCATGGCTACTTACCATGATGACCAATGAATGACCTGACTGGTTATACCCTTCCGATCCTGTATCTTAAACTGCTGTGACTCAATTTAAATTCAAAGGATAATATACTGGCAGCTGGCATTCGCAGGCAAATATTAATAAACGTGAGGTAACTATGTGGACAGTAATTGGCGTATTTTATCCTTGGGCGATGCCCTAAACCGGTGGGTGTAGATAGCTGAAGATGCCCTCCTTGCCATATTTACTCCTGTCAGCCTTTTGCTCTATACCGGGCTAGTTCATCCAGGTTGGTTATCAGGCCGTAGGCTTCCATTCCTTTTTCTAGCAATCTGATCCACCCTGGACGATATCCCTCCATGCCCCCAAGACAGAACCCATTTGCCTCACGCACGATTTCGCTACAACTACACCACCATCGAGAGAATTGGAGTTGGAGTTGACAAACGTTCGACAGCGTTCGATCTTCCTATTGCGCCGCTCCAAATGTCCATCGCCGCAATATCTCGCGAAACTCATCACGCGAGGCAGGACATCTATGATAATGGTTTCCAGAAGGAAACCCGACGGGGGTGAAGGACACGAATGATCCCAGCCAAACATATCCAGCCGAAGTCTGTGTAATGTGCACAACGCGAGGACATCATCCTTAGCGAGTTCATTATTGATGTAAAGGGACATGAGTTGGGGATAGCAGAGCTGCAGGGGATCTTGTCCTAGTTCGCGATCAAGGCTGATGATTTGTTGTTCGAGGAGGATAAGCTTTTGAAGCTTCGGGAAGCGAACTGACGACTGGACCATATTCTTGACATATTGGTCATTGTCATACTTGTATTTCCGAATATAACGAGGGAACGGAGGCTCGGTGCTGCTGTTGAAATGATAATTGGTAGGATGGATTGCGCAGCCGTCTCTGGTTTACTTTGCTTTCGCGGGTCCTCATATCGACGCTTCCTAAGAACCGCCATATGTTCAATTGGGAGTCGCGTTTTGCCGTACGTGCCTATGTCGATCAACTGGGTGAGGTATGCTGCAAAGCGGTTGACCTGCTTTGCAGTTCGGAAACAAACGACGCGGATGAGATGCCGCTTTGAGATAGCATAGAAACGGGGACACGTCAGCATGGTGGATAACACGGCGGCTGGCGCATTATCCGGGGATTGGAAGGGCAAAAGTTGGAAGACCATATCGAGGACTTCGTTAGGACAACGTTGGATCGACATAATAGTCGGGTAGAGGACAAGTGTGGCCCGTCTTTGTGCACTCGCCCACAGCAGGCTGTTAGCAATATGACGCATCGAGGTATGCTATACGTCCGGTCTTCGTTCTAACACTCTACCGACCCCTATTGGATATTGTGCTACTTTTGTGTACGGTGCTTCCGTGGCGAATCCACTAGTCCATGTCCCAGACTAAACGGAAAGAGCAAGCCAAGTAGAACAAGAACAGCGTGTTTATAACATATTCATGGCAAAGTCCTTATAAAGAAAGGTGCAACGGTTCAAGTATATCCTACAAACAAGTTGGTGTAGACAGCTGAAGATGCCCTCCTTGCCATGTTTACTTATGTCAGCCTTTTGCCCTATACCGGACTAGTTCATCTAGGCTAGTTATTAAACCGTAGGCTTCCATTCTTTTTCCCAGCAACCTGATCCACCCTGGACGATATCCTTCCATACCCCCAAGATAGAACCCGTATGGACACGTCGATTCTTGGCCGATTTCGCTACAACTACACCACCATTGAGAGAATTGGAGTTGGACTCGATAAACGTGTGATAGCTTTTGATCCTCGTATGGTACCGCTCCAAATATCCAACACAATATCTCGCGACACTCTTCATGTAAGGTAGGGTATCTATTATGATGGTTTCGAGATGGGAAACTGACGGGGGTGAAGGACACGAATTCTGAAACTGGTCAAGCATATCCAGCCGAAGTCTGCGTAATGTGCGCAACGCGAGGACATCACCCTTAGCGTGTCCAGTATGTATGTAAAGGGACGTGAGTTGGGGATAGCAGTGCTGCAGGGGATCTTGTCCCAGTTCGCGATCAAGGCTGATGATTTGTTGTTCGAGGAGGATAAGCTTTTGAAGCCTTGGGAAGCGAACTGACGATTGGACCATATCCTTGACGTATTCGTCGTTGTCTGGCATGTATTGAGAATCAATTCCGAATATCACGAGGGAATGGAGGCTCGGTGCTGCTGTTGAGATGATAAATGGGAGGATGGATTCTGCAGCCTTCTCTGGTTTACTTTGCTTTCGCGGAAACTCATATCGTGGGATTCGGTACTTCCCAAGAACCGCCATATATTCAATTGGGAGCCGCGTTTTGCCATACGCGCCTGTGTCGACCAACTGGGTGAGGTACGCTGCAAAGAGGTTCACACGCTTTGCAGTTCGGAAACAAACGACGCGGATGAGATGCCGCGTTGCGATAGCGCAGAAACGGGGGCACGTCAGCATGGTGGACAGCACGACGGCTGGCGCATTATCGGGGGATTGGAAGGGCAAAAGTTGAAAGACCATATCGAGGACTTCGTTGGGACAACGTTGGATCGACATAATAGTCGGGTAGAGGACAAGTGTGGCCTGTCTTTGTGCACTCGCCCACAGCAGGTTGTTAGCAATATGACGCCTCAAAGCATGCTATACGCCCAGTCTTCGTTCTAGCACTCTACCGACACCTATTAGATATTGTGCTACTTTTGTGTACGGCGCCTTCGTGGCGAATCACTAGTCCATGTCCCACCCCACACACGCTCTCGGGATATCAGATCTCAGACTAAACGGGAAGCGGAAGCGAAGTAGAACAAGAACAGCGTGTTCAGTAACATATTCATGCCCAAGTCCGTATAAAAAGGGTGCAAAGATTCAAGTATATCCTATCAGTACGAATTAATCAGATCGGTATATAACTCATCCTCCACATCGGCTTTGGCGCCCTCCTCTTCGCTTCCGCTAACCAGAGCGGTCGAATCCCGAGAAGGCACTGGGTTGCCGATCCTCCTCGATATGCGTGAGGTAGGACTACCAATATTCTCTTCACCAGTGCCCTTGCGAGGTCGTCGCGCCGCCCGAGGGGTCTTTGAGCGGGTGAGAGTGGCGCCTTTGCGTTCCATGGTGACAGGGGGATTTGGAGTTGTTGGAGTGGTAGCAAGCGGCGTAGTGTCGTTATCGTCGTAGGCAACTCCAGGCTCAAGAGAGCTGCTGAAACCAGCAGAAGGTGGAGAAGCCAACACATGGTCTCCGACGTCCCTCCGGGCCTCCGAGTTCAAGTCCAAGGCGCTGGTGTCTCTATAGCGCTTAGCCCTGACCTTCGTTTGAGGAGAGGCGGCTACCCTCTCTGCTTCGGAAGCAGAGTCTGAATCAACGCGCAAGAGCACACTCGCTGGTATCATCTCCTCGTCGTCACTCCCCTGCTCTGAGGCACCTGTACCGTTCAGCGGGACCACCCGCTCATATACCCCTTCCTCAGGGTGTAAAGACTGAGGAGGCGACGTCCTCGCGCCTGAGGTTCCTGTGCCGGTACTATCACGATTGCCAGCGGTGATTGGTGAGTCCATTCCTCGATCCACGATAAATCCAGCGCTCTTCGTCCTACCGAACGAATAGAATTTTGAATCGCGTTCGCCTGCTGATGATTCCTCGTAACTGAAACGGTGATCACTATACCGATTGCTTCCAGCACTTGATATAGAGTCCCGCGAGCTGAAAGCTGCTCGTCCAGCATTGGGCCCACCGACCATCCGCGTACTCGTTACCAGTCCTCGGCGCAGAGACACGACGTCCGAAGCACCTGGAACAAGCCGATCCACAGAATTGTTCCGGCTGGAAGAGACCGATCTATGAGTGCGTCCACCTGCGCTGCTAGGAGGAAGGGGGGAGACAGATCTACTAGGCGTGCGAGGGAGCGACCCATGCGCAGTCATAAGCGATTTTGAGCTGAGAAGGAGCGGCTTCGGTCCAGATTTCTTTACTGGTGCAGGTGCGATGATCGAGGAGCCCGTAAGTGCCGCCAAGGCAGATTGGATCGCGCTGCCTTTATTCATGGGGGTCTCTGAGATGGATGACGATGGTGAGAAGGATGGCGATGCGGGGGGCAGGATGCTATCTCTAGCAGGTCGGAAGAATGAAGGGCGTGGTGGAGGTGAATACGAGTCATGTTTGCTCGTTGAAGCGGAGTCTTTTCGCTCGGGTGTTTGTATAGGGAGAGACCCATGTTTCGATCTAATAGCGAGAGGATGCCCGCCTTCTGGAACCGTCCCAAGCCCGAGTCGAAACGTAGGAAGCGACACAGTCCACGAGCCTCCCGAAGACGGTGGAGTTGGGAGAGTTTCAGGGACTGGTCCCGGCTGAGGCTTGGGCTCGGGTTTTGGGGATGTCCTTCCTAACACATCCATCGCGCGCACTCGCAGATTGGTGCCCGTCTTCGCAAGCGCAGCAGCAGTATCCGAGTCCCTGAGCCCTCCAAACCAGCCACCTCCACCCACACTCTTTGGCTTCTCGTCTTGCTCGAGTTTCGGCGCCTCGTCCTCAGCGACCAATAGCGGACTCATACTTCTGCTTGCAACAGGACTAGGCTCCGGACTGGGATCAGGGCTTGGGCTATCCGAATCGACTTGGTTCGTTACGCCTTTCCAGACCGTATCCCTCATCCTAGCACCGAACCCCAGATCAGTGGGCTTGTTCGACGGAGGCGGAGGGGAAGTGATCTTGAACTTTGGTACGTCAACACCAAAAGAAGGCGGAGCAGTGGGCGGTGGACTGGGTGGGGGGGAAGTCGCTTCATTCGTGATACCCTTCCAAACAGCGTCTGCCAACCGATCAAATCGGGAGGTCTGTGGCTGTTGGTGGTTTTGCTTGGCCGTGGCATTAGCCTGGGTTTTTACCTCTCCATTGGCGCGTACACCAGGCATTTCCATCGTTCCTCGACCGATCCGTTTAGCGTACAGTCCCCAAGCACCCTGAAGAACTCTCTCAATACCTCCAAACTCCTCAACATCATAAGATTGAAGGATCTTGACCCCCTTCAAAAACGCCTCACCGGCTTCGCCCTCCGCTAGCCCTCCAAGGAGCCCCCATGCAGTTGACGACGGCGAAAGCATAAGCCTCGGGGTGCCCACTGGGGAATATGCGCCCGGCGTCTGGAGGTTCGACGTAGGCAAGGCAAACTGTTCCTCCGCCCAGAGCGAGCGCGGTCCCAAGCCTGGGGAAGCACTCTTTCCAAGACGAAAGAGCGATACCCGTGCACGGGTGAGCATCGTTACGCCGATGTCGAGCAGGAACTCCACTTGCGGAGGGCAAGTCGCCTCCGAGTCGTGTGCAAATGGCGGTAGGGTGAATAAAGCGTCCCAGATGGGGAGCACCTCGCTTATATGCAATGTGTGCGTGAACAACGTCGGGATCCATCGGCTGGAGTAATATGGCAGTACCGGGTCGAGCGATTTCTGCCGCAGGTCCTCCCAGAGAGGCGCATCAATGGTGCGGAGCATCTGGGAGAATTCTTGGTTCCACCCCGCGTGCGACGTTGGGTCCGTTTCTTCCTCTAGTGCTTCGCGCAGTCCCGAGACGAGCGACTCCATTGCCCAAAAAGCGGAGGCCTCTGCGTCGAAGCGTTTCGTGTGGTCGGTTTGTACGGGTTCCACGTCGGGTCTCGGAGTGCTGACGTCGTCGATGTCGGACGAGAAAACGCAGAGGAGTACACCGAGGATGGCTACGAGCGCGTTACTCGGGCCCTCAGGGAGGCCATATGAGGCGTGTAGGACGCAGTGGATATGTAATAAACGCAGCAACGCCCCTTCCCAAATATTTGATTTTGGTTTTCCGTTCGACGCGAAGAGCATTGTCGATGATTGGGCATCTTGCAAACCTGCATTGGGATGAGGGGACGAGGGATCGCTCTCCAACGTGATGGAGGGTACGGGCGGAGTGGACTTGGTTGCACCGGAGCCGGTTCGGGAACGGATAGCATCGAGACGGGTAGAAATAGCGTTTGCGTATTGTAGCAGTGGAGGGGCGTTTTGAGTTCCAGGGGAGGGTTCTGGGAAGTCGATCTCGTCCAGGCCTTGTCGAATACTTGGTGGTAGAGCGTCGATGTCGTTGGAGAACTGGATGAGGTACTTGTCCATCTGTTCTGGCTTTGTTGTCGAGGATGGTTGGGGCAGGTTTTGTACAGAGGTAAGGATTGGTCCGGCGAGTGCCTACGGGACCAAATCACGTATTAAGGATAGCACGAAATAAGATAGGAATATATGGACATACAATATAATCCGTTCGCAATCGTCGTCGTGCAGCGTTCCATTCCTCCTTGCCAGGCGGTACGAGTCTAAGGAGGAGCCTCCAAACTCGTGGACGGATCCAGGGAGGTTGCTCGGGTATGCCCATCGCACAGAAGGACTTAAGTTTTGTGAGGTCGACGGGGGGTGAAGTGTTCGGGTCGAGGAGTTGCGCTAGTGATCGTAAGCTGTAAAGAGCACAACATCAGTGCACTGGACAGGTCGAAAAAAAGCAACGAGCGTACCGTTGTTCAGGAAGCGGGTAAGGTGGCTGCCATTCAACTTCGTAGGCCTGGGCGATGGAAACGAGAAAGGCATCAACTTCATGTTGAGGCGGTCTTGTAAGTGGTCGAACAATCTACGAAATGCCCCCACAAGTTAATGACGTTTGTTCGTTAGTGTCAACTGGGTGTAACGAAGCGTACGATGGGGTGTACATGAGACTGTCGCTTGACGGCTGATGTAAGAGGGTCATAGATATCCGATAGAAGGTGGCGGAGGGTGTGAAGCTCTGAAACGAGGTGTTGCATCAACATGGGAAGTGGTGTCAGGAGTTGTTAGATACCTTTAGCATCGACCTTTGGAGCCCCTTCTATGATAGAACACACAGAGATTAAAAAGTCCTGATCAAGTTCCTGATAGCTGCCCCGCAGCAACCATATCAACTTCGTCTGTGGAACCCGTCCAAGCACCAGGCACTCACTCCTTGGGCAGCACCCGAGCCTCGACAAGTACATCACAGCTCCTTTCAAGGATATCCATAATCTGGCCTTTGCGGTCATCGCTCATGATCTTTTCGGCCTTTTGTCGTGTTATGCTAAGTGTACGGTCTGCCTCGTCTGCCTTGTTTCGTGCGTTGAATTCATCGTCTACAGAGCGATGGAAGAATGCTTGAGAGCGTTGCTGAGTCTCTTGCCGGAGGAGGGTAGAAATGTCTCGTTTTGTTACTTGGGCAGAGGATTCGAGTTTGGATTGGGCACGTTGGAGGCGGGTTGCACATGACCTGTAATATATAACACTGTATCAGCTTGTGGATATTGGGAGACGGAGCGCGAAGTAGCATGGAGCGCGAGGTGATTTCGACTCTTATTTGCATCTGATCTTGCAACGAGCTACGTACCGTAACTGATGCTACAATTTACCGTCATAAAATTAGCGGGCCATTGTACAAAGTCTTCAAAACTACTTTACTTTGAGTTGGGCCAGGTCAACCTCCATCTACGCGGCGGACCGTGATTGAGGACAGTTCAAAAATAGCAAGCGTAGGAAAACGAGTGTGAGGAATCAACGAATTGGTGGTGGCGGGTTAGTCGTAACTTTCGGAGGTTGATGTTGGTCCTGGGGATTCGTTGGAAGTGGGAGGGTTCAAGCCTGGCGGTGGCGGCCAAACAACCGACAGTTGGGTTTGTACAGTGCACTGACGAAGCGAACAGTGGGGAAAGGCGCGGATGTCAATTCAGATGTAGTCAGGGATTGATCGCCGCGTTTCACCGTCCGGCCGTCAGGAAGCGATCGTAACACAGCAGAGGAACATCTTCCGATATACGGGGGACTAGTAAATACATTTAATGTTAACATGACCGCACAATAGCGGAACATGAGGTGGTGCCAGAGGCTGGGTGGCTCTCGTCAAGCCTACGGGGTCGTGGGCCCCAGGCGGTTTTGGATCTTGAAATTTTTAGATTTCGTCTCGTGATAGCTATGAGAGACTCCTAACAAGCGCGCGTTGCGGCCGGTGCTTTCGAGACTACGTTTCCGTTGGCCAAAAATATCTGGATTCGCTGGAACAGGCAAGAGAAGTCACTTATTATTATCGATATCTGTTCATGTTCGATACTCTTCTGCCTTGCCAAGCATACGAACCAACACCCCGTGGGACAGCTTTGAACCCAGCTTGGACCCCGCCTCGAACACGGCCGCGAATCTTTGTCCTTATTCCAGGCCCCGCGATACCCACCTCTACTTCCTTAAGTCTATATCATACCACTAATACCGATCTTCTGAACTCGTCAGCATGCCCGCCACCGGAAGACAGCCTCCATCAGACGCGGTCATCCCCCGCACCAAGCACAACGCAAGTGGCGAGGATGTTTCCCGCGCAGTCATCATGCGCGGTCGAGGACCGAAGAACCCAGTGACGAGCACGAGCTCAAAGTCCATCATACTCCGCCATGGACGACATGGAATCTGGGGCGATGGACAACTCGCGACCTTCAAGAAACTAAGTGGACAAGAGAAGCTCGCACTCAAGGCCGGTATGTTCGTCCTTCCGTCTCTACAGTGATTGTACGGGGTTCACAATCCCCCGATTGTATAATGGGCTGACGATGGGACAACAGAAGAACTCATGAAGAACGCGGTACTACCCCCTTTCAACCTTGACAAGCTGCGTAGGACGGCAGTGGGCCAATTCGGTGAACAAATAGACAAGATACGAGAACTGCGCGACGTCGAGACTTTCCACGACACGGTCGACGCCTACATCGAATCGCACCCACGTCGTAAACCGCAAAAGGAGGACAAGTTACCTGGGTTCATCACCAGCGTCATTGGTTCACGGTGCGTCCCGGTCTCAGTTCCCGTTGCCACGGTGTTGATTCCTGCAAGTTAGGATACATAACGCGTACCTCCTGGCTGCAACCTGGAAGATCATCCGCGACGCCCTGCACGACCTGAAAGAACGCGGGCTGAAGGATGCCGCCGGACCCGACCAGCTCAAATGCGACGAAGGGAAACGCGATTCATACCTTCTCATCTGGGACTGTGTCTCTATGCTGCTCGAGTGCGGACTGCAAGAGCTGAAAACAGATGTAGCGGGCTCCGGTAAGCCCGCCTTCATCGCATCCATGACACTCGCCACTGACGCAACTCCAAGAGGCCCTCGGAAAATACTTCGCAACGACCGATGCGGGCGTGGCCACCTTCTCCCCGACTAACGCAGTGCTCATGAGTGCCCACCGTTCTCTGATCGACGCGACGATCCTCGAGCTCGTCCTCCCCCACTCGACCTACCCTCCCCACATATTATTCGCCATCCTCTCCGACGCGCTCTCGACGACTCCATACGAAGAAGTGCGCAAGTTCTCCCAGGCGGTCGTCGACGAGCTCGGCAACCTGAGTATTCTGATCGAGATGTGGAATATGCTCGAGGGGCCGATCCTCGCTGCGGGCGACGAGGGAAAGGCATGGAAAGAGGCCCCCAGAAGGGATCCCGAGGGCGAGGGTGATGCTTTTTATGACGCGATGCAAAAGAGTTCTACGGTGGCATCCCTCAAGGCGAATGAATGGCAGCACCTCGTTTGGCCTCTGAACCAAACGAAGAACGAGACTGTGCTACAAAAGCTATGGGAAGCTGTCGATACGGTTCGTCTCCTCTTTCTCTCGGTTGTGTTGGCTGGGAAGTTGACAGTTCGGGTCCAGGCCTATCTCGGCGTTACATCTTGCACTGTGGACGAACTCTGGCAGCTCGAAGGCGACCGCCTCCCGCGAGCTCAATGGTTAACATGGGAGATCCCCGAGCTGGTAGACTACGAAGACATCTCGTCCGAGGAAGAGCAAGGCGACGCCACTCCCAATACTAACGGAGCCGCTGCTGGAGGGAGCAAGGGCAAATCCAAGAAGAAAAAGGACGTCCGGCCGGACGCACTCGTACGTAGGAGACGTGCCCGAGGAGGGGCGAACCCCAATCGGCAAGCCATCACGGCAGGGCAGGGTGAGGACGACGATGATGACGGTATGCCTGGCCTCATGTCGTGTTCGTCCTCCGAGGACGATTTGGATGCTCTAGTCGACGGGGAAGACGGCGAGAGGACCGGTGATGCAGAGTGGGGAAGCGACGTGGAGAGTGATTATGATCCTCATGAAAAGAATGTCCTTGAGCGGCTTATGAAGGAGGCACAGAACACAGCTAGTGCTGGGTGGACGAGCGGCACCGGAAAGAAGGATAGCAATCCTTTTATCAGGTTGTTGAGTAACTTGCGGGGTACGTCGGGCATACCATTTTTTGACTATCGCTTTGATTTCGAGTTGGGTAGGACGGATGTTCAACACCGACCCGACGCTTCGCCCCTCAAAGATTGGTCCCCAGGCGTCTGCTGCGAATGTCAGACCGCCATCTGCGACTCATACAGTGAGAGTGCAAGTTCAGACGAATAAGTTTTGCCCACTCGAGATGCCGGATCCGGCCATGGCTAAGAAGCAGCAACCTTCGACGCTCAGTAAGAAAAGCAAGGAAGAAGATGAGGATGATCTACCTTCCTTGGTTGGGGAGAAGGTCCGTGTAAAGGCGACCGGCGGTGCTGCAGCTACTGCAAATAACACACCTGCTACCCCGCTCCCAAAGGCGCCGACCGTGGGGACTGCGGCTGGGAAGGTTACAATCGAGGAGGCTGAGGATGAGGATGATATCGAGAGTGAATCTTCATATTTCTCCCATCTCTTTTTTTTGAGACTGACGAAGTACTTATTATTGCAGAAGGGGAAGCGAAAAAGAAAAAGCAAAGAAAGAAACGCCCGAAGAAGAAGGAAGCGGTGCAGCAAGTACCAGGTTCAAACCCGCTACATGATCGTACAGCACCTTCCACGCAGACCTCCCCTACGCCAAGTGTATACGCCCCCTCGACCATTGACGTATCCACTTTTTCAGCATCCTCTATTTCCCTCGCTCAACCCGCCCCTGCTACAGCCCAATCCGCGCGCGCATATATCGCCTCCAAGGGCCTAGCCGTCGAGCCTAAAAGCAAAACTAAGACTCGTGCGGACCCTTCTGCCTCTTCAGAACAGCCGAAGGAAAAGAAGAAAGGTTTCTTCTCCCGATTTACGCGCAAGAATCAAGAGGTGGTCAAGGAGAAAGACGCGGAAGAAGAGGGTGAAGAGGCGGGAAAGAAGAAGGGGGTGTTCCGTAGTGGGTTGAGGCCCAAGTTACATCTCCCACACAAGGCTGCTAGTTTGATTGGGCGTCTGCTTGGCGGAAAAGCGGACGAGAAGAAAGGACAGGCCGGAATGAAGTGGGAGCATTTCGTCAAGGTATGCATTGTTTGGTTTGATCCTTTCGCTTTCGCGCGCGAGGCTGACGGTGAAACACTAGGCAATGAAGCTGCTTGGGTTTCAAGAAGTCAGAAGCACGGAAGGTTCCAGTGTGCGCTTCGACCCACCCAGCGATCTGGATCATGTACGTTTCTTCTGATTAATCTCGGTGTCATCCTCATAGCTTTCGCAGCCGATTACTTTCCATAAACCCCACCCGGACTCAACCATCCACCCAAAGATGCTAATCAAATTCGGCAAGAGGCTGAAGGCTCACTATGGCTGGGATGAAGAACAGTTCTCCGCTGCAGTTAATCTTGATTTTATCGATGAGGATCTCGACTAGAATGCGTGGATGGATTTCTCTCTGCTTGACTTTCGTGGAACAATATCGCTTGCTCTAATGTGGGAACCCGATACTCGTCACTCGCGCTGTTGCTTTAATTGCTCTCATCATCCACTCATATAACAGAATCATATTTAGAGTCCCGTAGGCTACGCTAGTTGTACAATGGGCATACCGTCGCATTCCTAAATTACAAAATCGCCTAGCCTAGATATTTCCAGTCCAGTCCAGATGCGTAGCAAAGCTATCTACGCGCAGCATGCAGACCTATGGTCAAACAACAGTATATGTCAATCCCAACTCGGCTTCACCACTGGCCGCCATTTGCAATCGCGGACCATGTAGGCGGAACGTGCGGCCGTACAAGACCGTCTATGAGGAGGACAGCAATGGGGAGCAATTTGTACACAGCCCAGGTAAGAACAACTGGAAAGCACACAAGTCAGGATCCAATTCAGGAAGCACAGGTGAGGAAAACATACCGAACAACACCGGAATCCAGAAGAAAATAAGCATCTTGTCCTTCTTTTTGCCCCGCGCCTTGCGCACCAACGAGCGGTATCCATACTGGTTGATCTCGTGCTCTGGAATGACATTGACAGCAGGGTCGTAATCAACTCTCCGGTGGACACGAGTTGGTGGGTATGTGTGTGCAGGGGCGTGATTTGGTGTTCGGCTTCCAGAAGGGACAGACTCCGCAGTGGTGTCCACAGGTGCAGTAGGGGCAAGTATGGTGATGTCATGCGGATTTGCAGAGTACGGCGGTGGGCCCTCCGGCTCAACCAGAACACTCTGTTCCTGCTGTTGTAACGCCAGCTTCTCCCAACTGGCGCGGATGTACATATACCACCAGGTCATCATCGCCATGCTATGCTCCTGCG
>Ga0307513_10007313_pt1 | contig 14336 bp, 8 predicted proteins | sample 15_EM_MG_FD_202174 | JGI IMG/M metagenome (GOLD analysis project Ga0307513, IMG submission 202174) | Populus trichocarpa ectomycorrhiza microbial communities from riparian zone in the Pacific Northwest, United States - 15_EM | ecosystem: Host-associated > Plants > Roots > Unclassified | place... | reverse complement strand
AAGGCATTAACGGGAAAAGGACAGACAGGGATCAAGACATTTACAGAAGCAAGACCATAAGGATTATCTAATAATTTCTCATCCTAGAGTGACTGATTAGTTCATCTTGATAAATTATAGGGACTAACTTATAATTAACTCAAAGGGAAAATGCTATGTACTAAGCAGATAATTTGATTTCTCAGCACACCAGAAGCATTGGATCTTGATTACTGTCTTGCAATGAACCCTGGGTTGATAAGCAGATCAATCATTGATACTTCTGTTTTACATCTATCGCGATGCCTGCTGATAAAAAAAACCACATTACTGTTTCAAAGCTCAAAAACATTTCAATGGCGGAATTGAGACTATGTTACAAGCTTCCTGCTGATCAAAATCTTTAAACCCAGTCGAAGTTTGTTTCTTTTGGCAAAACTAAACCAATCAGGCAGTTTGATGTATCGGGGGCAATTGAGAGCATGGAACAAGTATCTTGTGAGTAGGGAAGGATGAAGAGAATCCTTGTCCATATGGATTTCCCAGATGGGATTTTAATTACTCCTGCACATTCCCTCTGCTTCAAATATGATATGAAATCCTGAAACTGTAGAATTGAAAGTTTAGCACACAAAGAATACGAAGCGGTGGATCCTAATCATGCACATCACAAGTAAATTATCAGAGACAGTGTATGAGTTATATAGAGACACTGATCCTAGAATGCGTGCAGAAGAATACAACACACCATCCTAGATTAAGACCCGGCTGGTGATAATGCTGAATAAAAAGTACACATTCTGTAACTCAAAAATAAAAATGGAGCTTTAGGTGCATATAGTAAATGCAAGCCTGTGCATAGTGTCAATGCAAAATCGGAGCAATACTAGATAAATTTTCAATTACCAAAATGAAACATACAAGTGCACAATGAATACAAACAAGTGGTATAACTTACGCCCTTTTGGTCGTTTGCAGACAAGGGGATCAATCGGCATACTTCCCTCTGCATCAAACATTAAAACCCATAAAAATCATAGCACAGACAAAAAGAAGAATCATGATAGAAAGAATCAACTGGAGAACAGAATACAATAGAGGATAGCCATGCAAAATAATCTCAATGATCACTGGTAGCCCTCTCCTTGTTTAATTAACATTAGTCTATTGATATTTTAATACTTTATCCATTAAAAACAGCAAGAATAAATCATTTTCATTCTTGTGAACTATATAGTGTGTGCTCAAGAACAATGTGCGACTGTAGAATGCCATTGGATAATCAGACATGGCTCAAAAGATAATTATTTATTTTGGTAGAATACTGTCAAAATTTTAAACTCCATCTCATGTTGTTTTTAAGTCTTGTAATCATAAGAATTCCAGAGGGTAATTCCTTTGAATAATGGCCTGCACTTCCTAACATTTTCCAACTCAACTGCCTTGAACTCGAAATCTCTTCACCTTGAGGTCTCTTAAGAAATCCTTGGAACACCTGATAGAGATCGGATCATTTGGAGGTGAACAGTAAACTAAAAGGGGGGGGGGTTCAGTTCATATTGTTTTAAGGATCAAAGGAAGCTTGCCCCTGAAAATGATGAGAATCTCAGGAACAGCAAAACTATATTCAAAAACAAAAAAGTTCAAATGAACCCTGTTTTGAGAGGCATTCATTCAGCACATCAATCACAGGTCCTTAAGGCAGATAACTGTGGCAAGCTGTGACAAACTGAGTAAATATCAAATGGCCAAAGAGCAATGCTGGTTTTATAATATGAAAGTCACATGATAAATTTCAGAGAAAAAATAAATAAATAATTCAATCCATGCATGAAAATCAACATAAAAGAGAGAATTTCAGCATAGATTCACAGACTCACTTTGTGTGGTGGGGTACTTGTAAATGTTGATTTTACATGCCGAAAAACTGTGCGTTTCGTCATGTCTAGTTTAGCAGGCCATCTGCACCAGGAATAAGTCCGAAGGATCACTATAAATTCAACTTATTTTACAAAACATAATCAGAAGAGAAAGAGTATACTGGAAATTGAAGTTCTACCCAGCAGGTTCAGACATGGCATCCGAATACTTGCAAATATCTGAATCCACTCTTTGCGCAAAAATTTTACAGTAATGAACCCCGCTTTTGCATAATGTGCCCTGCCACTGATATAACATAGAGTTTCCAGAACTTTCTGCATCAGTTGATTCTGCAACAGGTGGAGGTGGAGGTGGGGAACTAGGTGGAGGAGGAGCAGGTGGTGGAGATGGAGGCAATGGTGGGGGTATTTCAGGCTGAAGTGGCATAGATGATAAAGTTGGTGGTACAGCAGATCTGGGAAACATTTGGTCCAAGTGCTGCACTGGAGCCCGCTGTACCTGTGCTAGTGGAGTAACAGAAGCAGGTATAAAAGGAGATGCAACAGAGCTTCCTTGAAAGCTATTTGGCATTGTTGCTGGTGAGATTGGGTTCAGTGCAACATGATTTAAGCCTCGTGGATCCCATGAATTGTTTGGAGGAAGGTAAACAGGTCGCATAAATGTAGGTGGCTGGAATTGCTGTGGTGGCGGTATTGGTGGTCCGTGTGTTCCTGTAGGAGCACATGAAATGCTTACAGGTGGCTGGAGCAGCTCAATTTCATTGTTCTTGTACATCCACATCGGTTCAGGTGCAGCAGGAACAGCATGACCACCTATATGGAAGTGTTAATATTTCAGCGAAGGCAGGAACAAAGAACTAGAGTAAGAACATTAACAAAAGAAATTTCACCTCCTGGCGAAGGATCCACCACCCCAAATGCATGTACACCTTGTACAGGAGTCGCGTGATTCTCTGATTTTATTTGTGGGGATACAAGCTCTGTGGAGCCACCTTCAGGCTTGATTGAGAATGCGGCAGCATTCTTTTCTGGCTGACTGTTCAAACGAAAGGGAAATTTTCTCATAAGGTTCAAAGACACTTACGCTAAGCAAAGATATTGTTATCTCGTGCAAGGACAAAAGTTGAAAGGATCTAAAACCTAAACATGCACAACACTATTAGCTCAAACAATAAAACTTGATACATATAAGAACCAGGCACTGCGTAGAACAAGACAATTAACTACATTGTGTCACGAAGATTTTGTAAACATGTGAATGGCCCCTGCTGGGTGATATACATGTTTTAGAGGGATGACGGGAGGTTGGGGTAACGGGCCTTCAGACCATACAAACCATAACAGTTCCAATCAAATCAACCACTTCCAGTCAAAGTCCTATGTTTGACACTGAATATTTTAGTTTTTACTTTGTATTTGAACTTAAAAAATGACCCATGTGCAAAGTGATCAATTCAAAAACTTGTCGCCCTTTGCTGGCAATGGAAGATATCCTAAACATATTTCTCAAGCTTACATACTGCAGCAGTATGAAGTAAATGACAATTAAAAAAATAAACATTCAATTATATTTTGTTAGAAAATTTTAGAGAATGTATGAGACATAAACAAAACATTTGAGAATTCAAACCTGAACTCAATCTGAAAGAATGTCCCATGACAACTGCGGAGATTTTTCAAAACAGTGATTGCAGCATCCACGTTGGTGCATTCAAGAAACCAACCACACCCTATATGCATATTTGCTCGTGTCAATTTGACTATAGACCCTACATTGGCAATAGCAAGATTGCAAACAGCCATCAGCTCATCATCATTAAGGGAAGGGGAGTTGACATTTGGAAGACAAATCCAAAGTGTGCTTGATGGCTCTCGATCAGCATCCCTCGAAGAAGGAGCCATGCTGCTTCCAGGTACATAGTTGTCAAAATAATTTGGGTTTTGATTAATATTATATTTTGTACGCAATGAAGCAAGTAAGGAAGATAAATTAGACATCCTTGTCCTAGAGTTGTCAGCAGGACTCTGGGGTACATTTTGGGTACGAGGCGATTCTGTTGCACTATTGAACATACTAACTGAGTGATTGGTTCTAATGTCAGCATGGATAGCAGCTGATGCTGATCTTGTACCATCTAACTGAGGCAACACAGCATTAGCTGATCCATCGTTCAAAGCAGGCACGTGGTGGAGTTGTCCTTTACGATGCAGCCTGAGATGTACCATCACAGCAGTTGCTTCTTCAGGAGTTTCAAACTCCATCAGTACTGCTCCTTCATTGGTGAGATCAGTGACCATGCGTGGCCCCTTGAAAATCACTTTCCTTGATTCATGCAGAATTTCATCCCTAGCCCATTGGCTTGAAATATGTCCAACATAAACATGACAACTGGAGCCAACCGCAACACCATTCATAGCACCCCTGGCTCCCAGTCCTATATCCATGAATTTGATCCACCAAGGGAAATGGGTACGCAAATACTCCCGAGCCCTAATGGCATCAAATATGTTCCTATACTCAATCAAGGCAAATCCTTTGACTGGAAAGAAGACAAATTGTTCTATAGGACCAAACCTCTCAAGCTCATACCTCATATGAGCTTCAGATGCATCTGGACCTAAAGAACCCAACCAAAGCTGTCTAGAAGCAGAAAAAACATCCATTGCAGCTGGGTCCCCATCGCAGAACCAAACAGTTTCAGCTATGGAACCATATGGTGCTGCCAAATGATGTTTAGGAGAAAAAGAATTACTTATGCCTCCACTGGGAGATCTCAAGGCAGGTAAACTAAACTCCATATTTGAAGCTGGATTTTTGCCCACATGGACATTAAAGTTTCTACCATCAAATGAATTGCTCCTGAAGTCTAATGGAGTTCTTGTAGCAGGTGAAAGCACAGATTGGTTTAATAGATCCCTAGGCATGGAAGACCTGCCATGTGAAGAGTCTCCAAGGTGATTCATCTCGAAATCCATGGACCTTGACCCTCCTTTATGATGACCAGTACCTGCATTAAAGGCATAAATCAGTTTCAAGGGGAACTATGGGCTGTCTTTAAGATACTGACCAGAAATTTTCCAGAAAAACCATCATTAAGGGTTCAATCATGAGCACTTAACATACCAGCTGGTTCACCAGAGACTTCATGTTCATTAGACATCCTAGGAACCGGAAATTGTCGATTTACAAATTTTGATGGATCAGAATCATCCCCGTCGCTGTCAATTTGACTGTCATCTAGTTTATTGAATTCTGCAAATGATTTACAGATTCCTTCTAGAGCAGATCTAATGTCTGATGCAGCTATAAAAGATGTCATGTTGCACAACTTCTTGTACTTTGAGAACATCCAGCTTCTCAAAGATGCGTTATTGCCAAGGACCTACATGAAAGAAGCCTCAGTACAAGAAATTGACAATAGGAGCACTAGATTGATTTCAGCGCATCCATGCCTAGGCTTAAACAAGGAGATGAATATCTTTGTGAATTATATTTCAATTAGTTATCTTCAACTAGTGGGAAATAACTCCAGTTCTCTCATCTTTACATCCGACTAACCAAGATCTATATGTACTTGAAAAACTTGTGCAATGTATCATAAATATTATATAAAGCATATCATATTGTTACTAACAAAGAAGACACCTAGTTGGTACTGAGTTTGAACCAGAACTGAACAGCCAGCATCAGAAAAATACAAATTGTATTTTTTTGAATTAATGCAGTGTATGAAAATCAGGAAAGAAAGTAGAAATTAGGAGTATAACCAGTCTCAACAAGCAGTTCTTTGGTGAAGATGCATCTTCTGAAACATGGTTACCATCTAAAGGCAACTCGCCACTAACATCATAGCTTTTGGCACTTGGTCCAACAGATCCTTCACGAGAGGTAGTTCCATCACTTGCATTAGCCAGAGGCACAGCATCATCAGCTATAATGCTGGTCACCTGACTAAGAAAAAAGTTTCTTTCTTGGACTCTTTCTGGAACAGTTGATTTAAAGAGCTCAAAACAGGCAGCAAGCAAATCTTTAGGGCAAGAAAAGAAAATCCAGAGCATACTTAAGGCACACAACTTGGACAATTTAACCAACGAAATTCCATCCTCATCATCAAACTTTTGCTTCAACTCCGAAAAGAGCTTGAGATCATCTTGTATCTTCAAAGTTTCCTTATCAACAATCTGAAAGATATCCTTACCCTCGAAAGATGACACAAAGAATGACAACACATTCTGAAAAACCGCAGAGCAAATGCCTCTAATAACAGCTGATGTTGGAGCTTCCAAAGAAGCAGTTCGACAGATATCAACTAAACCAAAAATACATGCTTTAGCTGTCCCCATTGCAACACCATCAAAATCCTCTCCTCTATTTATCACTGCCAAGCTCCAGTTATGCATGTTGATTACAACTTTAGTCGCTGCTTCAAGAGCAGTCGGACAGTGTGAAGCATATCGAGGAATAAGATCAGCTACAATTCGTTGCACACTAGTACAACCTGCAATGCTAGCAGCAAATATATTTTTAGGTTTTTAAGCAAAAAAAAAACCAAAAAAGCATTAGTGATGCAATTAACTTGGAAAATCAAACACTAAACCCTAATTCCACAAATAAGAATATAATTCCAAGTGACTGATTCAAAATTGCTAACCTCTTGAAGCAGTAATGAGTGCGAGATAAGATTGTTCGAGGTCAGGCATGTGACGTCCTTCTTTCTGAGAAACAAAAAACTTGAGACGCTTGTAAGTTTCGTAGACGCTCTTAATCTCATCTCTGTTTCTCCGTCTCGCGTTAATTTCTTCTTGAGACAGTGGTGGTGGTGGTGGTGGTGCTAAAGTGGTAGGTGACTCGTCCAGAGTTTTTGGTGGAGGTTCTTCTGGTTGTTGCTCGTAGAGCTTCCGCTTCTTGAGTGGCTGCTCTGCAGCGTCCATGGGTTGAGCGGAGCGGAGAAAGATGGCGCGACCGCGATCTCTGTGGTTGAGGGGTAGTTTCGGGGGTTCGATTGTGGACGGAGAGCATCGGTAAAATGAAATTACTCATGTAGCCCTGAAGGCTGTCCGTCGAAAATCCTGCTTGTATTATTTGGGCTAGCACACTTTCGTGGGCCGGATATTTAAATGAACTTTTTTTTTAATTTATTATTTTTTAATTTCCTTTCTTATGTTTCTCTTATGTAAGTTTGAATAGTTTTAGTTTGAGTATCATAATACTTTTTATTTTCCATTTCAAAAGAGATTAAATTCAAATTACAAGTTTCTGCAAAAAGGAGTTTTTTTAATTTCCCATAAATGCTCATTAACGAGCAGAAGCAAAAGATGCCTGCTTCTTCAAGCATGTGAAGGGGCAAGTCATTGGTATGACCAAAAAGCAAGAAGCAGATCAGATGGGATTATAATATAGATACAGTGATTTGTTTACTCAGAATAATATATTAAAGGCAGAAATTTATTAATTAGGAGTAAATATACATATTATTTTCTCATTTCTATATAAATTGATGAATTAAAATTAAAAAAATTCAGTAGCTTCTTTCATGCTCATAGAAGCATAGAGAGCTTCTGGTCGAGGCCAATATCTATTCCACTGTAAGCCAGGGGTGCGTACATCCATAGATCATCCGAGCTCAAAAGCTGCAAATAAATATGATCGGATTTTAGCAAGTGTAGTTAGATAAAGAGGAAAGATGATTTATTTGGCAGCATGCAGGAAGAAATTCACAAGAGCCTTTACCTTGATTTGAAGCTGCAAAAACTTTACGTAATGGACTGCCTCTTCTAGCATTGTGCTGATATCAACCTTGGTTCCATTAGGGACAATATGCTGTAGGATTTTCAGTCTCTCGTTTATCCTCTCCCTCCTTTTCTGCAGGATTGTTCAAAGATGTGTGAATATAATGCTCAAGAGATTGCCTTATGTGCTAGTATATTAATAATCTCTAGTATCTTACCCTTGCATAAAGGCTCTGGGGATCTGTAGCAGCTCCCCTACTAGCTCTTGTTTTGCCACTGGAACTGAGAACTTCAGAAACTTTGGAATCAGAATCCTTAGAGGCATTATCATCTTCTGAACTGCAACTGCTGGAGCTTTGTCCATCTGGTCCAGCATTACTCTCTTCTTCTTCATTGCTAATTTTTGGAGTGGACCTTTGGTTTTTCTTTGACTGTACACTCTTCTTGCTCTTTTGCACCTGCAATGCAAATCACAATTGACAGAACACATTAGAAACTACTTTCTCAATGAGACAAACTCCACCATAGAAAGAATTGTCGTAGACTTGAATTAGTGTACTTACATTTCTTGTAATCCGAGGTTTCTTCTTCATGTCGTCCAATGTATTTGATTCTGGAACATCAAGCTTCCTTTTGAGCTGCAATCCCTTGGCCAGAACAGTATTAGCAGCTGGCTGCAGATTATCGTCTAAATCTCCTATCTTGTCACTGCTCATATCCCCATTCATGCAGGCAGTTTCTGCCATTGCAATTTCAGGAAAAAATGGCATAAACAAGCCAATAGTTTTCTCATCCATGAGTGAAATATCCATGGACATGGAGTTATCGTTAGCAGCCTGAATGCGGTTAGAATCATTGAAGAAGTAGGATTCATGGCTGGAAGAAGGAAGAAATACACCACTGCTACAATTACTGTTATTACCACTTTCTTGAGAATCAAAATGCAAATTGGGGTTGAGAGCGTTCCAAGAATAAAACAAACTCTCATTCCCAGCCATGCTCACGTTGGCTTCAGGTGTAGGGAAGAAAGCTGCAGGTGGGATTGTAAATTGCAATCCTTCGTCATTCTCCTGCGGAAAAGAACACTGACCAAGTAATTCCGGGGTGAAATCAGGCTCTTCCATGGAGAACATTCTGCTGAAGTCCCATTCACCATCAGGAAAATCTCCCATGGTCTGCATATTCATTTTACACTTGGAAGCTGTGGAGAAATTAAGAGAGAGAGAGGCTCTTATCTTTCTTTGGTGATGCTACTAATTAATTGAACCTTGATTTCGCTTGAGACAACCAAAACGTTAGAGACATATTTATACTAGTGCACCTTCAAAGAACGTCACTAGCAAGGATTGACTTCATCTTGTATATAAAACTTCAAAATTCCTAATGATTACTCTGGTGTAGGTCCTAATTCTGTTAACTGAACTCAGGAGTCCGTTGTGGGGCCAATACCAGGCAAAGTACAACTAAGCTGGGACCAAGTTCATGCAATGATGGATTAAAATAACAGAGAGGATTCAATGGACTTTCAAGCAACTTATATCTCATAAACTGAGATTAGGATGACAAAGAGGGTCTAAGGACAATCATTGAGAGGGTGATACCAAACTGTCATTAATTACTCACTAAATGATAAGTGTAATTAGGCAGAGAATTAATGAAAATGAGAATGAGAGCATGCGTTTTGAGTACTTGAAAATGTCAGAACGTGGGGTTGTCTTCTACTCATCTTGAATATAATAAAGAGGGAGAATTCTGGTGGAGAATAAACAAAACGCGGCCGAAGGACGGCTTGATCGTGGAGATGACTGTGACATTGCTATAAAAACACGCAAAACCCGACACGTTAACCTTTGAACTAGTTCCTGGTCTCCTCAATTGCTGCTTGAACCTAATCCATGTTCCTCAGTTGAAGTTTTTTTGCAATTTATCAGTATGCAGTTCCTCTCACTACAGAATTCATTACTATCTTGACGTTAATAACACATTTACCAATGTTATTAAACCTGGCCTGCGCCAAGGCCAGGTCATACATTGGCTTTGATAACTCAAGTCAATTACAACAATCTAATTTAAGTTTTTAATAAATTAAAATGATATGTTTTAAAAAAATTAAATTTTGATCTGGATAGCAGATTGATTGATTAGGTTGTTCATGTTTAACCGGGTTAATTTCCATTTAAACTCGACTTGGCAAAGTCAGATTGGTATAATCGGGTTTAATAACACCGCATTTTACCGAAAACATTAATGGGAATACACAATGCAACATTTACAAATCTTAGCAGCTTTCATCATCATAAATCGCAGAACCACCATGCGTTTATCTTAAGCTAGCTAACAATGGGTGATGAATTGTTCTGCCTTGTGTTGTCCGTGATTTTCTTTCTGCGTCAACTAACAACCATGTTGTTCATAGAATTAACCTTATTAATCCATCATGGGTAGTGCAATTGTTTTAAAATGCTATATTTACTACACATGCTAGTGCTCTTCTCGTGCATTTGAAAATATATAGATGAGAATCATGGTGAAATAAAATAGAAGATCAGAGGCATCTCAAAAGAAAGAAAAGGAGAAAGAATAAATAGCATATCTCTCAACTTAGTGAATAAAATCAAGCAGATTACAATGCAATGGCTCCAGGTAATTAAACAAAAGTACAATATCTCTATGGAAACCCAAAAATACACAGCTATGATTAACATCTTCACCACCGCCTTGAAAAACTGAAGCCCTAGATTTGCCACAAAGCCTCGTAGTAATCCATTTAGATTACCCGAACAGAGCCATGAACACACCCTCTAACCCCCTTTGATTCCGGCGATTGATACGCATATTACTTCCACTTGTCAGACAGGGACGTACAGTTTCTCACGTACTTTTCTTTTCTAATGCTCTTCTGTTAAACCTAGGTCCATACATATAAAAGGTATCGTTGTACTTTTCAAACTTAACACCGGCCATTGCACGAACCTTTGTAAAAGCCAAAACCCTAAAAATCCCGGGAAAAAAGGGATTTTAAAGCGATAACGATGGAGGGAATAAAATCTACAGATGACAGGACATTGTGGAGGAATAAAAACCACAGAGATCTGATCTTGTTTCCTCCATTGAAGTCCTGGTTAATGCTGTATAGCCGGCTTGCACGATTAGGGTTAGTGTTTTCAGCTCATGCTCTTGTCAAACATTGAAGTTACCAACCATTTTTTCATTAAGAAAATAAAAAAAGTTACCGACCATTTAACAATATGCCTAAATCGACAGCTGTTACATTGTTTATCAAACAGCTACCGCAATATTATTCTGTCTTGATTATAGATGATAATGGTTATTTATGAGTTGAATTTTTTTATATTTGTATTTTATTTATTATTTATTGGATGAGAAATTTGAATATTTATTTATTATTATTTATTAATTAATAAAAAATAAAATAATTAGTATATATTTAAAGTACATATAATATTATTGATTATATATGTGTGTACGCTCGCACATGTGATTTATGTCAATATTAAGGTGTGTGTGTGTGGTATTAAGAAAAAAATCAAAATATTCACTACCAGAATTCTTAGATTTATTGACAGAATTTTCTGTCTATATTTATACTATTATTTTGCCTGCAATGAATATACCGATTGGCTCACGGATAGAAATGCTCCGTCAGTAATTTTTGGTATGTCGGTGAGTCTATCAGTAATAGAAAAATATTTATTACCGATGGATTTACTAATGGGAAAATGTGCAAAAAAAAATCTACCCGTTTCATTCTGTTTGTATTTCCCTCAGAAAACTTGTCATATAATGAATAAAAATATTGTATGCAATTTCATGGGTGATTAAACAGTGGCACAATGATATTTGCAGTAATTATTTTTCAATTCTTTATAATATACCGACGAACTTAATCCATCGTTGATACCACATTGGTAATTATTTAAAAATATTTTTTAAAAAAATCTATTTAACAGAACTAAAAAACACTCCATAATACTTAAGAATTGAGTTGCTTGGAAAAAAGAAAAAGAAAATCAACTTAAACAAATTTACAACAAATAAATAACACAAAAGAATAAACAATAACAACAGATAAATAAATCAACTATAAACAATTTCAACCTAACCTAGAAAACCTATTTCAGAACCCATAATCTAGCAACAAATAAAATAATTTAATTAAAATTGAACAACAAAAATAAAATCCAACAAAATTGATCTCATATTAAAAATAAGTCCCACAACATTCATACATTATTAAGAACAAAAAAAATTAAAAAAAAATGCAATGCAAAAAAAAAACTTACCTTGATATAATTGTGAGTGAATTGCTAAAAAGAAAAAAGAAAAAAGAAAAAAGAAATTTATAAAGAATGTTAATTTAAAAAAATTGAGAAGAGAAAAGAATAAAATAGAAGAAGACTTACATACATATGAAAGATAAGAGAATGAGTTAAAAAGAGAAAAGAAAGAAAGAGATGTTTGTGTTTTTTACATAATAATAATCATAAGAAGAAGAAGAGGCACAACTGTTGTGAAATGAGAGATTCTAGTTTTTTTTTTTACATTTTACAAACGATTTTATCGATAAAGAATTAAATATTAATATTTTTAATCATTTTATCGGTGATTTTATCTATAATATTTAATTTAAATTTTTTATTTAATAAAAAAATTTAGAAACCCCCCAAATATCACCAAAAACTTTTAAATCTGTTGGTGATTCTGTTTGTAATATTTAATTTAAAATTTTAATTTAATAAAAAAATTTCAAAAACCCCTTAAATATCACCAATGATTTTTCAACCCCTAAATATACATATATGATATTTACAATATCATATATGTATATTAAATGATAAATATTATTGATCATATATGTATATATGTGTGTTTTTTATGTTAATATTAAGCTATGTATATATGATATTATAAATATTTATAAAAAATATATATTTCAGGTTATATTTGAATATATTTCAAATTAAATTTGATAATATTTATACCCTCATTATTATTTATCAAATCTAAAAGATATTAACCTATTCAAATCGATATCTATTAAATTGTCATCCCTTAGTCTTATCACTCGTGAAGAACCACGAGAGCCTTAGAATGTTGAGGCACTTGTCTCTCTCTTTTCGAATGTATGATTATAGTGTGATTTTAAATCTCATGGGGTAGCTTAATTTACGTGTCAAAATTAAATCCCTCAAATTATTCTAGATAGGTCATCCCCATTAATTAGACTCTTACATTCTCTTGAATTTGAAATCAAGATGATAAAATACATCAAAATTTAAGCATTTTCTTTTTGGATTTGAACCTGGTTATTTTTTCAGGTGACTAAGCAATCCCATGATACTACCAAATTTATAATACCCCCAAAATTGCCATATAAAAAATTATAGCTGATTTGTAATATAGAATTTTTTTTAAAATCATTTGCAACAAATTAAGAATAATTAATCACAAATGGAAACATCTCCTTGAAATTTTGTAACCCTATGTGCGGTTGCATGAAAATCTTTGTTTGCAGTTATTTTAAGTGTACACTAATTAAAAAAAAAAGCTTTTTTAAAAAAAAAAATCTGTATTGTTGATTAATTTTTATAAAATCAATTATATATGTACTTTGTATCCAGTAGTAATTAATTAATTAATATATATATAGCATTTTGTCTCAATATATTTTGTTTCCAAGTCTCCTCATCTGCCGCCGCCGCCGCCAACAAGAACAATAACAGGAAGATGGGTTAGAACTTAGAAGCTTAGCTATCATGGCAAACATGGAGTCACGTATATTTGGTCTATTTTGGAAAGCATATATACCACTAAATGCTTAATTATCATACGGAAGGATATTTTGCTTGTCAAAAGTCTAATATATATATTTTTTTAAGTCAGTTAAAAAAAAATTCATTTAAAAAAATTTATTATATAGAGGATATTGATAAATTAGTGAGGTGTCAAACATTTTTTTTATGGTAGTGAATGTCAAACTTAATTAATTAATTGTTATAAAGTTTGAAGTCAATTAAAAAATATTTTTTTTTTGCATTTTAAAATATTTATTATATAGAGGATATTGATAAAATAGTGAGGTGTCAAACATTTTTTTTTATGGTAGTCAATGTCAAACCTTTTTTTTTTTTCAATGGTAGAGAAATATGAGATTTAACTAATTTATCAATATTGCAAACATTTTTCTCGTGGTTGTGAATGCCAAACTTTTTTTTTTCAATGATAGAGAAATGTCAAACTTCAGTACCGTTTCAAAAAGGGCAAAAAAAAGAGAAAAAAATGTTAGTAAATACGCATATTTAAAAATGTTATAATAGTTATTTTTCAAAAAACAAATTAAAAAAAATTCATTTTTTATATTAACATTTCAAAACAATTCTAAAACATTAAAAAAATAATTTGGAGTAAATTTATTTTAATGTTAACAAAAAAAAAAACAAGTTGAATAGTAAAACAATTTATACTGGTTAATTAATTTAAATAATTAATTAATTAAGTTACAGGATACCACCGTTTGGAAATGCGGTGTGCAAATCGTGTTTCCAAAAAATTTTAATTTTTTTAATTAAAATTTAATGTATTTTATATATTTTGGTTCGTTTTGATGTGCTAATGTTAAAAAAAAATTTAAAAAAATAAAAAAAACATTATTAGCATGTATTTCAACACGAAAAGTTATTTGAAAAGCAACCACAATTATACTCGAAAAATTCTGACCGGACTGTA
>Ga0307513_10007312_pt1 | contig 14339 bp, 16 predicted proteins | sample 15_EM_MG_FD_202174 | JGI IMG/M metagenome (GOLD analysis project Ga0307513, IMG submission 202174) | Populus trichocarpa ectomycorrhiza microbial communities from riparian zone in the Pacific Northwest, United States - 15_EM | ecosystem: Host-associated > Plants > Roots > Unclassified | place... | reverse complement strand
GAGACGTGGGGGTCTCACCTGTTCACCCAACAGGTGTCACCTGTTCCCTGACATATGAATACAGGGGACCTGTTCTCTCAACGAGTTTCACTAACCACAGAGCTCCGACCCTGATTTCCAAGTTCTCTATCTCAATGACCCGCGCGTATACCAAAACCTCTGTGGTCCTCCGTTTCCTTACTTGCGGGAACATGCCGAAGCGTGGAATGCGACTGCGCATCAAGAACTCTTCGAGGCGTTACGACGGGGGGACAAGTACATTGATGGCTGCCCTTTAAGGGCGATCAGAGAGGTTCAGGAGGATGGATCACAAATCCTTATCGGGGACTTCTGTGTGGAACGTGAATCAAATGACGTGCCATGGCTCGCCGAACTGAAAAGGACAACGAAACTAAGCCGAATGGTGACCGTTCTGTTGTGTGGTTACTGGGCTGTGAGTTCATTTCTGTCTCTTCGAGACCGAATCCTGGGAATGACGGGAATGATAGATTATCTTGAACCTGGACATCATCGAAAAGGCATCATGAGCCTCGTAGTCTCAACCTTAATAAAAACTTGGATGATACCGCGGATGAATTGTCACCGCATTGCAGGCACTGCGCTTATTGGGAACCGGGCGAGCATAAAAGTCTTTCTTAATAACGGCTTTGTGCAGCAGGAGGACATACCAGATTGGGCTCCTATTCCAGAGGGACGTGGCGGAGGGAAAATGGGACTCCATGTACTCCGCTGGAGCCTGAAGAGCGAAGATGGATGTACAGAAGCCAGTGAATAGTTAGGGCTTGGATTGTGGATATCGTTTATATTCTCAAGATAACCATGACGCATGATCACCGAGTACAGTTCATAAGAAATCAGCTGCTTTTGGTCTTCGAGAAGCATTCCCTGTCTGAACAGAACCAGCGTCCGTTTGGTTACCCGCATCCACCCCCGATGGAGGAAGGTGGACAGGCTTTTCGACCCACATGTCGTCGTTATCGACGTCCACATCGACGTTCACAGTACTATGCTTTTTCTCTTTCTCCTTCTTTTTCTTGCTCTTCTCGTTTTCTCCTCCACTTTTCTCCTTCTCCCTTTTCCTTTTCTTCATCGAAGGAATGACTGTCAAGCCACCACCCTCATCTTCGTCAACACCAAACGAGATGAGTGCCTTGGGAGCCTTCTTCTTTGCTTTATCAGGCTTTGAGCTTTTGCCTTTAGCCCCTTCACGTTGGTTCTTCGAAACAAATGTAGGACGAAAGGATGACAGGTTCATCGTAGTGTCCTGCTCCTTGGACTGAAATGCATCTCCAGAAGTCGAGGTGCTGGCAGGAGGCAGCTTCGGCGCGAACATAGATGCAAGTTTGGACGATTGGGGTTCTTCTTCCTTTGGCGCCGTAAGCCTGCCTGGTTTGCCTTCGTCGTCCGAGACGCCCGAATCCTCTTCGTCACTTGCAAAGATGGCCTTAAAAATGTCCATGGTAGGTCGCTCGTATGTCAGGATATCCTTTCCTTGATCGTCGTCCTCCCCGAGCCCGACATTATTGAGGTCACGTCTTCCCTTGCTCATACTCGCGAGACCCGCGCCATCCGAGGCGGCGATCGCCCTGACGGGCCCGGCATTTCCAGCCATTACGTCTTGACCGTAACTCGGAATCGGTAAACCATCTTCACCTCCTGCTAACGGGGTCGTCATCGGCCGTTCATCGATATCCATTTGGTTTTCTGGATCATCCAAGACCACTTCTGGCACCTTGACCCCAAATCTCTTGCAAAGGAGTTTTGCGGGAAGCCAGGTTTTCTCCTCTCTCGTCAAATTTCCATACATTCCCATCCGCGCCGCATGCTCTTTCGGGCTTTCCTCGACCACAGCCTTCTTTTTCCCCGTCTCCTCCTTTCCTTTCTCTAGATACGCATCTGCGGGTGGCTGATACAAGCCCTCCTGTACTACACCCGGAAGCGCCTCGTTTAGGGTGCTGGACTTGAAGCGGCTTGCCATAGCCACGCTCATTGGTTTAAAAATTTGTGCAGCCTTCGCAAAGGATTGAAGTTCGACATTAAACTCTTCGATTGTTTGGTTTGCTAACGGTTGCAGTTGCGGAGGCAAGGTCTGATTTGCTGCTGCTTGGAGGTGGAGATAGGTAGTGTACCTCGTTTGCTTGACAGAATCCTGCTGGAACGGTTGGAATCCCATGAGTGCTGCTTTCGCTATAGCTGGCTCTGTACGAGGAACTTCAATGATGGCGGGCGTGGGAGGAGGGGGAGGTTTTTCTGTCTCCTTCATATTCTTTAGACGCTCGCGGTCTTTTGCTGATATGTAGTCCCATACGGACTTGGGTGCTGCTGGTAGAGGCGTTTCTCCGAGCAGGGACCCGCGCTAGATGAGCAAAAGGATGCATCATCAGTTTCAACCAGACAAGTATGTTGCACGAACCTGGTCTGCTGCCATTCCAGCTCTCCATGAGACTGTACCTCCAACTGGGGCCATTACGGCGTTCTGGTCCTTCGGTTGCACGTCCCATTTGGATTCCCATACCCTAGTAGGGTCTGGTTTCCAGTTAGTTGGGAGTAACGGTGGCTCAAACCTACCAGGACGGTGAACTTCCAAACAATGCGTGGGCGGATCGATCTCACCTCTTGTCTTCTGTTGAAGCGATTCTTCCCAGAACGAAACCAGGGACGATGGGAGCGCCATTGCTGAAGAGAAATCGTTCAGCACTGGTAGTCTAAATTACTTTCGTGAGCACTGGAACTAAAATAAATATTTGCCTGACCTTTAACGGTTGAGGACCTCGCTGGCCCAGTGCAATCGTTTCATAGTCCTCTTCGCCAGCTTCGAAAGCCATTCTTCTGCTCTCTTGTGGTAACCCATTGTCGTAAATATCGACATCATCGTCATCCGCGTCGTTCAAAGCGCCTAATCCAAATCCCACTAGGCGAAGGTTCAACGTTATGGTCAACTATCAGGAGAGAAGCAGTTTGGTACCACTAATGAGAGGCCCTGAGCCCTTATCTTGACTCATTGTTGAGAGACCTGCGGCAGAGACATATCCGATCCCAAACGCATTGTCCTTGGCTGGGATATTTGGAATTTTTATGTCTCTGGGTGCGTATGTATGTTTTTCCGCTTCAGGATCCTCTGGTGGAGGCGGTACACCAGCGAGTTCGTCCTGAAGCCTGCGCTGGTGGTATGAGATCCTGGGCCCTATACCCTGACCAGGACGCCATCCCACCTTCTTGAGCAGCGCCGCACCAACCGAGGCAGTTAGAGGAGGGAGGAGGGCAGATGCTATGGGACTGGTGAACGATGACATCTCACATCCAGGAGGGGCAATTGCGGTACCACTCACTCAGGAACATCTTGATTTTGCCACGCCTGAGCATCCGCAGGTTGATCATGAGTGCTGACATACTGTCGGGTTTCCCGCATTTCAGTCAGGTCCTCTTCGTCCATGAAATCCTCTGGCTTGGCCGTCTTCTTTGCGGCTCTATCGGTTCGGGATGATTTAAATGTTGAAGGGGTCCACCCTGGCGAGAAGAGGTGAGGACCAATTAGGAGAGAAGACTCAGACATACCTTCTTTTGAACCCACAGTGTTGTAGTATCCGGCAGAGAACCCACCAGTAAACGCACCGTGGAGTCGTTTTCTGCCTTGTTCATCTCGTACCTGTAATAATGATCAGAAAAGGCCCTCGAGCACAAACATGGCCATCCAGGCGAACAGCCGAGCCACGACTCAGGCGCAAGTACTATGGGTGACGCGACGTACTTCTTGTTTCCATAAAGGGACGAATTCACCCGTATCCTTTGATTTCTCGAGAGGAGGCAACGGTGTACCGATCTAATGCCGCATAATCAACAAACTTTACATCACACAACCGGCTGAACGTGTCTCACGAGACAGAAAGATTCATTTGCTCTCGAACTGGCTGCATCAACGCCTGCACGGTCCAGGCGTTGCTTTAATCGACTTGTCATCTCTGCGAGCTGAGGTTCCTCGGTGGTGCCTTATTATGCTTGGAACCCTAGTATGGTATCAAAGGCTAGTGACCCAATTCCTCGCTCAGGCGGCGATTTGGTGATGATTTAGACGAAGATATTGCTGAGGTGGGAGGCAAGTTAGCAGCTCCGTCACGGACACAGGACAGTTGACAGAGAACCTATTTGGGTGTAGTGGACTTCATCGAAGGCCTCATGACGGGAGATCACAGAGCAACCAAACAGCTTGTCACTTGCACCGCTCCCTATCGAACGATGGGTCGCCTAGTTATCGCGCACCACAAGTCCTACCACCCCTACCGTGCCGAAAATATTGAACGTGTCAAAAGGGACGAAGAGGAAGCCAGACTACAAGAAGCCAAAGAGGAAGGCAGGCTGAAACTTGCAGTACGTGGACCTCACCGAATGCCTTTCCACCACTAATACACTGGCTAAAGCCTAACCATTATATCACCCTACTCTGTCCGGTTTCCGGACCCGCACTGAACCCGCACTTAGGACTCCGAAGCGCGAATCGACCTGCTCAGAAAACGTGCCGGGATCCGGGATAATGGAAAGGGGAAATCGCGCACTCAAGATGAAGATGATTTAATTCCTGAAGCTGTTCGCGCCTCTGTTGCCGACCAAGGGGGCACAGCGCCACCGAGCATCCACCCCACGAGCAAGCAGCCATCTCTAACTAGCAAGGGGCACATCAACCTCTTCGCTGACATCGAAGAGGTGCTTAATGATTCCTAATTCATTTCCCCTACCAAGAGTGATCTGAATATTTCGCAGGAGGACTCTTTCAAGCGCGCTACGACGCGGGTTCTAAAACACAAGTCCGGGAATAAGGATGAATCAGGAGACACAGATAAAGGCTATGCTCTTGCTCCATCTGAAGCAGACCGAACGCCGTGGTACACTAAAGTAAAGGAGGCGCATCCTCAAGTCGATGATGATCGACGGTAAGTTCACTCGTACAGAAACTAGGTAATACATTTATACCCCTTTAGAATTCGGGATGAACACAACAAGTCTCGTCATGATCCCCTGACGGAAATTACAACCTCGCTCGCTCGTTCATCCTCCAGGAGGTCGTCAAACCGAGTAGAACGTAGGAGCTACCCAATGGATCCACCTGCAATAATCGATCCTGCACTATCAGAACGTCTCAAACGAGAGAGTGCAGAGCGTGCACGAGCTGTAGAACTACGCGAGCGGCGTCGGCGGGAAAAGGCTGGCAGCGAGACACCCTCAACTGTAGCTGGCGGTTACACTAATCAATACAATAAACAGGAAGTCGACGAAGCCCGAAGACGCCGCGAGGACGCACAAGGGTGGGGGCAGCGAGTGTCTGCCTGGCAGGGGAGAGTCCCAAAAGATTGGGGTAGAGAGCATAGGGACTATCAACGCGACAGGGATCGGTCTTGGAGCCGACATCATTGATGCTCAGAAGAGATTGACCTGCTATGGGTGATATTATTTGTGGGGCATATAATAGAAATCTGTCTATTGAATAGATGCGCGGTAAGAGTGGACGCTAGGGTAATTACACGCAGGTATAAACAGGACGAACATACAAGAGAAACATTCCTAAGGAGCAGACAGTGTTCATCCCAAAGCCGGAGACACAACAGGCAGCTGCGCAGCAGCGTGACACTACTGTAAAGGCCTTCATATCAAGGACCCCTGTGCTTGCGGAGGTTGCTGACCAGATTGTTGTTGCACAGGTAGTGCGTTTCCGCCAGTGAACGAAGGAATGGTCGTCAAAGTAGGTTTAAACGGCGCTGTTCCAAAACCGCTCCCTGTTAGCCCGACGAAGGTTGATCCCATTCCTCCTGCTCCCCCTCCGAACAAACTCGCACCGGTTGAAATTCCTGAACCACTCGTAGGACTGAACTGCATGCCAGTCATTTGTGGACTCATCATCGACGCCCTGAATGGGTTTGCCGTTCCGGTTGGCTGTGACCGCAATCCGACACCCACAGTTGATGTCCCCCCACCCCTTAGACCAGGATCAAGGGGGTTCATTCCACCCGAAGGCGACGGACCACCTAAGCCTCCTAATCCAGTTGGCTGAGCGTTGAGCGCACCCAGTCCGTTATGTATGGTCCTTGGTCCTTCTATGCTGAAAGATGGCACAGTAAAGGTGGAAGTGGTGCTCGACGTGTCGAGTGTCGACACAGAGCTTGTTGGACCCAACTTCGGACTTCCTTGTCCAGAAGGTGTGGTAGCACCACTGCCAGGGACAGTAGGCAATGACACCATCAAGGAAGTTCCAAATGCCGAAGTGGGCTTGAAGGGTTTTAGCCCCGCAAACCCAGTAGCTTGTGGCTGCAAAGGCCCACTCGCGTTTAAGCCAGAGACAGATGTGGTAGCTGTACCGGCCGTCGACTGAGCAGGAGAGTTTAATGAGAGAGCCGAGAAGGCGTCAGAGAATCCAGATGTGGTGGTGGTTGACGTGTTCTGTGCGGTCAATTGCGGCAACTGCGGCAGCCCTGTGGGAGTGGATGACGCAGGGTTCTGGCCTGGCTCGTGATTGCCCAGAGCGAAGCTGGATGCTACAGAAGACATATTCTGGTTTGGGTTCTCTGTGAGTTTGAACGGGGAGAAGCCGCTGGAAGTGCCAAATGCGCCAGTAGGGAAGGGTTGTTGCTGGGGATATAGAGGTATTTCATTGGCTCTGGCTGCCAACAGCTCTTGTATTGTGGGAGCCTTTGGTACGGGCGGTGGGCTAGATTGTCGTGGCTGACCGAAAGGATTGCGGCTACCAGTAACGTGAGGGACAAGGGGCTTGATAGCTGGTGGATTCGAAGGGCCAGCAGGAGTAGAGGCAGGTCGATTAATCATTGCCCCTGCAAACGGTGAGTTCGGTTTAGCGGCGTCAGGACCTGGTGTGATAGACGACTGCTGAACGCTGAAGTTTGAAAACCCAACAGCTTGTGGTTGCTGAAGGGCTGGTGGTGAGGGCGATGGAACGAACCCAGCAACGCCAAAGCCACCTGCGCTCCCTGATGGTATACCGGTGGTCTGCGGCACAAACATACTTTGCCTGAACGGATTAGACCCTGTGGGCTGCGGTTGCAAGAATAGCATTGGTTGCGCGTGGAGGAAAGAGTTCTGTGTCTGCTGGGAGAGCGTGTTCTGAGCGCCATTGGCAAATGGCGAAGCCGAGGGTTGCTGCTGGAAAGGAGTGGCTGTATGCTGCATATTGAGAAATGGCATACCAGTCACTTGAGCCATAATGGAAAACGGAGACGCCCCGGGTAAACCTGTAGGTTGAGCATTAATGAAGGGTTGAGGGCTGCCCGGAATGCCGGTCATCTGCGGCACGACCATCGATGCTCTGAATGGATTCAGTCCTGGGTTGAGGACCTGGCCTTGGTTCTGATAGAAGTATGCCGTATTTGGGCTATCCGTTTGTGGGTTGAACATCGTAGGCTGTTGCTCTTCAATGGAATTGAAGAAGTCAACTGAAGGCACGTTCGCCTTGACGGGTGGCGATGAGGTGGAAGAAGAGGTGGTAACAGGCTGCGACGGTTCGGAAGATGGTGCTACATTCAACGTAAATGAGAATGCCCGAAGGCCGGAGGGAGAGCTTCAACTAACCAGATTGAGGCTTAGCCTTGTTCGGGATTGTCCCGTCTGCTAGAGCTTTGTTGGTTTTGTACTCTATGCGATTCTGCTCAAAGTTGGGGTCATGCAGGTACTCGTCCAGCGCCTTAGCTAAGGACAATGGTGCCTATCACAAGTCTATCAGCCTATCGAAGAAAAGAGTATATCCCTGCTTACATGCTTCAAGTTGGGTATCGGGACGTTGATTAAGTTGGATAGTTTCCTGGAAATCGCTAGGTATTCAACTACCCGCTCCGTTTGTTCGCAAAAGTATTTGTAAATTGCGAGAGCTTGCTCGGCATCGATGAAAGACATTTCGAAATAATGTTCTGTATCCATCGTCAGTACTAAGGGACCTCGAACACGATATTTAGCTGACCTAGGACGTTGATAACCCCCTCGTTCTCCGCCGAGAAGAGAATGAGCAAGTCTTTCACCAGCAAGCTGAGTGCGGTGAGTGTTAATCCATCCTCTAAATTGTCCATGAAGAACTTTCTCGTCTTCGTCAGCGGCAACTTCATACACGGAAATGAGTAGCTGGGTGCATATAATACACGTAGCAACACCAAGAGAAGGAACACATACACGGCAACCAAGCAAAGCGTCCACTTGCTTCTGGACAATCTTCGTCTCTCGCAACAGACCCTTTTCAACTGTCATCACTCGAAGCTTGCGACCCACGACGGTCTTGCTCCGGTTGGGTTGGCCGTTGCTTGACGGACCGCCTCCGGACCCGCTCCCAATTGCCATAGACAGACGCCGGTCGCGATTGCTTTCGGATTGTACTCGGATTGCATCGTGCTGGAGATCGCGGTAAGCACGGGCACGGGTTTCAATATATACGGCATAATTCGAGAGGTTCTCTGGTAGGGGATGGCCTGTAGACAAAGATTGTGTTAAGTAATTCCCGCGCGAAGCCTGATCGGATAGTGGGCGCTCACCCTGCCGCTCGCCGTTGGCAACATGGCGCAACCGGAGAGTGTCCGAGACAGCAATATATTTGAGGACATTATCTGTATGGCCATTACGTATCATTGTATGAAGTACAATTAATGCCTTAAAGACGACCTGCTCGGAGAATTCAACCGAACCACTCGTAGGCTACAGCGAGGAACAGAAGAAATGAGGACGTACGACAACATTCGTTTCCTGGAGCTTTGGTGCAAGAGCTCGACAGACTTCCTGGAGCTTCCCATCCTCACTGTAGGTTGCCGCAATGATAGGGTCCAGATACTCGATACACAGTCAGCCCTCGGAAGGGTGAAGAGGGTGAAGATGACGTATACCTTAGTTTTTGGTGCTGCTGACTTGGGTTTGCATGCTAGCTTGACGATTTTGTCGAAATTCATGGCCGGCCGCAGGTGCCAAGTTCCGGGTGTTTGGCAGCCAACACCAACCACCCTAGATGGGTGCTTTCCCTCATCGGACACATGTCTCGTCCGTCTTTCAAACGTATAGCCGTCTTCGGAGTTTCTTCGTGACTTCGCCATCAACCTTGGGAACGGTATGTTCGTTGGGAACCGAGATCCTCGGAAACAGGCGACGTCTGTAATACATTCCTTCGTATCCGATTCGACAACGAGATATAAATTAAGGGCATCCGCTTCGAGAACGGGGCTTCCAGTCCCAGGACCGTTGGCCAAATGAAACTGTCGCATCTCACAGGGAGTGAATGACCATGACAATGAATGTATACAATCGCCAGTACTAGTGGTCCCACCTACGCGTGTTTCGGGGAGGACCAATATTCTCTGAATGAGGGAGGGACTATATATATCTGGTTGTAGTCGCCTTTTGAAGCGGATATCGGATACCCAGACATTCCTACTTTATCACTTCGAGTAGATAATCTTACTTTTTTCTTCCCCGAATTTTATCTTTACTTTCGTCTACTACCTCTGAAACCATAGCGAGCAATGCTGACGATGACGAGCTAGATTCCATCAGGTATATTGTACACTGTCTTATCATTTGTCGCATTGCCGACTGCAAGGAGGCACCCTGTATACAATTTCGGCTGCTTGAACCCTTCCTTCGATTTTGTTCCACATTGGCATGCCTCATTATCCGTATACGAAGCTCGTACCTGCAGGGGATATCACTGTAGCAATACAAGGTCCTTGTATCCGCGTTCTACGGGCGTTCGTTTGCTTTCGCCTGGTTGTCTTGTCGTCCTCTCACCTCGACATTCGTGTAGTTCCGGAGAAGAACTGTATTCCACAGTGGCAGATTTGTCACTTACTGGGTCAAACCACTCTATCTCCTGCGCCGCGTTAGACGCTACCGGACGAAGACTGGTGACTGTGAGCGAGGACAAACTATTAAAGGTCTGGGAAGTTGATGGGCTCAAGTGCCTGAGCTCCAGGTAGGTAATCCCCAAAAATCATCGATTCATAGTTTGACAATTACACCGTCGAGTCAGGAGTCTGCCCAAAAAGGCGACTGATGTTTGTATAACCTCTGGTGGAACAGCGATCCTCGTTGCCGATAAATTTGGAGATATATTTTCGTATGTATTATGTGCTTTCGTATTCTCGATTTATCATTGGAACCGTCTGTAGGTATCCAATGGAAGCTCGACACATCCCTCCACCACTGCCAAAACCCCAGAACTCCCTCGAAGGTCGGAAATCGCTTGTTACTCATTACAACCCCTCGGATGGAACACTTATTCTGGGGCACGCGTCCATGCTCACGGCAATGGCGCTCACACAAGATGAAAAGTACATCATAACTGCAGACCGCGATGAACACATTCGAGTTAGCCATTATCCGGAGGGGTACGATATTGAAAGATTCTGTTTGGGCCATACGAAGTGCGTAAGTACGTCTCAGTTCGGAACTGCGACGGGCCGAGGTTCCATTACCCCTCTCGGGGAGGTGCTGGGCTATCATTTTACATTCATACAACCATAATCATGCTGGTCTAACACGAGTTGGTTCATAGATACATCTCGGTAATGCACATCCCACCCTCTCACCCACACCTCCTAGTTTCCGGCGGGGGTGATCGAACACTTCGAGTGTGGGATTATCTTTCAGGGAGACAAATCGCGTTCCTGGATGTTTGGGAGGCAATTCAACCCCTTCTGAAGGCCAAAAGCCGACGAAGAAAGTTTAAGCGGGGAGAGAACTGGGCGGGCAAAGGGTGGCGTGCTCGAAGACGGGCTGAACGAGAACGGAAAGAAAGGGAAGCTCAGCAACAGAAACAGGGGAAAGAGAGTTCCCCTGCTCGTCTCGAATCACCCGATGAGTCGATGGCAATCGACTTAGTTGAACGAAAGGAAGCAGAAGGGAGTCCCATGGCCCAGGAGGACAGCCTTATTCCTGTGGTGGGCGTCGAAGAGAACGCTAAACCTGCAGTGGAAGACGTAGTCGTCATCTCAAGGATTGTGACATTGCGAGAAAATGACGGCTTTACGATTGTTCTCTCTGTGCTGGGGTAGGTCTTCCTACGAGTCGGTTCCCATCCACGTCTAACAACCTCAAGAGCGGATGGGCTATTCTGGACACGCTTCACTGGAAGTGGCCTAGCGCGAATACAGAGCTACGACACAGGGAAGCCGGTCCTGGACTTAACATTAACTCAGCCGCCGCACCAGGTTTGGATTACACTAGATGCAGAGTTTGGAGAGGAAGAGGGCAGTGAGCCAGACACGTGGGTTCGTCTCTTAAGTTGGGACGGGACGGCAATGGTGAGGTGATAACGATAGCGAGGAGAATTGCACCTACTAAATTGTACTAGAACGACGTGTCCAACTCTCGACTGTTGGACGCCTTGAATCATAATACCATAAACGGTGAGTGTGCCAGCCCACCATATTGGGCGAGACTGATGCTTCACAAGCGACTGAGATGGATCTGGAGAACCTCAATCTCTACGGGGACCTAACATCTTTGCCAAAAAGTGAAGAAGACGATTTGTTGGAGGGGGGCGGCCAGGACAAGGGAGAGACCCCCCAGGGCTTCCGAGACGCCTCGGTATCACTGGGCGGAGAACAGGAGGCATTGGACGTCCCTCGCAAGAAGGCGAAGAACAGGCCCAATAATCCGAACGGGGCTAAACGAATCGGCCGAGAAGTATGGAAGGGGATGATGGAACAACGACAGAATGCCATCACTGCCACGATACCCACTTTCACCAAAGCGCCAGAGGTCGGAAGGCAGGTCGAGAAGGAAGAGGAAGAGGAACCCACGGCAAAGCGGCAGCGTACGATGGAAACTTCTTAACACGATGATGCATGCAGGGTGGTAGAAGCCGTGCAAATGGAGAAGAGAGAAGGATATCCAATTTGACCTCGTGTTGTTATGTTAATGGAGGTTGAGATGAGCGCTCGTCGCACTCCCTTACCGAAGAAAGCAAGGATATTACGGTAGGGACGGCTATCGATATTCGGGCTCCGATAATTCGGATCCAAGAAGCAAGTGGGCCGTTGCAGCTTGAGTCGACGACGGACCGACTCTGGCAAGATTTTCGGAGCTTAATACCATGGCTCAATTTACAATATATGCAAAAGAGAGCGGAGGGGCATCTTTCTGTTGGCGAGGTTTTTTTTCCGTGCCGCGATAACGTTAGCCTCGCCGCCCCTCTCGGAGTCAACGCTCACGAGGTGAAATCGACGTGACGAGAACCCTCGGACCTTGAGCTTCCGCCTGAACGAGATAACACGGACAAGACAGCGCGCATGGTCCGTTAACCGTGCGGGGCGGAGGTTTGGGTCTGGCAGCGACACGGTGTAGCGAAGAACGTCGAAGTTTTCTACATATATGCCCAGTGCTGGTCTCAAGTCAATTTTCAGGTGCTCGATCACCTCCGCAGTCTGCCACGTCAAGGAGGTCGTCCTTTGGTAATCGATTCATCGTCTATGCATTCCGAGCCCGAGCTGGGAACCTCCAGAGACAAGGTACCAGGAACCACACTATCGCCCATCAACCCGACTAGCTGGTTTCCAAGGCTGCCAGAAGCACCGGTTGAGCAGCGCACCAACTCTGGGTTCAACACATACGCCCAAAGTGGACGACTGTATGCACAACTCCCTATCACCGAACTCGTTATTCGGATCATTCTAAATACGCAATTATGATCCTTTGACAATTCGAAATCGAACAGCGTATGGTAAAGAGCCTGCCCATCTTCGCACGACCTTCATTTAGCGCTAACGACAAGGGGAACAGCAGTGTCAAAAATGTCTCTACGAATTACAATACAGATGGAGGCAAACCTAGCAATCCCATTGCCCATGACCACTGGCAGGGAGTGTCCTTAATTCAGTCCGGTGACAGAGGGTATGAAGTGTGAGAAAACAGCAAGTATGACGATGATGATGATGACCAGCGGAGAGAGGGAAAAGTCCAGGTGATGAGCAAACGTCAAAAGCGTCACGTTCAGGCAGGCATTGTACCGGCTACCCATGTATGGAGTTCGATCGAGAATAATTAGGCGCTTAGGCGAATGCCCAACGTCAACGACAGAGACGGGGGCTCCACTGGGGAGCACATTGGAAGGCGGACCGAGCAGGATTAGTACTCCAACGCCGCGACACCCGCGCCCGAAATAACAAGTCGGAACAACCGGCACCCGCTTTTCTTGGATGTTCCACTGCTCCTGGGAGCAGCGGAATACTTCCACACGTCAGAAATGCCCATTCCTAAAGGATCCTTAACCCTGCCCGAAGACTTCCCTTTGCAGGGTTCGGCAACTCTTCTATGAATAACGATAAGAATCGGTTATCATCCCGCCTTGGGGATCGGTAGTAGGATCCTGTTACGTATAACCCGTCGTTTGATAAGAGCCAAGACTTAGAGGTTTAGCGTGTCAGGGACAAGGGTGTAATGTAACAAGATTCGAAGTATTCGGCCAAGGGCTAGGGGACAGTTGTTGTGGTTGAAGTCCGTGGGAGGCCCTTGCCCAGAAGTTTTCGGATGAGGACTCCCTTAGCTTCTACGGTGGGTGGACGGACATCTCTAGTGAGATCAAATATAATGTTCCGTCGGTATTTAGAGCAGATGCGCTTGCTAGGCGAATTCTACGGAGACAATTGATTCGCGTAAGCCGCTTGTCGAATAATACTAAAATGGTGCCCTCGGGGACCAGGATGACACACTCACCACTAGCACGACGCTTAGGACCGTGATTTTGAAGTGACACATGATCGTTTAAATGCGACAGAGATCCGTAAGCTCTGGTACAGCCTTCAAAATTGCATGCGTATTTGCGATCGATCTCATCCCAGCGACGACGCTTACGTCGTCGTGGCTCAACGTCGGATTCTGTACTTGCAGGAAGAAATACAAGGTCTTGTTCGTCGAGCCGAGGTCCCCTGTGGCCGGTCGGGCGAGAACCCTGCGCGCTCGCCGGTCGCGACCCTGCCGAGTAGCCGCGGGAACGACCAGAGGCTCCTTGGTGGGCGTGTGGAGCAGTCGGTGGGGTGTTTGAACTTGCAGTGTGGGACGGCTGTGAATAAGGGTACGGTTGTCCCTGAGGCGGACTAGTTGGATTTGCAGCGACCGGGTGTCGGCTGTGTGGCGCTCGACTGTTTTTCGGAGATTGACTAGTATTTGAATACGCTATTGATGAGGCGCTCGCGTAGGAGAGTGGGGACCGGGCGTGGTCATAGTCCGTGGGGTAACCAGAGCGGGGTGAAACGGGATTCCCGGGATGAGAAGGGTATGCCGGGTAAGCTTGAGGGTTATCCGTCAAGGATGTGTGCTGTGAGGAATGCAGCGCGTTTGGGTGGTGGGGACGGGGGGAGGCCCTGCTGTGG
>Ga0307513_10007311_pt1 | contig 14340 bp, 11 predicted proteins | sample 15_EM_MG_FD_202174 | JGI IMG/M metagenome (GOLD analysis project Ga0307513, IMG submission 202174) | Populus trichocarpa ectomycorrhiza microbial communities from riparian zone in the Pacific Northwest, United States - 15_EM | ecosystem: Host-associated > Plants > Roots > Unclassified | place... | reverse complement strand
GACGGCCACCGGCGTGCGATGCGAGACTCGGGAACTTTTCCTGAGTCTCGCGTCGCACGCCGTTGGCCTTTGCGTGTTTGAGAGCGCGGCTATACCTGATCGTCAAACAGGTTAGCCGGGGCGGTCAGGCGGATTGGCCTTGCGCCTGCTCGTCTCCGAGTCGCGTCGTGAGCAGTTCCTTGCCACGTTCGGCGCGCTTCGTGTTCTGGTCGCGCACGTCGCGGAAGAACTGGGCGAGTTCTGTGTCGCCGCTCTGTTCGGCGTCGGTGATGTATTTCTCGTAAGTCTCCGCGCCTTGCAGGGCGTGATAAATGATGCTGAACAGATTATAGAGCGTGTCTTGCGTGCCCGTGTTGACTTTGGCTGGCATAATATTCTCCTGCGTTTAATTATTCGAGACAGTTTAATTGGGGGCGTTTTGGGAACGCGTGAATTGTAGGGACGAGGCGCGCCAAAGGTCAAGCGCGTGAACCCGACCACGAAACGAATCGCGTTAAATGAACACTTCCGTGCGCCCGCGAGAGAAATCGTGTTCGGTGACGACGCGTTTGATGGCGGCGGCGATCTTCGCGCCGCCTCGCGCGGAAGGCTCAATCGGGTTGGCGTAGTCGCGTTCGTCGTCGCAGATCAGGCGCAGGTCCAGCAGCGGGAGGCCGCGCGTGAAAGCGGCGCGGATGATCGCGTCGTTGAAGATGCAGAGGGCGGTGACGGCCAGTTTTTGCATCAGCGCGTCGGTGAAGCGCGGGTTGTAGATGGTGCAGACGGCGGTGGGCAGGTGACGTGCGAGCGTCTCTTCGAGCATGAGTTGGTATGCGCGCTCGAAGTCGTCTCCGGTGCGTGCGAGCATATCGAGAGCTTCGGCCATTGAGCGCGCGGGGTCTTCGAGCAGGCGTGCGTGGCGGAGCGCGTCGTTGCCGCCGACGCTCAAGACGAGGTGGCTGGCGTCGGCTGGTAGTCTCCGCAATTGCGCGGGGACGTTGCCGATCACGCTGCCGTCAACCGCGAACAAAGTGGCCTGCCAGCCGCGCGGCAGTTGTTCCTGAGTTTGACGCACCACGTCAGGTTCGCCCGCGCCGACGTAAGCCGCGTTGTCGAATATCGAATCGCCTAGAAGTACTGCGTGTCCCACTTGTTTACACCCCTATTCGTAAAATGACGACGAAAAATATGAACTCTCCAAACACGACGAGCGTCGTGTAGAATAGCGTACATTCAAAAACGTCCTGACGACTTTAGAAGCTGGCAGAGCCGGGTGGCAACTGCGCGCGGTCACGAGTTCGGAAACTTGAGCAGGTGAAAAACATGGGGCTGGAAGTTTATCAACGGAAGCGTGATTTCCGGCGGACGCCTGAGCCGAAGGGAAAGGTGTCGAAGCGAAATTTGCGCCGGTTCGTCGTGCAGGAGCATCACGCGGAGAAGTTGCATTTCGACTTTCGACTGGAGATGGGCGGCGTGCTCAAGTCCTGGTCTATCCCGCGCGGACCTTCGCTCGACCCGGCGGAGAAGCGTCTGGCCGTGCCGACGGAAGACCACCCCGTCGAGTATTTGAAGTTTGAAGGGCACATCCCGGAAGGGAACTACGGCGCGGGCGAACACATGAAGTGGGACGCGGGCGCTTACGAACTTGTCGGCGAGCGGAGCGCGCTCGAACAGTTCGAGGCGGGGCGTTTGAAGTTTCGCTTGCAGGGCGAAAAGCTGCGCGGCGAGTTCAGCCTCGTGCGGATGGGGCATTGGAAAGGACAGTGGTTGCTCATCAAGAGCCACGACGAATTCGCCGAGCCGGGCTGGAAACTGCAACTGCGCCGACCGGACGACGAGAAGGGCGCGGGGTGGCTGCGGGAGCAGGGGGGGAAGAGACAGAAGCGCGCGGCGTCGGCAGCCGAACACAAGGCCGTCAGGCGCGTCGCCGCGCCGGAAAACGTCGAAACTCTTCCGGCGCAAAAAGTCTTCGCGCGCAAAAAACTGAGCGGCAACGTCAACGCTAAGATCGACGACGCGGTCGTCGCGCTCTCGAACCTCGACAAAGTTTACTGGCCGGACGAAGGCTACACGAAGGGCGACCTCGTCAGGTACTACTACGAGATCGCCCCGCATCTTTCGCCCTACCTACAAGGCCGCCCGCTGATCATGAAGCGTTACCCGGCGGGAATCGGCGGCAAGTCGTTTCACCAGCACGACGTGAACGAAGCGCCGGAGTTTATCGCTACCGCCGCGATTGATGTCGAGGAAGGACACGAGGTTGATTACATCGTCGGCGGCGACCGTGCGACGCTCGTGTACATGGCGAACCTCGGCGCGATAGAGCGTCACCCGTGGCACTCGCGCGTGGAACATCTGGATCGCCCCGATTGGATCGTCTTCGATCTCGACCCCGAAAATGTTGACTTCACGGTCGTCTGCGACGTGGCTTTGAGCACGCGGGAGATTCTGAAAGGTCTGGGGCTTGAGTCGTACGTGAAGACTTCCGGCTCGCGCGGGCTGCACATCTACGTGCCCATCGCAGCCGGGCACGACTACGCGGAGGCGGCGCGCTTCGCGGAACTCGTGGCCGCACGCGTCGTCGGCGACAACCCGGAGGTCGCCACCGTCGAACGCTCTCTGAAGAAACGCAAACGCGCGCGCATCTACGTAGACCACATGCAGAATGCGCGTGGCAAGTCGGTCGTTGCGCCCTACTCGGTGCGACCGCGACCGGGCGCGCCCGTCTCTGCGCCGCTCGCGTGGGAAGAGGTGGGACGCAAAAAGATTAGCCCGCAGGATTTCACCATCAAGAATATTTTGGGTCGTCTGGCTCGCCGGGGCGATCTGTTCAAGCCGGTGCTCGGCGGCGGGCAAACTCTGACGGAGGCGTTGCGCGAACTCGACCAACGGTAGCTGACTTGAGGCGGGTTGGTTTGCCGGCGAAGCTGAAAAGCAAAACGGCGAGAGACTAATCCCTCGCCGCTCCGCGAACACTTTCAACGTTGTCTGTTTAGTCGTTGTCGGGGGGCGGGTCGCCGCCGTCCGGCGGATTTTCGAGCACCACCATCGTCTCGGTCAGCGTGAGATTGTCCTCTTTATTCAATTCTTCCGTCTGGCTCATCACGTGCGTGGTAGCACTACAGGTTGATCCCTCTCTGGCCTCGCGGCTCACTTCATAGTAGGCGTAGAGTCTGGCCGACTCGTCCAGCTTCATTCCTTTCGAGAAGCAAACGATTCTGCCGGTTTCGCCGCGCGCGGGCGTCTTGCACTCGAAGAGCGGCCCGGACTCCTGCTTGAGCGCGACGAAGGTCATGTTAGACGGCACTTCGGTTACGAACTCGATCCCCTCGGCTGTGTCCGGCCCCGGATTGTAGATCGAGAGCGCGAACTGGACGCGTTCGCCTGCGATGACAGACGACGGCCCGGTCTTGTGAATCGAAAGGTCGGCGGTTGTGGCGAACGCCTTGCGCACGACGAACTTGGCGTTGGCGTAGCGGGATTCTTCAATGTCGAAGGTCGTCACATACCACGTCCCGGTGCTCCCGTTGCCGGGGATGGCGATGCGATCATACTGAGGGTCGCTCTTGACGTTGCTCTGATCAAGAATTTCGCGGTTAGGCTTAACCCACGAGATGCGACGGTAGCGGAAAGCCTCGTCGGGCGCGAGCGGGAAGCTGCCCGCCTGCACGCAGACGGTATCGCCGGGATTGAAGACGGTTTGCGGGGTCACGCAGTCGCCTGCGTAGACTGTGATGAACTCGTCGCCAGCCGGTTGAAAGGCGGGCGCGGTGGAGGCGGAAACGGCTGCGGCGATGGTGATGACGGATAGAACGAACAGTGCGGCTGAAGTTCGTAAGAGTGAAAATGCAGAGGTGCGGCGCATGAAAAATTCTCCTGCTATTGTCGAAGAAGGACAGCGAAACCTGCCTTCGGTCAGAGACGGTTGAAAAGCGAGGACACTTGCAAAGGCGTGGAATCCTACCCAAGTCGCGCCCGCAGGTCAAGGAAATGTGTGGAGGTTCGTTTTCGATTCAATTAAGATGCGAACGAATCGACGCGGAAAGAAACTGTTAGCGTCGGGCAGATGGCCGGGCGGGAGAAGCGATGACCAAAGGTAAAGAGAACGGGCGGGCAAACGGCGACGGCAAGCCGCCCACCGGCGCGAAGAAAGAGGGCAGCAAAAAAAGTGCGAGCCGCAAGGCGGGCGCGAGTCGGAAAAGCGCGAGCAACAAAAGCGCGAACAACAAAAGCGCGGGCGGCGAAAGCGCGCTCAGTAAGACTTCGGGCACGACGCGCGCCGTGGGTCGCAAGAAAGTGATTGACGACGGCATCGACCGCGAGACGATCCGGCAGCGTCCCGCCGAGTTGCCGCTGATGGAGCACCACTGGGGCAAACTGCTCTTTATGCACTGGCCGATCTCCGCCGAACGCCTGCGCCCCCTCATCCCGCCGCAACTCACCATCGATACCTTCGACGGCGAGGCTTGGGTCGGCGTCACGCCGTTTACGATGTGGGACGTGCGGCTCAGTTTCACGCCGCCCGTCCCTTATCTCAGCGACTTCCACGAGTTGAACGTGCGCACCTACGTGCTCTATCGCGGCGTGCCCGGCGTCTGGTTCTTCTCGCTCAACACCAACAGTTCCATGACCGTCATCGGCGCGCGCACCTTCTACTTCCTCCCCTACTTCAACGCCGACATCGATCTCCGGCAGGAAGACGACACCATTCACTACCGCCTGCGGCGCACCGACGCCGCACGCCCCGCCGCGTTCGACGCAACGTGGGAGATCGGCAAAGAATTGCCCGAAGCCGAGCCGGGCACACTGGAATTTTTCCTCACCGAGCGTTACTGCCTCTACTCCGCCTCCGGCGAGAGCATCTACCGCGCGCGCATCCATCACCGCCCGTGGCCGCTCAGACAGGCCGTGCTTCGCGCACACGCTTCGGACATCGCCGAGTCCGACTACTTGCCGAAGTTGAAAGGCAAGCCTCTCGTCCACTACGCCGAAGCCCTCTCGGTTGATGTGTGGTTGCCGGAAAAAGCCTGAGACGAAATCGTCAAAGAAATGAAGCGCAAGCGCATAAAAATCTGTTCGTAAACGTACAGACCATCGCGCCATGCCTCCTTATAATTCAAGACGTTCCCAGTTGAATAATCTGTTTCGAGTGTTTCCGGCGAAAAGTCTCCCCTTCTTGTCCGGGTGGCGTCGAGCTTGTCTTAAACTTCATGCGCGGGCGGCAAGTCGGCGCGTTTGCATTGTTCGAGAGGGAACTTTTTTCAGACGGTGCGTGTTACGTCCGCTGAAAGATAGCAGCGCATCGAGCCTTCGGCATCCGGTGCGGCTGCGGAACGAGCAAGGGGCGGGTGTAAGGGTGATGTTCCGCATGCGGCGGAACACACCCTTCTTTTTGACGGTATTAACAACTTTTCTTTTTGACGGCATTAAACGACCCTTGAGAGAGGTTCTCGATGAGGTTGGCGCATCCGAAGGGGCTGCTGTTCGTCATCGGCGGCGGCGAGGATAAAGAGGGCGACTGCACGATTCTCGCGGAGTTCGTCCGTCTCGCGGGCGGGCGCAAGGCGCGTCTGGTCGTGATGACGGTCGCGACGGACGAACCGCAAGAGGTCGGCGGCGAGTACCGCAAGGTCTTCCGGCGACTCGGCGCGCGGAGCGTGCGTGTCGTTGACGTGTCGGCGCGCAGCGACGCTACCGACAAGAAACTGTTGGCCGTGCTCGAACAATCCACGGGCGTCTTCTTCACCGGCGGCGACCAACTGCACGTCACGTCGCTCATCGGCGGGAGCGAGATGGATTTGCTGCTCCACCAGTTGTACGAGCGTGGCGTCGTGATCGGCGGCACGAGCGCGGGCGCGGCGATGATGTCCAACTCGATGTTCGTGAGCGGGAGCGGGGAAGAGAACCCGCGCCTCGAAAATTTGCAACTCGGGCCGGGCGTCGAGTTCGTGCTCGGCGGCATGATCGACACACACTTCTCGCAGCGCGGTCGTCACGGGCGTCTCATCTCCGCCGTCGCACAGTATCCGCACGATCTCGGCATCGGCATCGACGAAAACACCGCCCTCGTCGTGCGCGACGGCATGTTTGAAGTGATCGGCGAAGGCGCGGTGACGGTGATTGACGCGGGCGCGCTGACTTACACGAACGTCCCCGATCTCAGGCGCGGCGAGGGGCTAGCGCTCTACAACGTCAAACTCCACATCCTGCCCGCCGGTCATCGCTTCAGCCTGACCGAGCGGCAACCGATCATCGAGAAGCACGACGCGCGCGAGGAGCACGAGACGACGCGCGTCCGGCGCGTGGCGAAACCGAAAACTCCGGCGGCCACGAAGAATGGCTCGAAGCGAAGCGGCAACGGTAGTTCAAAGAAGAAAGCGAAGAAGAGCCACAAGAAGAGTTCCAGGAAAAGTTATTACGCCGCCGCGAACAACGATTGAGACGGGGCGGCGCGTGACGAGGGGTAACAAGGGGTAACGAGCATGAGGATTGACAAAATCAGGACGCTGGCCGGGCCGAACATCTACAACTACAAGCCCGTGCTGGTGATGAAACTCTATCTGGAAGAACTGGCCGAGACGGAAAGCCGCGAAGTGGAGGGCTTCAACGAACGTCTCGTCGCTCTCCTGCCCGGACTCAAAGAACACCACTGCTCCAAAGGCCGCGCGGGCGGCTTCGTCGAGCGTCTGGAGACGGGCACATACTTCGGCCACATCGTCGAGCACGTAGCGCTCGAACTCTCAGGAGGGGCGGGTGTGCCCGTCTACTACGGCAAGACGCTCTACGCGGACGAGCCGGGTTGTTACAACGTCGTCGTCGCCTACAAGGCCGAGCGCGGCATGCGTTACCTGTTGGAGACTGCCGTCGAACTCGTCGGCGCGCTCGTCAACAACGATCCTTACCCGCTCGAAGATAGACTGGACGAAGCGCGCCGCCTCATCGCGCGCACCAAACTCGGCCCCAGCACGCGCGCCATCGTCGAGGCCGCGCGCCGCCGCAACATTCCCTGGTTTCGCGTCAACAGCGACAGCCTCGTCCAACTCGGCTACGGCAAGAACCGCCGCTTTATACAGGCCGCGATGACGAGCCATACCGGCGGCATCGCCGTCGAGATCGCGGGCGACAAGGAACTCACCAAATCCATTCTTGAGCAGGCCGACATTCCCGTGCCGCGCGGTCGGGTGGTGGAGACGGCGGACGAAGCCGTCGCCGCCCTGCACGACCTCTGCGCGCCCGTCGTCGTCAAGCCGATGGACGGGCATCAGGGCAAAGGCGTCTCGCTCAATCTCTCGACCGACGCCGAGGTGCTCGAAGCCTTCGAGATCGCGCGATTACATTCGCGCGAGGCGCTGGTCGAAGAGATGTGCGTGGGACGCGACTACCGCGTGCTTGTCGTCGGCGGGAAACTCGTCGCCGCCAGCGAACGCATTCCCTGTCACGTCGTCGGCGACGGCGCGCACACGCTCGGCGAGTTGATCGAGATCACCAATCTCGACCCCCTGCGCGGCGAGGGGCACGACAACGTGCTGACGAAGATCAAAGTCGATCAGGTGATGCTCGCCTGCCTGCACAAACGCGGCCTGAGTCTGGAGCACGTCCCGGCGGCGGGCGAGCGCGTCTTCCTGCGCGACACCGGAAACCTCTCGACCGGCGGCACGGCTGTTGACGTGACCGACATCGTCCATCCAGAAGTGCGGCGGATGTGCGAACGCGCCGCACGCGTCGTCGGCCTCGACATCTGCGGCCTCGACCTCGTCGCCGCCGACATCACCCGACCGTTGCAGCCCGGCGACGGCTTCATCGAAGCCAACGCCGCGCCCGGCCTGCGCATGCACACCGCGCCGACACAAGGCCAACCGCGCGACGTGGGCGGCTCGATCATAGACATGCTCTACCCGAACGGCGCGGAGGCGCGCATCCCCATCATCTCGATCACGGGCACGAACGGCAAAACGACCGTCACGCGGATGATCGGCCACGTCCTACAGGAGATGCACTGGGGCGTCGGCATGACGACCACCGACGGCATCCACGTCGGCGGCGAACTCGTCGCGCGCGGCGACACGACGGGGCCGCACTCGGCGCGCGTCGTGCTCTCCGATCCGACCGTCGAGGTCGCCGTGTTGGAGACGGCGCGCGGCGGCATCACGCGTCGCGGACTCGGCTACGACTGGTCGGACATCTCCGTCATCACCAACATCCGCGAGGACCACATCGGGCAGGACGGCATCCGCGACATAGAGGATTTGGTTCACATCAAGTCGCTCATCGCCGAGCGCGTCCGCGAAGGCGGCACGCTCATCCTCAATGCGGACGACGAACAATGCGTGCGGCTCATCGAGAACGCGCGCGTGCGCCGCACGAACAAACAGTTCATCTATTTTTCGCTCAACGACAACCACCTGCTGATCCGCAAATACATGGACATCGGCGGCGGCGCGTTCTTCGTGCGCGATGGCCGCATTATAGAAGCCGTGGGGCACGACGAGTACGAGGTGGTCGCGGTTGCCGATATTCCCGTGACGATGGGCGGCACGGCGCGTTTTCAGGTGTCGAACGTTCTCGCCGCCGTCGCCGCCTGCCGTGCGCACGGCGTGACGCGCGACAACATCGCCGCCGCGCTCAAGACCTTCCGCAACGACGAGCACAACCCGGGGCGCGCGAATCTCTATCAGGTCGGTGCTGGCTACGTGATGGTTGACTACGGGCACAACCCGGACGCCTTTGAAGCCGTCGCACGGATGACCGCGCTGTGGTACGGGCGGCGCGTGACGGCCATCCTCGGCGTCCCCGGCGACCGGGACGACCACTTGATCGAACAGTCCGGACGCGTCGCGGCGCGCGGTTTCCAACGCATCATCATCAAGGAAGACAAAGACCTGCGCGGGAGGCGCAAGGGCGAGGTGGCGGGCTTGCTCTGCCGCATTGTCAACGGGGAATCGCCGGAGCGCGAATGCCTGACGGTGCTCGACGAGATCGAAGCCTTCTCAAACGAACTGCGCGAGATGAAGCAGGGCGACGTGATCGTCGTCTTCTACGACAAGCTCGAACCCGTCCTCGAAGTGCTCGCGCAACACGGGGCAGTCCCGGCGGCGAGCATCGGCGAGATCGCGCCGCAACGCAGCGTGGCGACGGTCTGAGAGACGCATGTGCTGACGCTTGTCGAGAACGGTGAAGTCTATGCGCCCGCCGCGCTCGGTCGGCGCGACGTGCTCATACTCGACCGGCGCATCGCGCGCATCGGCGACGTTGACGCCACGGCTCTCGCCGCGCTCGGAGTCGAACTCGAAAGAGTTGACGCAACCGGTTGCCTCGTCACGCCCGGCCTCGTCGATCCGCACGAACACCTGCTCGGCGGAAGCGGTGAGAAAGGGTTCAGCACGCAGACCCCCGAAGTCTACGCGAGCGAACTCGCCCTCGCAGGCATCACCACGGTCGTCGGCTGTCTCGGCCTCGACACGACGACAAAGACGATGGCCGGTCTGCTCGCCAAGTCGAAGGGCTTGAACGAACAGGGACTCACGGCCTACGTCCTCTCCGGCGGCTACGGCGTGCCTCCCGTCACGCTCACGGGGAGCGTCCGCGAAGACATCATCCTGATCGCGGAAGTGATCGGCGCGGGCGAGGTCGCCATCTCCGACGAACGCACCACCGCCCACGACGCGCCCGAGATCGCCAAGATCGTCAAAGACGCCTACGTCGGCGGCCTGCTCACGCGCAAGTGCGGCGTCACGCATTTCCACATCGGAGAAGGAACGGCGCGTCTCAAACTGCTGCGCACGCTGATTGACGACTACGAGATCGCGCCGTCGCTCATCTACCCGACACACGTCGAGCGCAACGAGGAGTTGATGCGCGAAGCCGTCGCACTCGCCGCGCGCGGCTCTTACGTCGATCTCGACACCGTCGGGCGCGACTTGCCCAAATGGCTGCGCTTCTACCTCGACCACGGCGGCGACCCCGCGCGCCTCACCGTCTCCTCCGACGCCGCCATCAACAGCCCCCGCACACTCTTCGCCCAAATTCGCACCTGCATCCTCGAACACGACTTCCCGCTCGCACAGACGCTCTCGCACGTCACCTCAAACACCGCCGCCGTCCTCAAACTCGAACACAAAGGCCGCCTCGAAGTCGGCTGCGACGCCGACCTGCTCGTCCTCCGCAAAGACACGCTTGAGATCAAAGACGTGATCGCACGCGGTCGTCGTCTCGTCCGCGACGGCGAACTGGCCTTTAGTGAAAATTTCCTCTCGGAGAGTAATCGCCGGATCAGCTTGGAAGGAAAGCAACAGGATTAGTGGTGCCGAGGGAGGGACTCGAACCCTCACGGCCTTACGGCCAACGGATTTTAAGTCCGTCGCGTCTGCCATTCCGCCACCCCGGCACCATGCGCGGAAAGATAGCATGGCGACGGCGGCGCGGCCAACTTCTTCACACATCCCGCGCGGTAATGCTAAAATGTGTGCGTGCCAACAATCACGGAGCCGGTTTCAGCCGAACCACGGACAAAGGTTATGACTGAAGAGCAAGAAGTTTTTCATCGTCACATTCAGCGCGCGGGTCTTAAACGCACGGCCCAGCGCGATCTCATTCTTGAGGTCTTTCTGCGCACCGAGGAACACCTGTCGAGCGAAGACCTCTACCGGCTCGTGCAGAAGGAAGACCCGGAGATCGGGCAGACCACCGTCTACCGCACGCTCAAACTTTTGACCGACGCGGGGCTGGCGCGCGAGGTGCGCTTCGGCGACGGGCGCACGCGCTACGAGCACAACTACAAACACCCGCACCACGACCACATGATCTGCACCGACTGCGGGAAGACCATCGAATTCTACTCGGAACAACTCGAAGCGATTCAGGACGCCATCGCCTCCAAGCACGGCTTCGAGTCCACGCATCACACGCTGCGCATGTTCGGTACGTGCTCCGACTGCCGCGACAGCAGTAGCAGCGACAAACCCCGGAAAGAGGAATCCGCCGCCGAGCCTCGCGTGAGATTCGCGAGCGCGCCGAGCACGCATTAGGAAAGTGGAAGCGAGAAAGACGCAGGGCGAACGTGCGTACGCGCTGGCAGCTTGAATCTGAAATCAGATCGGAGCGCAGTTCCGCCCACACTCGCTAAAGTCGCCCGTCCGCTTTCCACTTTTTACTTTTCCCTCCCGTTGTTGTAAGTTCCGAATCGTCTCCCGTGGAAATTGAGCCAGACAGATTGAGAACAGTGTGGGGGTGTGCCGATGAGTGTGAACGTGGAGTTTGTGCCGGAGGGTCGTCACGGCGTGGTGGCGGAAGGGACGTACCTGTGGGATGCGGCGAAGCGTCTGGGGTTGCGCCTGCCCGCCGAGTGCGAGGGGCGCGGCGAGTGCGACACGTGCGCCGTGATTGTCAGAGAGGGCGCGACGCTGTTGTCCGGTTTGACGGGGGCGGAGCGCACCCGGCTCAGTCCCGAACGACTCGCCGCAGGTGAGCGTCTCTCCTGTCAGGCGAAGGTTGAGCGCGCGGGCGACCTCGTGCTCGAACCCGTGCCGGCGACGGTGCGACAGGAGACGACGGAAGAAGTGAAACAGGATTTGCGCGCCGAATTTCGTGAGATGCCCTTGCAGCAAAAACTCGCCACGCTCGTCGAACTCGAAGCCATCGCCGCCACGCAAACGTTCAAGGCCATCGCCGACGTGCCCGTCTCGTATTTCGAGAAGGGGCTGGATTACGTCGTCAACTTCGGACGCTCGCGCGCGCGCCGGGAGCGTCAGGCGCGCCGCCCCGCCGAGCACGTCTCGGGCGCGAAGAAAAGTCCGGAAGCCGACAAGTCTTCTTCGTAAAAAACTTTTCTAACCCTTAAGTCTCCCACGCGCGACAGCGCGACGCACACGTCGCGCCCGCCGCCCGCACATCCATGAAAAAGATGTCTTCAGCTTCCGCCCCGCCGCGCGACGCACTCGTCCCGGCGTTCGCGCGGTCAAACTACATGCTCGCGCTTCTCCTGTCTCTCTCGTTCGTCCTCACGGCTTGCGACGGCAACCCTGCGAACAAGAACTCGCAGGGCAACGCCGCGCCCGCCGCCGCCGTTACGCCTTCGGCGGCGACGACCGAGACGCGCCCCGCGTTCGACGGCGAGCGCGCCTTCGCGCACGTTCGCAAGATGGTCGAGATGGGGCCGCGACCCTCCGGCTCGGCGGAACTCGCGCGCACACGCGAATATCTCACGGGCGAACTGCATGCCGCCGGTTTGAAAGTGACGACGGACGAATTTACAGCGCAGACTCCGGGCGGAGCACGCCAGATGGTGAACGTGACGGCGGAACTCGCGGGCGACTCGACGGACGTGATCATCGTCGCCAGCCATTACGACACGAAGCTTTTCAAAGAGTTTCGCTTCGTCGGCGCGAACGACGGCGGCTCTTCGACCGGCGCGGTCGTCGAGATCGCGCGGGCGGTCGCCGCGAGCGGTCGCAAGCCGCGCTTGACCTACCGTTTCGTCTTCTTCGACGGCGAAGAGGCCGTCTGTCACGACTGGGACGAATGCACGAACGCGGGCGCGCCCGACAACACTTACGGCAGCCGTCGCTACGTCGCACAACTGGCCGCGCGCAGCGAGACGAAACGCGTGCGCGCCATGATCCTGCTCGACATGGTCGGCTACACCAACCTCGCGATCCCGCGCGAGACGCTCAGCACGCCGTGGCTCGTGGACATCATCTGGGAGACGGCGCGCGAACTCGGCCACGCCGCAGAGTTTCCCGACGAGGAACATTCCGTCGAAGACGACCACGTTCCGTTCCTCCGCGCCGAGATTCCGGTCGTGGACCTGATCCAACTCGGCGGCTATCCCTACTGGCACAAGGCCGGGGACACGCTCGATAAAATCTCGCCGCGCAGTTTGCAGGTCGTCGGCGAGACGGTCGTCGCCAGTTTGCCGCGCATCGAACAACGCCTCGCGCGCTGACACACGTCTATGAAAAACACTTTTCGCATCAACCCCGCCCGACGAGCGTTGCGCGGGCTTCTCGCAATCTTCACGCTCGCAACGCTCGCCGCCTCGCAGAGTTTCATCGCCGGTCCGAAGCCGCCGGAGACGCGCGCAGAGGCTCTGGTCGAGACTTTGCACGGCGTTAAGGTGGCCGACCCGTATCGCTGGCTGGAGCAGGGCGAATCGAGTGAGGTGCGCGCGTGGACGGACGCGCAGAACGCGCACACGCGTCGCGCGCTCGACCCGCTGCCGGGGCGTGCGGCCATCGGGCAGCGTCTCTCGCAACTGCTCTCCATCGGCACGCTCGGCGCGCCCGACCCGCGCCGCGGTCGCTACATTTTCACGCGGCGCGAGGGGCAGCAGAATCAGCCCGTGCTCTACGTGCGCGAGGGCGCGCAGGGCAAAGACCGCGTGCTGCTCGACCCGAACGCGCTCTCGACTGACGGCACAATCGCGCTTGATTGGTGGTCCGCATCGCACGACGGCAAGCGGCTCGCCTATGGTCTATCCGAGAGCGGCAACGAACAATCTACGCTCTACGTGCTGGACGTGGACGCGGGGCGCAATCTCAAGGACAAGATTCCGTTCACGCGCGCCACCTCGCTCGCGTGGCTGCCCGCCGGAGACGGTTTTTATTACACGCGTTTCCCCGCGCCGGGCACAGTCCCGAAAGGCGAAGAGAATTATCACCGCCGCGTGTTCCTGCATCGTCTCGGCGACGATCCGGGGGCGGATGCGGAAGTCTTCCGCCGCGAGGGCAAGCCGACCGAATGGCCGGGCGTCGGCCTCTCGCGCGACGGTCGCTGGCTCACGGTCAACGTCTCGCGCGGGCCGGGAAAAAATGATCTCTACCTGCGCGACTTGCGCGACGAGATGGGCGAATTCGTCGCCGTCGCCGAAGGCAAAGACGCCAGCTACAGCGCACGCGTCGTCAATAACCGGCTCTACATTCTGACGACCGAAGACGCGTCGAAGGGGCGCATCTTCGAGGCCGCCGCCGCCAACCCGAAGCGGTCCGCGTGGCGCGAGTTGATCCCTGAATCGCAGATCGTGGGCATCGGTTCGTTCACCGTCCTCGGCGAGCAGATTCTCGTCCACGGACTCTCGCGCGCCACCTCGCACCTACGCGTGTTCACGCGCGAGGGCAAATTTTTGCGCGACGTTAAACTGCCCGTCCTCGGCACGGCGAGCGCGACGAGCGGCGAGGAGAACGGCGACGAGGCTTTTTTCGGTTTCGCCTCCTACGCGCTGCCGCCGACCGTCTATCGCTACGACGCGGCGACGGGCGCGCTCTCCGAGTGGGCGCGCGTTGACGCGCCGACCGTGGATGCGAAGGCGATTGAGGTAAAGCAGGTCTACTACCCTACGAAGGACGGCACGAACATCTCGATGTTCGT
>Ga0307513_10007310_pt1 | contig 14341 bp, 9 predicted proteins | sample 15_EM_MG_FD_202174 | JGI IMG/M metagenome (GOLD analysis project Ga0307513, IMG submission 202174) | Populus trichocarpa ectomycorrhiza microbial communities from riparian zone in the Pacific Northwest, United States - 15_EM | ecosystem: Host-associated > Plants > Roots > Unclassified | place... | reverse complement strand
ATAAATAGTATTTTAGATAAAACAATTGTTATCATTATCTTAGATAAGATATTACTATCTATGATTAGATATAGATATTTGAGATAAGATAATTGTTATCTTGATCTTAGATAAGATACTATTATCTCTGATTAAATGTTGTTATGCTCGTAGCTGATGCAATCTTAGATGTCTTCAGGGAATGGGAGCAGGTCATTTTCCATAACTTGGATTCAAGCTTGGTGCTGGCAGGCATTGGGCAGGATCAAAATATGTACAGCGTAAGAAAAACAAATTGGTTGTGATGAACGCCCAAGATTTCATCACAAAGGTTAGATTGAGGGAGCTTGAGCACACTATCAGAGGCTATATAGGTTGGTGCCACTGGACATTGCGAAATGAAAAATGAAGGAAATCAATGTACTATTGACCACACTCACTCAAAGGACCTGAGCAAGTGTTGTAGAAATAAGGCCACGAGAAAGCATGGCTTGTAGAAAGAGGGAGTCAACACGTACATCATTGTCAGAAATCAGAAACTATGTTGAAAGGGATAAATATCACTAAATTCTTCCTATCCTAGTTCTCACTCGGGCCTATCAAGTCCTCACACTGCTTGTTGGCATCACTGTGTAGCCCCCTATCTGGTGACCGGGTGACCAGTGATCGGAGCTTGCTCTGGGGAGCCAGGCCCTAAAAAAGCCTCCGCTTGCCACTGCGGATCAGAGTTGCCAGTGGGGAGGGATCAGAGTTGCCAGTGGGGGGATCTGATTGAAGATCATCGCTCAACCTGAACCCAGTGCCAGTCATGAACTCGTGGTACATTCAATTAGTTCCTGGGCTCTTTCTTCTCGCCATCATGATCATGTTCTTTAGCAACTTGCTTAAGCAAAGCCCCAAGCAGCCTGAGGTAAAACCCCTGACTCAACAGGACAAAATTCGGGCCTTCAACTCGATTGTGTCGATTCTAGCACAAATTCAGCAGGGAGCTCCTTTCAAAGACAATGAAATACCCAGTCCGAAACCTGCAGATTCTCATGAATGATTACAACTAAAGCTGTCGAACGCTTTCGCCCACTTGGCCATTACCAACACCGAGGTAGCCGCCGCTACATTACATACTCCAGGCCGACTCTTTGTTTTGACATGGATGCAAGATCAGGGCAAGGACCCTGATTATCAGGACAAGCATGAAGATGCCCAGGTCCCACAGAACCCATTGGTCTTGTTCTGGGAGAAGCTTTGCCTGATCTTGGCGACCAACACGAACATTTCTGATCTCAAACCCGATAGCGGTTACCATCCACGCATTGTCGGAGTAGTGCCACCTCCGGGCTATCCAACCACCAGTGACGATTCAAGGACTAACCTGCTTGATTACCTCGATCAATTCCCAAAGAAATGGTGAGTGCACACATCAACCTTTCCGCAGCAATGTATCATCAAGACTAACAAGCAGTAACAGGAAGGCGCCAGAGGAGAAGTCTCATCTGTGGGTTCTGGCCAGTATCCTTGGCATCTTTAGAAGCGAGAACACCCTACTGGCTCACACTATGAAATATGCGATCGCAGCATCTCACTCAAAGATCAAGAGACGATTCGAAACTCACCTCTCAAAGGAATACCTGCATTGTTTTTTGACAATGAAGCCAGAGCTAGTTGGTTTCAGTCTCCGACTCGGATCCTCTCATAAGTGGGAGAGGCTCCAACATGAAATTGAGAATGACCACGAATTCCTGGACCTTCTGGAGATACGCGGCGACGGGGTTGTTCCTGATTACAGAACCGAATATCCTAGGATTGTAGAAATTGCACTCAAGAATCGTCACCTCTGTGACTACACCATCGCCTCCAAATCCGAACTCTTCAACAACGCCACATGCGAGGAATACCATCGTCTGTTTCAACACTTGGTCTCCCAATACCAGAACACTGTGCGCAAGATAAGCGAATTGGCCCAGGAAAGGGCATCATTCGAAACCGAACTGGACCTCGCTGTCAAAACCAGACACATGCTGCTGACAATGGTCAAAGGCAGAGCTTTTCATGTGTATCTATCAGCCATCGCAGTCCTGCTTTTGAGCCTCAGTCTTGAATACCGGAAAGAAAAACAACCCGAACAGCTCTGGCTTGTGCTTGCATCTGAAGCTCGCTAGATTGCGTCTGACGAGCGCGATGCTGATGGGCGCGATGCTGATGAGTGCAATGCTGACGAGCGCGATGCTGACGAGCATGAGATCAAATTAGCTTCAACCCTCTGGGTTCCTATTGGGGCAGATGGGGCCGACACCGACAATGGGTCATGGCAAAAGTTCAAATCTTGGATTATGCTAATCCTCGTTCAACTGGATGCAGCTGATGCCCTTTGTGGTTTTGTCAAGCGACTGGAACTCACCCAGGCAGAAATCGATGTCAAGCTTGCATATTCCCCGCTTGTACCCTACGAAACAATCGATTTGGAGGAGCTCTTGTGAGCTGGGTACATTTCTTAGCCAGACGGTGCTGAAAAAACCAACGCAGAACTTCTCAAATTCATCAAAGCGGCCAACGTGCGTAAAGGGCAACTCAAATCCTTGTGCATTTTCCAGAAAAAAAAAAAATGGGATAAGAAGCATGTTTCTGCAGTGAAGGGATTCACAAACGGGGTCCTGAGTCAAGCCCAGAAGGAGGACCTCGAGGCGGCTGGTCGTGAGCAGGAGACTGGTAAGGTCAGCCCAAATGTGACAATCCTTGCCCTCTGCAAAGATATCATGACCATTTTGGATCAAAAGCCTGCTGACGACCCGGCTCTTGACAACAAATTTTCTGCCTTAGCGGAACAGTTAATGGAGAGACAGCCCTTACCATTCAATGAGAGTGCTACTTTCCGTGGCACGCTCCATTGCGAGGCCGGTCTGGCCAGCATCCTTGACCAAAGTACCAGGGGTGTCATTCAAGCTCGGATCGATGCGGTGGATCCGAAAGATGAGCAGGTCTGCCACTCTTTATTGGAGCTGTTGGATCGAACCCAGGTTGGTTTTTTCTCTATCCAACCTGTTGCTATGGTTAATCCCTGTTCAATTCATGGTGTAGGGCTTCACACGAGTTGTCGGGGTATCAAAACGCTTATGCCCAGTGTGCCGTCGTTTTCTTGCCTATTTGTCATTGGATGGAACACCCACCACCGGCATTGTCACGCCAGGGTTCCACGATACCATCACGAAATGCACCTTACTGGAATGGACCCCGGAACCCTTCGTGGATCACATGAATAGGACGTTTGGACAGCTTCTGAGGACAGAGCTTGAGAAGCTAGCTCTAAGGAGCTCAGCATCTCCAAGCATGTTTAAAATACGCCGATCTCTAACGAACGATCAGTGACGCTCTCAGGCCCTAAAATAAAATACGTACTTCTTGTTGAAAGTATTCCTCTCCGCAACCATGTCGGCTGTGTAGTACCATACACCCAACACCCAGCAGCGGTTAGTCGTTTGATCGCGGCGGATCGACTGGACCTTGAGCTTCCAGTACATCCAGGCTGGGATAGGGCGATTATTGAGATCGATACCCTCATGGACAACGAAGACGCTACAAAACAAAATGAAGATCCTAAAACAAGAGAAAGGTTGGAAGAAAACCTACCAGGCACCTGGAAAAATCGTTTCGACACACCGCTCTCCTTCCCCTGGGACCCGAATACGCAGCTCGTCCATCACCTCCATTTTACGAACAGCGGGGATGCTTGGTGCGCGATCTTTGACTGCTTCCTGCGTTTGAACCTTCTCCTTGGGCTTGGCTTTCGAGACTTTGGCCCTAGCGAACTTGTTTTTGTTGGCCATGGTGGTTTAATCGAAGATGCGCACAAGGCCCGCACGCGTTCGCTTAATGAATATTGAAACCGCGCAGCATGATCACGTGCACCCACGCGGGGTCCCGTGAGATCTCGCGGCATCCCACGTGCCCGGCTGTTTCCCTACCGCGCGTTTGCCTCGTTCCCCCCTCCGCTAGTCATTCAACCGCCATGTCCCACAGCAACGGTGAAAGTACATCGGGAACTAAACGCATCCTAGACTCCGTAAGTCACCCAATTGCCATGCCAGAGACAATGACGACGCCCTTTCGTTTAGCCACCTTCAAATCAACCCGAGGCAAAAAAGAAGATGAAAGAACCCGATTCCGCTGCCGTTCCTAAGCCGTCGCCCTCAGCCATGCTTCCAACCTTCGTTTATCAGAAATCTCGTAAACGAAGTCAGGGGAAGCTTCGAGACGAAAGCGAAAAACGGATCGAAGCCAAAGTCAATAATTTTTTGAATTTTGCGCAGGCTATACGGGTTCCGTACATGCTGAAATCCCTGAAACAAGGTGAAAAGACGGAAAAGCTGGAGAGGCTGGAAGAAATATGTGACCAGCTCGCAACGCAGCCCGCGCAATGCGTATCGGCGCGGTTCCTCGACCCGCAAGGCGAGCCCCTGTTTTTTTACTTTGGCCGTAGAGGCGTTGTTGCAGGAAAGGGCCCGCCGGTAAATCCAGCTATTTTATTTCATTCAACTATCTAATGAAACTCTATAGACTGAAATTTCCTTGAGCGAGCAGTATATTGGGTGAACCGAAGCAGATTGGGCGGAACTTGGGAAGCGGAAAGATGTTAAGGCTGTGTTTGACGGTCTACCCGTGAGTCTCGGTTTTCATGACAGCATTGGTTCTCAAAATTACCCAAAGCCACATTACTGTCACAATTATCAAGTTCAGACGCAGACAATATACCGATCCACAAACGAAACGATACAGCGCGACACGAGGCCGTCAATGAAATATCCTACACAGAAGAAGACCGCTATGACTTCCCGCCTGTCGAAGGTGTCGAGAGGGAAGAGAAGAAGGAACGCGCTGGCGTCGTTCGTCTGGTCCATGGGTGGACTCAGAAACTCCAGAAAGAGAAAGTAAGTCCTTGTTGTTTTTGTCGCTCTTCAACGCCAATATATTATTTTTATTAGGGCCTTTTCATCTCCGGTGATATCAGCCACAGCAGCAGCAGCATGTCGGCTATTGCGTCGTACTATGGTTTCACCGCAGACGTCGCCAACGCGATAGCGATCATGTTCAAGGCCGCGTTTCCCAAGGTATACGCCGAATATCACCAGGCATTTGATGCCGGCGTCTGGTTGCAGGAAGACCCCGGCCCGTTTCTGGGGCGCTCGATCGTCTATAAATTGCAAAGTAAGCTTCACAACGACGGTAACGATGTGGGTCCATCAGCATCATTCGCAGTTGGATCCTTTGAGGGTGGCGAGATGCTTGTCCCTCAATTGAAAACGAAACTTCTGTGAGTTTTTAACATTTATTTCCGAGTAAATACACTGAGAATAAAATCAGATATGAGCCCGGGTCTGTTTGTCTGTTCTACTCTGGCGTCATCTTTCACAAGGTCGCCAGATTCACGTCGTTACCCCAGACGCCCGAGCAGAAAATCGACAATATAACCCCTGGGTGAATTGGAACAGTAATGTTTTTCCCCAAAAATTCTTTTGATATTCTGAACGGGAAAGAGGCTGGATGGGGAAGGAGAATGAACTTTGGGAACAACGAGAATATTTCTGTCCACAAATGATGAATGAATATTTACTAGTATGCGAATTATATGCGAATTATGCGAACTACTCGAATTATGCGACCTACGTGAATTATGGGAATCTATATAACCAAAATTATTATTGATCAATCAAATATTCAGCCCATTCCAAACATCTGGCAAAAAAAAACACCACCCTCAACCTCACATCATCACTTTCATCCTTCCAAAGTCGATACCAGGGCCAATGTTGAGTAAGAACTCGTAGGATGTCTACCACCCGTTTCACTTTGGATTTTAACTAGAGTGGAAGTAATGAATGAAAGGACACGCCGACGGTGGAAATCGAGACTCACTTTACCCTCCAAGAGCGAAACTGCTTCCCTAGAAGGGATCGCCCCAACCGCATACTGTGTTACCCAATTATCAAGAATGCTGTCGTACCCAGGAATGCTCCCAGGCTGTTTGTCCAGACTTTTGTTTCGGGATTTCACCAAACCACGAAGCTTTCCCAATTCCAAAAAGAACTGGAGGATTTCTGCCGCATTATCTGGGTCGATAGGCTCGATACCCCATGCATCCATGTTTCGAAGTAAACCCTGTGGAGAATAATCTTTTGTCTTCGCTGCCGGCGAAGGTTGGGATTGTTTTTTACAAGGGTTATACAAAACGTAAACCTTTCGAGGTCGAGAAGGGGTTGAAGGTCGAGAAGGGGTCGACGGAACAGAGGCCTGCGGCGTAGAGGACATACTACGACGCCAAGATCCAGAGGAGTTGAACAGTAACACGTTTCAACTATCCGAGCCATCGAGAGGAGGCGATTCGATCTCGGCGTTTCGTCGATTCGTCGAAGCGGCAGATGCATGGTCGGAGCTGTCCGAGTCATTGAAAGACGCGTCAAACTCAACGTTTCCAAGGGGCTGGGATAAAGAAACAGAGGCGGAATCATCGTCTGGGTCGTCCGGTCCGTTGGCAGACGATGAATTGTCCGAGTCGTCCGGGCCGTCGACTGACACATTCGGATTAGTTGGCAAAAACAGCGAGGACGTTGGCGAAAACAGCGGGAATGTTGGCGCAGAACAATCCGAGTTGCTTGGAGTAAAGTTCAAATCATGATGTTGTTTTTGATGGATTCAGAGACCGTGCTCACTCCTCGGGCTCAGGAGTTTCAGTTGGACACACCTCCTCCAAAGTTGGCAAACTCGTATTCTGAATTTCTGAGAGGAAGCCCACAGTGTTTCCTTCTTCTTGCCACTCTTGATTTCCCTTTGCAGTCAGGCTATTATTTTTCTCCTTTCAAAGTTGTTTTTTCTCTCTTACAATCCCAACATTTTGTGTGTTTTGGATCCTTTCCCCTGCGACCCACGCTATTCTACTATTCGTATATCCACCTGAATCCTTCCTTCTTCCTTTCATTCACGTTATTGGTTATTGACAGCAGGCCGGTGGCATTTGAGATTGTGGTGCCGAATAATAGATTCAATCGGATACTTGGAGTCTGCAGGTTCTGGTAATTTCAACTTGACTCGGAGAAGTTGTATTTGTATCGCATATCACACTAGTATTTCTGTCTCGAAGTCTCAAATATATTAACTTTGGCTTTGGCTTTTGTGCCTGTATACACATTTCCTGCACAATGCAATGTATAGCGTGGCCCGGGCTTGAGTGTGGCGTTGTCCTCTCAAAATGCACTGGACATACTCTTGAATGTGCATGTGATGTCACATGTCATGCACTGCAAGTATCTATCCCAATCTATCTTGACTATTTATGCTCATATTTGTACGAAATAGGTTTTCCTGTGTAGTTTATACTATCTAAAATCCATTGCAAGTAAAAGAAATTGGGAGGAAGGTGCTTAACCACTGTTCCAAAACCAATCTTTGATCCCACTGTTGTGGATTGGGTGTTGGCTGATGTTGTGACGAGGTGACAAGTCACATATCACAACTGCTAATGTCACATGGTTGGACAAGTCAGATGCACAATCATGCCAAATGACCATTGTATGACTGTCCACAATCCGAGTTCTTCCTTCATACGTAGTTGATAGCATTAAGTGTTAAAACATACTTAAAAAACTGGAGATAATTTTTCATCTAAATCAATTTTTGCTAGCATGTGTATGGGCTTTTTACAAGTTTTTAAAAATAGAACTCCTTTTATTATTGATTTTGAGCCAGCAAATGCTGGTTTTTATTTTAGCAATCAGAGTTCTTCAGTGAGTTAATATTAATTTTGCAAAGCAATGGCCTTTAAGCTAGGTATTGGGTAAATACAGCAAGTTGAAGAATTAACAAAGACTGGTTTATCTAAACTAGTCTTTTTGATACAAAACAAATTGAATAATAAAAAAAGCTTTTATAAATTTGTTAAATGTTTTTACAAACCCAAAATTATTTTACATAAAAGAATTTGAATAAATAAAAAATAGTAAATAATAAAAATATTTATTTGAAATAGTAGCAAAAATTTGCTTGTAAAATAAATCATATAAATGCAAAAAAAATATTCTATATTTTAATTAAAATATGGAAAGAATATTAAAAGAATCTTTCAATATTTTAAATAAAATATGAGATCTTGCACATGTAATAAACAAAAAATAGCAAAAATATTAAATCAGGGATTTGTTTGTTTTTGGGCTTGGAAGAAAAAAAAAATAATTACAAATATGTGCAGCTTAAAATAATTTGTGTAGCTAGCTAGTACAAAGAAATATATTTTAATAAAAAAAAAATGACAAAAATAATTAAATCAGAAATTTGTCTGTTTTTGGGCTTTGGTGAAAAAGAAAATAATAACAAGTATATGCAGCTTGATAATAAATTATATAGCTGTTTTTGTAGCCTCAAAAAGACTAGATAATTGTTGAAACCCCTTAATAAAAAGCTTTTGATATCTCTAAATAATATATAAAATACAAATAAAACAAATATATTTACTAAAATAGTTGAATAAAACATTTAAAAAACATTTTAATATAATAAAATTTTGAAAGAAAAAAAAAGGTTTCACAATATATAATAATATATAATAATATTTTAAGCTTGTATTTAGCAAAATTTAATTTAGGAGTTAAACATTGCTAATTTGCACTAAAACCACAAGTCTTAAGTGTTTAAACAACTTTCAAGTATCAATTTATATATACTCTGTTAAGGTGTTACAGGTGTGAAACTAAAATATGATTTTATAAAATATACAAAAATTATAAAATCAAATGATAAATATTTATTTATTTTTATATTTTTATAAAATTCTACCACCAAAAACAGGTATTTCCTGGGCAAAGTTACAAAGCAAAAATATGATTAGCACTTAAAATATCATTTTTAAAATGTATATATCCCTTAATTAAGGCTTATAAACATCCTCAAATGATATGAACCTTTAATTTTAACTAAATTATATTTAAAAAGTTTATGTATTTTTAAAAAAAAACATAAACAAAGTTTTAAAAAAAATATATATAAATTATTGTAAATAATTTAATATTTATTCAATAACTTCTCTGAATTAACAATTTTGGTCATACCCTGAGAAAAAAAAGAAATGTCCCAATAAGTTCATTGCAAAAAAAAACTCCTATTATTAAATGATGTTTTCTCCCAAGATTTTGGAATTAAAAGTTGGTTTGATCTATTTTATACTACTTTTAGTTGTTTCAGTGTCTAGTTGTAGAAAAAAAAACAATTAATTGTATATAAAAAAGCCAACTTTATTTTTTTTGTGTACCCTTAGTTTGCTATGAAAAGATATCAGCCAAATCAAATTCATATTACATATACTAAAAATTTTATAACAATGAAATTTTAATAGTATTGTCTATTAAAATTGTTATCCAAATGAACCAACCATAGAGGTTTTTACTTTTCCTCCACATTTCACAGAAAATTCATATAAAATCTATATCATTTCAGGTAAATTTCATCTATTCCACATGAAATATGTTTTGAGTGATATTTTAGTCATTTTAAATTTGGTGATTTTATTTCATCTATATTTCATATAGATTTCACCATTTCATATATAATATTGATCACCACGGCCCACAACCAAGGTAAGTACCCCATTTGTACCCTCCCTTCACATATAGGACACGGCTGCCACATCACTATAGAGCACCAACAATACAAGCACCTGCAGGTTCAACCTGCTGTCTAATGAATAATCTCTTCAACAGCATCCACAAGCATTATTAGTACCACAAGTACTCCCAAAACAGTGTACACAGGACCAAACACTGATGATAAGGCATAGGAAATGTCTAATGCAAATAATCACAAAAGAAAAACTGAGGTAAGCTCTCCTAGCCTATTTTGTCTATATTCAGAATACTAACACCCCTTATCCAAGTCGGGTACAGAAACCATGAGTTGAGTAAGACAAGGGGCATATTCCATCAAGCTTTCACTAGTGCTGGGAAATGCGAAGAGATCGGTGTATATTGCAAACACTCAGATTTGTTGCAAGAGGTGTTTATCCTGTTGCGGGCACTTTGAAGCGACTGTAAGCCGCAGACGAACACCCTCTATTCAGAAAGAGTCGTTCAGAGCCTAATGTCGATATAGGTGAGTTGGCTCCAAATTTGTAGCTCTATTCCAAAACTGATGGCACAGGTAATCTTGTCCGGTATGCTGTATTTTCGCAGGGCAGGGAGGTTGAATGCCCAGAAAAGAGGTTCAATGTCTGTGGTGCATTCCAGATAGTAACAAGAGTATTCTAATAAGGACCTGGATGAACTAAACACGATGCTCTCCAACGGCCATAGCGTTTCTGAGCAGAACGAGCGTGCGAGGAAACCCAAGCCAGTGCCGTAGGTCTCGAGATAATGAGCACAAGTAACAGCCTAGGGGTTGCCCTCTAGCTCGATCCATTGTCTCTTTTCCTTCTTTTTCCAGATGTTGACTTCAAATGTGAGTGAAAAATTGTTCCTGGCCATGACCCTCTTGGCCCACCAAGTTAGGTACTTGATGTACCTTTGCTGTACACTAGCATCCAGACCATAACCCCAGCCTCCTACCACGTACACAGCTAGCCTGCCAAGAGAAGAATAAATGCTGCAAGTACAAAACAGCAACAATAATAAGCTAATGATAGTCATGACAGATTAATGACAACTGCAATAGGCCAATGACAGCAGCAACAGGCTAACAACAGTAGCGATAGACTAATGACAGCAGCAATAGGCTCACAACAGCAGTGGGGAATTAATGACATCAGTGACAGATTAGTGGCAGCAGCAAAGGATTAATGATGGTGGCAGCAGTGGCAAACACAGCTATAGCAGTGGTGGCAAATACAATAATAAAAAAATGAATGGCTAGTAGATACTTTTCCCTTTCCTCTTTTCTCTGCGATAGTTTTGTATATCTATTATTTAGTAGTATTACATTATTCTCTTGTATCAATAGACATGAAATTCACATGAAATTCATGTGAAATTTATAGTAACAAGTTTTTTATTTATTTCATATGAAATCTATAGAAAATGGATTTTTTCATATGAATTTCATATAAAATATAGGAGGATGGTAAAGTAAACCAACTATAGTTGAAATATTATAATTATATATTGTGACAATTTTATTTTTTTCTTTTACTATCACTATTAGATTATTTATATTTGGGCCAATCCAAGGTGGGCTTTGTCAATACCACTATCATTTAATAACATTATGTTATTGGCCTAATGACAAACTATTCAATGACACTAGCTTATTGCCTCTAATAACAACATCTGTCCTTAATAATAACAGCTCACTGTTTCAACAAAATAGTGTGAATTTTATATATTGTTTTATTTTGCTTTTTATTATTTTTGTAATTATAAATTTCATTTTATGTAATTTTTTTTAGTAAATAAAAAGTCAATATTTTATAATAATTTTTCAATATTTTAAATAAAATATAAAATTTCAACACTTTGTGTGATTATTTTCAGAAAAAAAAGCCATAAAATCACTTTTAACAGTTGAAAATTATTTTATTTTACTTGTAATAATCCATTTTATAAAACACTTTTAGAAATGTATTTTTTTTGTTTTATCAAACAAATTTGCAAAAATGGTTTTACAAAAATAATTTTGTATAATACTATAACAGATTTATTGTTTGTTCGAAATTCTAGAAATTTTTAAATCTAAAAAATTATTTTGGCTTATCCAAAGTATTTATATAAATGATTTTTGTATAACATAGCATCACACTAAGCTAGGCTTTTAAACTAGTCAGATATTGCTTTTTGTTAATATTAATTTATTTATTTATTAAAGCTATATTAAACTGTTTAGAGCAACTGGTGATATAATTTCTATTATACATATATAAGTAATCACTAGTTCTATTTGTTTGTCTATTGTTATCAAAATTTATTATTATTCAATTTTTGCCACTGGCCATATTAATTTAAAATACTAGACTATTTAGTGGTAGCTAGTAATATAATTTGCATATTGTAAATATCTAGCTAGTTGGTGCTATATAAATATAAATGTGCTCTAGATATATTTTGTTTGATTAATCAAAAATTCAATTCATTAATTTACTTACTTAGTTGTATATTATGTATTAATATCTATTTTCAAAAATCAATTTTCATCACCATTAATTTATCATCCAAAACATTTAATTTTAGTAATTATTGTAAAAGAATATTGAATAATAATATGAGATTGAAACAATTTAAATATTTTTTCAATAAGTTTTTTAAAGATATGAAAAAGTTATAAAAAAGAAATATTGAAATAATAGATTTCTTTTTTATAACTTTTTCATATCTTTAAAAAACTTATTGAAAAAATATTTAAATCATTTCAATTTCATATTATTATTCAATATTCTTTCAATATTTTCAAAAAAGAAATGGAAACCAAATTTTAAATATTTCTTTCAATATTTTTATTAAAAATATGCTTTGGGAAATTCCAATTTCTTTTCAATAATATTTCAATATCTTTAATATTTTTATTTGATCCTGTATCCAGTGCCACTTTTAGCTCTGGAGCCGTGTCTGGACCAAATTAATGCCTAATTGGGTGTTAAAAAACACCCGTTTGGGAACCATCAAAATTAACACCCAACTAGGAAGCTTGTTCACACCTGCTTTTAACTAACACCCGATTAGGCCATTTAATGCTCGATTAGGTTGATTAATGCCTAATTAGGTTGCTGGCCATCAATTTGATCAATTTCGCTTTTCTCTATTGTTTTCATTCATTTTCTCAACACGTATTCACATCCACTTGCTTCTGACTGTCCTAATAATACCTAAACAACTCCACATGTCGTTTGGAAGGCTTATAGGGGTAAAAAATAAATCTGGTCACTCTGCAGGTGGTGCAAGAGCAGGTTCTGGAAGAAAAAAGTTTAATTCAGCTATTTCTCAAGCGACTGCAAATTCCACAGCAGAAGAACTTGGTAAATCTTTTTTATATTTTACTGCAGTAAATTAATGGTTCAATAAATGCAGATTCTGCTGGAGATAGCAGTGCAGCATTAGGAAGGACTATTGACACATTTTTTGGTATGTATCATATTTATTTATAGGAAATGGCATAGGTAACTCGCAGGCATCTTGGTGTTTACCAATACCTGTGATCTGCATTGGTTTACCTGTCAAAATAAGTCCAATAATATCCAAAATGACCAAAAATTGAAGGAGATACAGCCAATTTTAATGAATTTAACGAAATTGGCTATATTTCAATTAGTTCTGGGCCAAAAAATATGTTTTTGGGCTCATTTTGAATGGTTTGGTAAGTGTTTGAGCTGGTCATCATGGAAATATTTACAAATACAAGAATGGCCATAAAATTGTGAGATTATCATAATATGCAGTACTATATGCTTTCAAAATTAATTATCACACCATTTCCTGAGAGATATTAAGTAGTAGATGTAAATGCAGAATATAGAGCAAATCTAAAGCCCTCAAGCTGATAAATTTCATAGGTTTAGAACCAATCTCAATAAAATAATGATTTATGAATGAATATTGATAAAAATTGAAGCAACAATTGAATTATCATGTTTTTCACCTGGGCAATTTCCCCTGAATTTACTTGGCTCTCTCAAGTTTAATTTTTGAAAAAACTTTCCAAATCTGAGCCTGGTCCAGACATGACCCCAGAGCCTAGAACCTTAAAAACCTTGATATAAGCTCCTAGTCATTACCATCATTATCGTCGCTATCATCAGCATGGTCCTAGGAATCTTTGGCAAATGAGGCTGCCATCGTGAGACAAGATTCATGGTCTTGTACCAGCACCTTGAGGGCAGTAGCAGTTAGCTTGTTCCCAGCCACCTCCCAGGCAGGATTCCACTGTTGCGGTTTTGCACTCCTGAGCAATACTTTACCCTCCCCCCCCCAGTATCACTGGACTCCACTGGAGTCCGTCGGAGTTCACCGGAGTTCACTGGACTCCGTCAGAGTTCACTGGAGTCCGGTCAATTCCAGTGAACTCCAGCGGAGTCCGGTGAACTCCGGTGGTCAATATACTTCTATATATCTGACTTATGTATTTTAGGACTTAGAAATATGATATGCAAAAGAATGACATGAAGGAGAATTGAACCAGAGGCTTGAGAAACATAGTTCCCATGCTTAAATCAGTGATCTACCAACTGTGCCATCAGTGCTTGTACATATAAGTAAATTATATGCCATATATACCCTTTCTCTTTGAAAAAATAATATGTTCTGAGCCTTCCTGAGCAGCTATAGCCACATATTATATATCAAAATCACCAGAAAAATGAGTAGAATACAATGGTAATATGGGCGTGACATGTCACGCGCTTTCCCGTGTG
>Ga0307513_10007309_pt1 | contig 14342 bp, 22 predicted proteins | sample 15_EM_MG_FD_202174 | JGI IMG/M metagenome (GOLD analysis project Ga0307513, IMG submission 202174) | Populus trichocarpa ectomycorrhiza microbial communities from riparian zone in the Pacific Northwest, United States - 15_EM | ecosystem: Host-associated > Plants > Roots > Unclassified | place... | reverse complement strand
CCCGCCTGCCACTTCTGCCATTGTTGTCATTTGTTTACTGGTGCCCCCTACCCCTACCCAACAGCCCCGCCCTACCACACACCCCCGCCCTCCCATCCGGCACCCTCGGCATATCCAATACCATACCTGCTCACCCAGGAGACCCTATTTGTCATTCTAACGAGCCCCAGCTCCCCAGCAAATACCCTATTTTCACTGTTTTTTTGGCTGGTAGGGTTTGTCCCATATACATTGATCATGTATAGTGGGCCAAACTCCAGTTTGAAGGGTTGAGGCTAGCAGTTACAGGTGGGTCATGTCAACCAACTCGATCCTCCTCTCTGGGCGGACGGCTCTTCTTCCTTGACCGCCATTCCTCTCGTTCTTTGTGTATGGAAGGCAGAGGGAGTAACTTGGGAGTAACAGAGCAAAGCCGGATATCGAACAGGGATGGGAAGGTAAACAAGGAGAGTCGATGGCGAATAGGTGTGGATGGTATCTGGAATGGAGAATACACTGGCCGTTGGAGAACGAAGAAAAGGTCAGGAGACGGGTGTTGATTATTAGAGGGGAAGAAGGGCATACGGGGTAGGGAAGGATCTGATGATACAAATCAAGAAAGCGCAGCACCCCACGACCGAGCAGTAACGGTACTGGACCTGCCTTCCTCCTCGTCTCTGCGCCTAAACTCGGCGTTGTCGTTTAACTTATCGTATTTCGCCTCCAACTCCAATTCGTCATCCCGGCTTCCTGCTCTCGCACATCGCGCCGCCGCAGAATGGATAGCTTTGGCTTTCGAGTTGTTACGCCTGTCTACTTCGAGATCATCATTCTGGTGGTGAATGGCGGGCGATCGAAGCCATGTGCATGGGTGACTCTTCCTATTACTACCCATATGTCGTGCGTCTGGTTGATTGATGCAAAAAACGAGCCAGGGGGCAGCTGAAGGTGCCTCTGCTGTGGCCAGTGCGGGCTAAGATGCTGCGCTGGACTCTTGACTGAATTAGCCAAATATTTCGGATAAAAGATTCAGAGCAAGAACTTACGGGTGATGTTTCTGAGATGCAGGGTGAATGAATGTTGGGTGGCACACACTTCGCGGGCAAAACGCAGCCTCGGCGCTGCGTGTACGAAGGAAAGAGGCGACTAAGGCCCAAGGGCATCACAATGCTATCCCACGGTCACCTCGATCAACAATCGGCCCGAACAGTCCCACTCAAGAGTTGAATACGAGATCGATGTAGATATGAGTTCCTTTATTACATCATACATTGATGACAGGCAGGAGTGAATATTCTCCATCCTTCGTTCAAGTCGATGTGATGCTAGCCATGCTTAGCAACAAGCGGCGTCTTAGACTAAGACAAGCACATTATTTCTTTTCGGCGTCGTCTTTGAACCCCTTTCCTTCTCCTCCTTCCTGTTGACGGAAAATCTTTTTTCTCACGAGGACCGTCCAAGGCGCAGCTATCCCCCCTATTCCCGGAGAACTTAACAAAATGGCGGCACTGTGTGGAGGCACAAACACGGGGCTTTGGCTCAATGTACCCTGAATGCAGTACGTGTATGTAGCAATCCCGATCCATGCACACCTCCTCTGTGGAGAAGATGCTCAGGGGCGTTCAACTTCAATCGTCTTCCGTAGTACATGTAGAATTTGAGTGCACGCAGATGGCTCCTCAGCAGGAATTAACGCAACGCAGAATAGGATCCTCTATCCAGTAACTCGGAATTGGAAAATATTGGGGACATGAGGCGACCTCCCTGGAGTTCACCTACTTAGACCCCCAGATTCACACCCCACTATAGCTCCACCTCGTATTCACACGCCCTGTACCCCATTTAGTATCGTCACCATATGCTCCAACATCTCGAATGCGAGCTACCCCCGCCGCATGCATTTGCGATACGAAAACGCCAGCTCCAAACATCCATCCTGTCGTATCGAACAGAATACAAGACCAGGAATACGCAGCCGATGGGTATTGAGCGGAAGGTGGCTTGGTGGGACTTAGCATCCCCTGAGCGATGTGTTATTATTGCCTTTATTTCTGTATGCCCTTCATTCGTCTTGAATCCCAACCAGTGATTGGTACGATCCCCACTTCCCTCGGTGATTCATGTTGCTTCCTCAACCCCCCACCCCATCTGCCGCTCAACCACCCCGGAGCACGAAGTATCGAGGTCACGGATCAACACGACTAGCCAGCTGTACACGGTTCTAAAACTTCCCAATTGAACGAGGTACGTTAGACACTGGTCTGCGGAATCCGAAGACAAGAGGTAGTTGACTGCTCGACGACATCAGGAAAAATACCTTTGTCCCAGGATCTCCTAGAGTGCTCTAGGAACACCAGGACACTCAGGGCACCAAGGGCACCAGGTGTCCCCAAAGCGTAAGTCTACTTGGTAGGTTTGCTCCCTGGTGTTCTAGGAACCCTCAGAGCCACACAAGTACCACTAGGGCCAAATATAAATGTGACTTTTCTCACAAGTTTGAGCGAAAAATTGCCTTTGCTCTGACAAGTTATATATGCACCTATAAATAGTGTCTTACTGTACGCAGCTCACAAAGTATGATTTTTGTTCAAAGTGTCCTGGAGTGCCTTGGAGCGTCTTTGGGCAGACCAATACATTGTGTAGCCCACAAGACAAAATTTTCTTAGAAAAGCTTAGAGCGCCTAAGGATAGAGCAAAACCTTGCATATGACCTTGGTGCTTCCAGGATGCAATAAGAATAATGATGAAAGATAAGCGTATTATTGGGGCAGTGCAATGGTAGTAAGCGTATTAAAAGCTGGTAGAAAAATGCTGGATTAAAGAGTATGCTTCAAAGAGTACGTCCATCCACGTCATCCAATTCTGAAAAGTCCACGCCATTGAGATCCTTGATCGCATCCTCTTCAGTAGCTTCAGAAAGCAACAAAACATGGGTAACTTGCGATCTAAGCTTGATTGTCAGCATGAAATATTCAAAAAAAAAAATTACTCGACTCGCCTGATTTTTTTCAGCATTTCCTTCTCTAACCAGTCAGCGTATTTAGGAGATCTTTTGGCCATAACCTCCCAGGTTTTGAGATGATGCTGATATCTGTATAAAACGCGTTATAAAACATTAAAAGGATATATTTGTAACAACATACCTTGAGCCACAATTAAGCTCGCTAAATTCCAATGAAATTTTGCTTCCATTACTAAAGGATCTAATCGCGTTTTCCACCTGTTAAACGCAATGAGCGAAATAGTAGAGAAATTTTCCTATAAAATCTTACAGCAGTAGCCACCAGTACAATTGTCTCCTTGGGGATGCGATTTTCCTTTAACATACGTTTCATGGCAAGATTATCAGACCTGGAGGTGGAGAAAAATTGTTCACGAATAACTTCAACAAAGACAGGGTGGGCGAATGGAAGATTTTTGTCAAACGTTTGGTTCTAATGATTCAAATTAGCCATGAACCTTCAAAAATAATAACGAATACCTCGAGATCAAGTTTGCCATATTTGAAATGACTATCCTCAAGAAGCCACTTGACACGTTCAATTATGGCGTTGGGCTTCAGGCCACCAGGTAATCTATACTCGCCAGCTAAAACAAGCTTGACCTTGGTAACAAGGCTGCTTAATAAATTTCCTCGTCCATACATGGCCTAAGTTGTTAATATATTTTGAGGCTATAATATTCGATAGAGAGGGGCAAGATACTCACAAAGGTGGCCAATTTATCAAGGGCATCAGTTTTTTTGGCCTTCTTCAGTATATCAACGTAGGATGGTTCAACACCAGACTTGTCGGCCTTCGCGAACTCGGTGAGAGTTTTGACGGTGCTTTTGTAGCGCTCATCTGCATCACGGGCAGGAAATGGTTCACCGAGTGCGGCCTTCTCTCTAAATAATTCTTTAGCTCGTTTCGCGAATTCTCCAGTATTAGGCGAAAATTGTCCTTGTGAAATTTTGCGACTGGTGGGCTTATTGGAGGAAGAGGAAGGCGTAGGAGTGCTGGAGGTTGCTCTATTCTTCCTGTTGGTCTTCTTGGTAGATGATGCTTTGATGACAAGCTTGCAATATATAAGAACAGGTTTTTCAAGAGCAAGAAGCGACATACCCCATTTGTGTCAAACTCGTTTCCAACAACCTCTTCATCAGCATTTTCTTCCAAATAATTATTGGGATCTTCCTCTTCAGGATCGCTTATTCCATTTTGAGCACCAAGTTCTTCATTGTCTTCCTCCTGTCCTGAAAGCTGCAAGTCGTTAGAGAAATCGTAGTTAGCGGAAAGCTCCTCTTCTTCGGCATCTATATGAGGAGATGCCGGACGTGCTGGGACTGCCGGACGTGCTGCGATTGCCGGACGTGCAGGACTTTGATGATGAGAACTCATGTCATCATCAGAAATATTCCCATCAGCGTCAACCATAGCCTGATTATGACGACGAGCTTCTAAAAAAAGATATTGATTATCCATTGAAAGCATTAAGGTTTAAAAGTTTGAAAGTTTAAATCTTACTCTCAAGGGCATCCTGAGCGACCATTTCCTTGGCCTTGTCCAAAGATATGTTGCCACATTGAAGAAGGTCCGTGAGTTGTTGTTTTTCTGCTGCATTCAAAGGCTGCTTTTTGTTAGCTGAGATGCTCTTTTTTGCAGGTGGCGCTTTGGTCTTTTTAGCTTGAGTAGGCCTTTTGGCCTTAGCCCGGGTTGATGCTCGACGAGGTTGGGTTGATGGAGGAGCCTCTTCTTCATCTTCTGATGGTAGGGTACGAGGTGGATGTCTACGAGTGGAGGGGGGAGGACTATCTTCACCATCAGACGAAGGAGGATGAGTATGCTTGGGCATGGGGATTATTTGAAAGAAATGAAGTGATGACACGTTGGGATATTTGGGAAATCACTTTGCTCTATATTAGTTCCCACGCCATTTCTTCCAGAATCTTCGTCTAAGAAACTATATACAGGATAATAAGCAAATAATAACAATTCAATTCCTACTATCCTATGTTGCGAAGCTTTTATGTCCTTCCCATCCATTCCGATCTTTTATCCACTTGAGTGCCATTTTATCCATATGAAAAACCATGGAACCTCTCTTTCCTTTGAAGTGTCTGTTGAAGTGCGTAATCTGACCTGATGGAAAAACCACAGCATCACCATTTCTTGTCTCAATGGACACACCTGCCTCCTTGAGAGCAATACCACCACCTTTACAGTGCGAGAGCGTCAAAACAGAGCAAAGATCCAGATCCATGGGGTCACGATGACATGTTGTCGAAACATTTATGTTTACGACAACGCTTCCAAATGGTGCAACTGGCGAAATTTCATTATCTGGAAGTGAATCGACCCACTCCTGAAGATATGCAGTTTTTTTGGGAAGAAGACGCTCCATCTATAATAATGAGATTTTGATTTTTAACATAAAGTGGACAAAATGGACATACCTCTTTTTTGTGCCATGAAAACACGTCATTAAATGTAGAAACAAATCCATTATATAGCTCAACATTGTCTGTGAGCTCTTGAGATGATCTTGGTGTAAATTGAGAGGTCACTGGAAGTCGCTTTGCACCTATTTTAAATAAATGTGAGGTTTCTACATCTTTAGGTGCAGAATGTCCCTATAACAAGTTAGATTTCAAGTTCTTTCAATAGAATAGATCAATAGCTCACGTACATCGACAGAAAAGCGGTTATAAATTGAGAAATGCAAACACTCGAAAAGATGTTCAATTCCTAGGAATTCTGAATCTATATCTTTGAATTCTTTAGGCCAAAGGAGTGAAAGCTTTGCAACTAGCATTGAGCGAATATCTTCAGGTAATGTTGGAATTATCAAAAAGAGGATATTGCCGTTTTTATCATTGACTCTGAGAACTTTGCTGTGAAAAACCAGTCAAATACATATCGACTGTCAAATAAATAGATACATACCCTTCAAGTATATCGGGATGCAAACTGATATATACACCCTTCTCGTTTCTTCCTGATTTCAGCTGTTTGCAAAGCTAATAAATTGAAGTAAGCTTTAATTTCGATATATCAGACAAGTTGAAATATCACCAAAGTTTTGAATTCTTTGAGACTATGTGCCACTTTGCCTCGCTCCACTTTTGCTCTCTCCTTCTCTGTGAATAGAAATATTGCATCTCGATCATTTTTAGGAACGTCGGATTTCTTGTTTTCCTTTAATTGAGGATCGTATTTGGTGTCGATAATATAGACATCTGGAAGCTTCGTATTATCTGAATTGAGAATTTTGAAGAGCTTAGCTGACGATTCATCCTCCGCCTCATCCTCCGCCTCATCATCATCATCATCAGACATTGGAGAGATGGGCCGCTCGATAGTGGAGCCATTAAGGAGTGTATAATTCATGGAAAAAAGACTGTAAAGTCTTTCTTCTAAAGGAAGAGTGGTAAGACATGATTGCCATGTAATAGCACAGCGATGGCTAATTATTGAGCTAGAAAATTATATCATCAATTAACAGAGATGAATTACTGCAAGAAAATATACAAACTCAATTTTCATAGCGTCAAAGAACTTGTCAGAAGCCTCCAAGTTGGCCAGATTAATAGCGTTGGATATCTTCAGTTCATCAAGTAGATTTTTGTTGAACATAGTTGAGTTTAATACTTGGCATTTTGGTCGAATGCGAGCTATAGCGGGAATTATTGTCTGGATGAATATCATCCCTAAGGGATCATCTTGAATTTGAATGAATAAATATTAACAACATTTTACACAATATATATCACTTGCCTGCCCTAGGTGCTCTAATAACTCGGCAAATTTCTGCAATAGTGCTTACAGCCATATCCATAAAGGCAACACGTTGTTTACCCGCAGCGATAAAAAGAAGAAAATAGATAGAGCCTAAATATTGGTGTTCATTAATATTTTGAAATGAAGGATGAGGTAAAACGCACCAGCGCCTGCGAGGTTCGCAAATGTAGATCCTGCACGATTTAGACGAGCAAAGCATGGGTGCAGAACTGGGTCTAGAAATCTTTCCTTGACCTTTTTGGCAGAAATGCTATGCTTGTTCATGAGACTAGAATAAATGAAATTATAGACAACGTTTCACTCCAAAGCAACCAGAAAGGTATACCTTTTGACTTTAGCAGTAAAAGAAATATAGTTTACCATGGATATAAAATCGTAAGCAAATAGAAGGTCCTCCGTTCGTAAGCAGCATTGCGTTATGTTGTCCAAAGAATCTACTTGGAAAAGTGCCTGAGAAGATCCTAGAACCGGACTTTTCCCAAGAATGTATTGTTGAAAATGAGATGATATGGATCCAAGAACAACTTCCTCAATGACACTGGAATCCAAAATTCTGGATATAATCCGATAAGCAGAGTCTGGCAGAGCTCCACTTCCATGAAGCTGTTGCTCTTCACTCACCCCCCAATTCGTAGCGGCATTTCTCCGAGGACGACGGCTAGGACGGCTTCCTCGTTTAGGTGGGCAAGCGTTGACCACCTTTGGGGGTTCGTCACCTCCATCTCCGCCTTCTAGTTCCCCATCAAGCGTAATAGTAGCCTTCAAGCCCATAGATAGAGACTGCATCGGATTTCTTGCAGTGAATGTGAATGGCGTTGGAGGAGAAGAAAATAAATGATGGGAGATGGTAGAAATGGGAATGGGCATTGGCGATAATGGAGTGGCACATGAATTAATACCATTGATAGATGTGGATGGAGGGACGACAATCCTCATAAGCGAAGTCAGACCTTCCAACGCAAGACCAGAGTCGTTTTCAGCTTCCATGACAATCCTATAGGCTGGTTGCCATTCCTCGTCAACATAAGCAGAACCAAGACAAACTCTAAGCTGTTCTTCAGCTTGCGGCAAGGAAATATTGTCGGATAAAGCAAATTGGCGAAGTATATCCCATGCCCTCATATCTCTAAGTCCTGAAAGTGAAGAAAATGTATTAGCTAGGTTGGATGATAGTTCTGGAATAGACTCACCAGTTAGACTTGTTCTATCTCCAATAAGAATTTCAGACTCCAACACGGTATCATCACTTTCTAAGATTTGTGGCAGGATCCTGACTGGGGTTATTGCCTTGGTGGGAGACTGGGAGAAAATTGTGCTTTCATCACTGTCATCACAGCTATAGGATGAGGGAGTAGATGTCCCGAAGAGGAGAGAGTGGGGCAGAGAACCTGGGGATGTAGTCGATCCCGAGTCTGAGGTTGTGAATGTGGAATGAAGAACAGATTCAAGATAGAGCAATAAGGATCTGGTTATGGAGCTATCAACTGTCTGTTGGGATTGCTGAAGGCTGTGGTGGAGTAGGAGAAGCTGTTCCTCCGTTAGATTGAGCTGGTATGACTTCATAGTTTGAGTTGTGAGAACCTGGTCAGAGATCTTCAAGTTTCTGACCGAATTCCCACGACTTGAACCCTGACAAATTCTGTATGCACTGAAGAGATATACTACTATTGATAGCTATTCGATAATTTACTGCGCTTTGTGAGGAGAATCGCAACTGAAAGAATAGTCCGGAGCAGGAACTAATTGTAGCCGCAAGCAAAAAAAATGTACCTTGTAGAAGTAATTACTATGCATATCCGCAACACGTTGATACGACCACCGTCCATGAACGAGAAGAAGCTTGGTAAGGAACCGGAATTGTCCAAAGGCGTAGTCGGCGGACATTGCAGCTTGCGAACGTTCGAGACCGAAAAGACCGCATCCAATGTTCGCCTCTTGGATCATAGCAACATCGTTGGCGCCATCACCAATCGAGAGAGTCATCGCATTTCGTCCCTCCTTGACCTAATTCACAAAAAAGAAAAAGGCATTAAAATGTGAGAATAGCGGGAATGAGAAGTGAACTTACAAGGTTAACCGTCAACGCCTTCTGGGCTGGAGATACACGACAGCACACAACCGTTTCACACTGCGTGCCCAGATTGAGGAACAACGGCTTCAGCTCCAGCGTCAGCGCATGATGAAGAGTCTCTCCATCAATGACAACGGCGAAGGAAGCTTGCGCGCCAGGGACGAAACCTCGCTTACGGAGGTCCCATGTGGGCGGACCAAGAACCGAGGTGATCTTGTTCAATCCCGCCTCCAGTTGTGCTCGAGTTTGTTCTGGTGTGCTCGCAGATAGAATCATCAGGTCCATATCGTTCTTGAGGAGGTTGCAGCTGTAGCCGATTTCGATAGCCGTCTGGAGCTTATCACCTAAACAAATCGCGTAAAAGTCAGGATACGAACCATACGCGTCAAGAGCAGAAGAAAAAAAAAACATACCAGTTAAAATCCACAACTTGAAGCCAGCACGATGAAGCATCTCAATAGCCTCGGGTACACCTTCCTGCAGCTTATCTTCCAAAGCGGTGGCCCCAAGGATCAACAACGAATGCTCGATCAGCGCATTCGCCTTGTCGAGCTCCTCTTCCCTGTTCTCGATCGCATTCGACGCAGTGTCCCAGATCCTACACCAATTCAAATACTCCTCCTCCTCCAGGTACCGATACGAGATACACAGCGTCCTCAACACATTATTCGCGAACATCTCCATATCCTTGCTCGTCTGGTCCTTGAGCGCCTGGTCGTGATCCTTGGTCAACCGTTCATAAATGACACTGTCCGCGCCCTTGCAGTAGAGAATGAGGCGACCGTCAGGGCATCGGAGGACCACACTCATCCGCTTCCGGGTGCTGTTGAACTCGAGCTGCTTGAGGAAGGTATACTTCTCCGACTGGCCCATGACCTCGATCTCCAGCGTATCCTTTGACTTGCCAAGGAACGGGAACCCCGCGTCTCGCGCAGCGCTCACCAACGCAGCCTCATCAGGCGACTCGGCCTTGTAATTGATAATATACGGCTCCTTCTGCGGCTCCGGCCGGTCCGCAAGCACACTGTGACACAGCGCCAGCGCTCTAAAGAAGGCAACAAGATGCGCGCGTTGCTCGTTCGATCGGTCTGCGAGGTCTTCCGCAAACTTGGGCGAGACGAGGGTAAGCTTTTCCGATTGGAAATATTGGTTCTTGAAAGCGCGTTCCATGGTATTCACCATCTGCGTCTTGAGCTTGGACAGCTTCTCGTTGATCTCGTGCGGGTCCAACGTGTCGCCTTTGCCTTCGCGAGTTGCCGCTCCTTGTTGGGCCTCTGTGATTCCTTCGCCATAGGAGACACCGTGTACGGAGCATTTTTGAAACTCCATGATGTTCTGCGTGAGGGTACTGGTTTTGTCCGAGAACACGTATTCGATTTGACCCAGGTCGTCGGAGATATTCCAAGTCTTTAGAACGCAGGGTGTGTCGTAAGATGCGTAGTACATTTCAACATCTTGAGAGATGAAGTACACTTGGATGGTTTTCACAATTTCGATGGAGATGTAAAGCGAGATGGGCACAATGTTCTGGAAGGCGATGAGACATGATCTATGAAAGTAAATTTAAAAATAAGAAAAATTTACAAGCGCATGCTAAAAAACAGGGGCTTACACAAAAGTGATGACCGCATTCACGATATTCGAGGATGTGGGGTCGGTATTGATCTCGAAAAACTCGGCACTGGTCCCAGTTCGCACATCTTCCAAACCGCTGAAAATAGCCGCGATCAAACACATAATCGAAAGGACGCAAAAGTTGACGATGACGTAGAAGTTGGTCTCCTTCTCGATCCTACTCCGTTTCGAAGGAGTGTCGCCTCCATTGAGCATAATCTTGGTGTCCGAACCCGTGAAAACAACGAGGCCAATAACCCACGCGGTATTTCGAATAGCACAGCCACGGAGAAGGAGTTCATTGATGCTGACTGGTTCTTGCCTTTGCTCGTCTGAGTTTGGGTCCTCGTATCGCAAAACACCGTGGTAATGATAGAGGTTTTGGTGTGCGGGTTCGGAATCCAACACGAATGAGGATCTCTCGATGTCTTCCTCTGATGTGATGGTGGAAGTCGCCCTGACTGATTTCCGTGGCTTCAAGTTCGTCTCTCCGTCCAGGTTCTTCGTCTCGAGGTAGCACATGCCTTCCGAGTCCGAGGTGGAAAGAACGACAATATCAGCTGGAACCTGGTCGTTATCCCTCAGTAACACGATGTCTCCGACTTCTAGTTTCTTCCGAAGCGTCCTCTCCCACCGAGCCGACCCTGGTGTCCGCTTTCTCCAATCGACGACGCCCACGTTGGACTCGGAACGTAGAGATTGTTGATATTGGCCAAGTGAACCGAATTGTGACAAATCATGAGCTTTATTATGTGGAGTCGAGTTGTCGTGCAATGTGGTGGCTGAGAGTTCGGCGAGAGAAGGCGGTGGATAGCTATGCGAATCCACGCTCTGGATATCCTCCAACCGACGGCCGCCTGCTCCCCTAAGGTCCAGACTATTTTGGATAATCCCAGAGAATTTGCTTGTACTTCTCGTTCTAAGTGCCCTCTACAGCATAGAATAACCTGTATGTGTGATTCAGAGTCATCTTGACGCTTTGTAGTAGGAGGTGCGTTGCCAGAGTCTTGCAGTTAGGAACCCGTTGTGAGGGTGTCGGTCTGGATAGAGCGGATTGAGAACACTGTTGGAGTGGAGGTGGAGGCATGTGGTTGGTGTTGTTGTTCAGCCTAGCACGCAAAGAGGCTGGCCGACGAATGGCCATCGTTGGAGGATGGAAGAGCGAAATGTAGATTGAACAGACATGTTTGTCACGTGATGGCGCAACCCAGATGCCAGCGCAAAGATATGCCCTCCTGAAGCCTTCAATCTCGATTTCGTTCTTGATTGACATCATATAATCGATGTGGGATGATGCGATCATGTAGCGGAAGTGCATCAGGATGAGAGAGATGTTGTTTGAGGGGCAACGAAGATCTCGCGCTCTCCCCATTCCCTTCGCCGCAAGACTGGACAAAGATCAGCGTAATTTCTCTGTCTGACCAGGATCGAATCGAGGTAGCCGACAACGACGTCGTGTAAATTCACGGAATCGACAAATAAAATGATTCGATAGGGAGACCTTCTGACAAGAACTTCTTGTAGAAGTCCTTATGAGTTTGCTGGCACATTAGCACGCATTGGTTGTTCTCGTCCTCCAGTGGGCGACACGCCTGGCCCATCATCTGCAGAACATCCATAACCGGGTAGTCGATGTAGCAATGCTCTTTGCCTTCATAGAACTGCACACCCATGATGATGACCATATGGCTGGCCACAGGTAAACTCCAAGCCGTGTCCTGTCAAAAATAATTAGTCAAAGGTATGCGCAACAAATGAACAACGGCTGACTTTAGATGCGACCAAAACTTGGATAGCACCAGACTCGAAGAGCCGCTGTACGATACGCTTATCTTGCTTATTGAGAGCTTCGTGGTAGTACCCAATGCCATGCTTCAGGATCTCAACTAGACTCTTGTCATTGATGAGGTCAAGATGCGGGTGCAGATCTTCCAATTCGATGTTGAGGGACAGATCAGGATTCTCGTCCGCGGCGCAGTGCGTCAAGAGATCGTCAACAGTCAATCGGCATTGTCTCCTCGAAGGCACGAAAATAACAACGGGCTTTGTGGGCGAGTGTTCCTTGATAGCGGGTTTGGACATGGTGATCATAAGCGAAGGGAAGTCGTTGATGGTAAATGACTGGATGTGAATAGCCATGTCGAGTGGTCGAGCGCTGAAGAAATCAAATACAGTAAATATAAAAACAAAAAGACAGGGGATAACATCAACGAACCTTGGTGAAAAGTTGGAAATGGTATGCTCCGAAGCACCCATCCACTTTCCGAAGTCCTCAGCATTTGCGAGAGAAACACCACACACGACAATACGTGTCTTGTTCCCAGTCTGGCGTTCGACGTATCGCGAAGTTCGTGAGATGACGACCTCGTAAGTCGGGCCAACTTCACCGCCAACCATCTGAACCTCATCGGCGATCAAGAGGCCAAGCGTTTGTACGTTTTCGCGTTGTCGCCACCTTCGAGAAATTAGATCCCACTGCGAACGAAAGAGCATCCAAATCAGCAACAAAAGTAGAACAATTGTAACGAAAAACGTACCTGTGTCGGCGTGCACACGAGGACATCTCCTTTTTCTAGTAGCCTCAAATCCGCACTCGTCTCTCCCATCAAACTTAGATTCTCCTTCCTGCCCTGTACGCTTCCAAACTTGGCCTTCCATTCCTTCACCCTCAGATCCACCATCTCCTGATACGACTTGATACAAACCGCCCTCTGCGATTCGGGTTTGCTCCACAGCCGCATCAGTGCAAACTCCGCACAGATCGTCTTCCCACTACCCGTCGGGGCGCCAATGAAGACGTTTTCGTCCGAGGTATACAGTGCCGGGAACACTTGAGTTTGGATCTTGTTGAACGTTTGTATCGAATTGGCGTAAATCGCCTCGAACTCTTTGTTATGCAACGCAGAGAAGGGAAGTGCTTGCAGGTCGAGAAGAGGTGTCGGCTTCGGGAACCTTTTGGGGAGAATCAAATGCTTGAATGAGATTGGCAAACGCGTCTCCGCATGCAGCCAACGGTCCGAAATGACGGAGATATAATAGTTTGGAGGAACGGGCTCGAACATGGGCACCGTCAGTGTGACGTTATGCTCGTCCTCGGCGTATCGTTGGCGCAACACGAAGTTGTCATGGAACAGCATAACCTCGCTGTCGACGTCTTTGACCATGATGAGGAAGTTCTCTGCTGTGCTATGGATCTTCTCGTCCCACCGGAAGTCAGGAACAATGGAAAGATCAATGCGAAGCAGAGATCGGGTGATTGGTTGAACTTGAGCTTGCAATCTATACAATTTGTTTACAAACCATAACGTGATCAATTTAAAATGAAAACTTACTGGAGTTTGGGGAAATTATGCACAAGAAGGTGTACAAGTCGACCAGCGTTGGGAATTCCGATCAGTTCTCCGATTTCAGGTGGTGTCAAATCGAAGTAGCGATACCACGGCTATGAAAAGGATTAATAAAAAAACCATGAAGAGAAAATGAGAAGGATGGCTCACGAATTGTTTTCCCTCCGCTTTGCGGACCACATCTGCCAGCACACCCTTGAATTAGCGAAGAGGCGTCATTGAACCCCACCTATTGAAAAACGAACGGCAGTGAAGGCGAAGATACTCGTTCCTCGTGCTCGATTAATGGCCGACCTAAATTCTTCGTCTAAATCCATCATCAAACCACTGCGCCTTCTTGTATTACGGCGGCTAGGTGGGATGACACGAGGTTCCCCAGGATAAGCATACTCTTGGTTCTGGATACCTGTGTCATCGACAGTTCGAGTGTGGTGAGATGAGACGATTGAAGGTGGTTTGATCCTCTTCATGGATAATCTCTCAAAGCGAAAGAAGTGACTAAAAATGCCTAACCTCAGCAACCATTATGGAAGCTTAAAATGTAACACAAAC
>Ga0307513_10007308_pt1 | contig 14344 bp, 14 predicted proteins | sample 15_EM_MG_FD_202174 | JGI IMG/M metagenome (GOLD analysis project Ga0307513, IMG submission 202174) | Populus trichocarpa ectomycorrhiza microbial communities from riparian zone in the Pacific Northwest, United States - 15_EM | ecosystem: Host-associated > Plants > Roots > Unclassified | place... | reverse complement strand
ACCCTACTGGTGGAAATCCGAAGGTCTGTCACTCCCGCATGACTCCCTCGTCCACCGAACACTAAAACGATACATGCAGAGAGATGGCAAGCTTCAACAACAGGAAGCTCCCTCAACCACCAGAAGGATCGATGTTCTGAGAAAGATATCCTCGACGACAACCCGCAATCTGTACGCGTAACTAAGAGATTCATATGCAATGCACGAAGCTTTTCACATAGAACAAACAGGATATTTGCCAGGTTACAGCGGAGTGATGATGCGATACAATGCCAGGGGTTCGAGCTACCGTTACGACTCTGCTGCCGGTTTAGCGCTCCTCTTCTTAGCTACAGTGTTTTCCCTAAGTAATCGGTACTCTGATCAGTTATCTTGCGCACAATGGGGAAATTGTTCGACCCGGCTCACCTGAATCCGTTCTTGAATCGTCTTGATACCGTCTTGAGGTACCGCATCCTTCCAGTACCGGTGGTCTTTCTTCGCTTAGCCTTCTGGCCCCATTCGTATGAGCGCAGCTTGGCACTGGGGTAGCCGCATTGGCCACAGGCTGTAGAAGACGGTCGCTCGACACAGCGAAAACTTGTCCACGGGAATACGATTACGCACTTTTGTGTTGACGGTGGAAAGCCCTGTTACCGCATCGGCGGCAGACGGTGTGGGACTTGGTATGGCGTTTACTGGGCACGTCAAATAAGCGTCCTCAAACGCACGAAGGCGAGCGAGACGCAACGTACCCAAACGAAGTTGTACCTGAGGGTATTTTTCAGTCCAATCATAATCCCAGTGAGAACGGGTGACGCACCTTTGGACTAAGAAAACCAGGCGAACAACAAAGGAAGGTAGTCAGCGCAATGTCCTCTCAAAGTCGCTGATCCCATCCGAACAAGACCGATGCCATCCATCCCAATCCACCCGACCCCACCGCTCAAAACCACTCTCAAGGACACTCCAACATGGTCCAGCTCCAATGGAAATAGCGAATCCACTCACCATTTTGATTTACCGTCCCTCGGTCTTGCGGGTCGTCGGTTTTGTCGTTCGGTGTACTGGGGTGATGACTGGTTTCCTTATCTGGGAATTTCTCACAGACTTCGGCTTTAGCCGGAGAAGCCGACATAGCGCCCCGAACATCGCAAAAGCTGCCAGGACGATTTATCGCCGATATGGCGTGACGCAACGGCCACAACGTGTCCCAATGACCGCAAGACAGTATAACGTGATAAATCGCACAGAGAGAGTTACAACAGCGAGAAGGACGGATTCACAAAATACCAAGTGTACCGACAGGTAAGTCATGTTCGATCTTATGCCGTGCCACGAATGTCCTCACCTGTCGTATAGTCCATCCCCCTGGACCTTCTCACCTTGGCAACGTTCACGGATCCTCCAAGAGGTGGCAGCCTTTTACCATTCGGTGGTAAAAGAGGTCCAGAAAGCCCAAACACAGCCGTCAGTCCTTCCAGTGCGGGTGCGAGTCCCATCGTTCGAGAGGTGTACCCTTGTGTGATTCACCACAATGGTCGATTGGGGGGCCTGTACACCTTGTACGCCAAGTCCTCCCAAGCGCGGTTGGAGTGGAAAGCTAAGTTAGAGGAAGCGATCTGTTTGAGGAGGGTTGCACAGGAGTCGAATAAGGTGTTTGAGGTGGAAACTTTGAGTGTGGATACATTCTCTGATCCTGCCCTCACGGTGAACCCCGGTCCGTCATGGAATTGTGATTGGAATTTCACAGGGAAGGTTACTTGTTCCGTTCCGTTCAGTAAGCGATTTCGGATTTCCACAGTTCTTGATACTGACGTTCCGGATTTACAGCCACTCCTGATGGTCATGGTCTGGCAATTGGATGTGCTGAAGGAGTGTGGTTTGGGTTCAGGCATGATTCACGGCGTATGTGTTCCCCCTGCTCTTTTCACGCCACTTCCTCACTCTGGGCGTTCGTTTAGCGATGCGACGAGTACTACATCTACGAATGGTCTCTCAATGCGCCGTACTTGAAGATTTTGGCCTCTTCCTCGTGCTTGCAGACGGGGTACGAGATCGGAATTTTTGGTCCCCTAGTATACCGCTGACGGCCCTCGTAGTCACTCTTCGCCTATCACATCGAAGCACTTCTGACCTCGTCATCTGGAGCGACGAACACATTCCAGACACCTCAAAAACTTAGTGGGAGTGATGACGTGCAATTCTTTACTGCCGGAAACCTTGGGGGCAGGACGTTTGTCATTTATATGAAGAAGAACGTAGGTCCATCCAGAATTCTGCAGGATTAATGTCGACCAACTTTGGATACCTTACAGCTTGACAGTGTATTCAGAGTCCTTGAACCAATCACTGGAAAGGTAAACGGGAAGGCAAATGCTCAACGTCAACCTTCGATCGGGTCGATATTTGGTCTACGGTCTCAACGGTCAGAGTGGTTTCGCGTTCATCGCGTAGGATCTCACATTTCCCTCCACTCTCTGTGACGCTGAGTCTTTATTTTCAGGACTTCTTCTTGCCCTCGGATTCTTATGACTTGATGTTTCTGAACACAAGGATTGTAATACTGTGCAGCGAAGGTTTTGAAATCATGGATCTCTCAGAATCAGTCACTCGTTTGTATGGAGTGTGGATGCCTTTATTGACACCCGCGTAGCTTCAAGAGTATTACTATCCCTCGGAAAGACGACCCACGATTGCAGGAGCTTACAAAGAGATGGGACTCGTGTAGGCCCGTGGGCGTGTTCAGGTCGAACAAAGACGAATTCCTGCTCTGTTATGATGGTATGTCTTGGGCATATTCCCTCGAAGCGGAACGTGTTCATAGCTTTCACAGAGTTTGGGTTATATGTCAACGATGACGGTGACCCAAGCCGTCACACAGGTATAATTGAGTGGGAAGGCACAGCGGAGCGGGTCGCCTGGCATCCACCATACATTCTCCTCTTCGACAGCCAATTCATCGAAGTCCGCCACATAGGGTCGGGCCGCCTCGTCCAAATCATCTCCGGGAACGGCATGCAGTGCACCTGGGACGGCAGAGGCATGAATCACTCTCAAACCAACTCTGGGGGATCTCGGGACGAAGTTGCTTCCCAGGGATCTAGGGTACATGGGGTGATGAATATGGAAGCCCCAAGGTGGGCGACAACTCAACACGTGTTTGAGTTGACCCCTTGTTTTTCCCCACGGGTTTGGTATGGTTAAATCTGTACATGCCGGTGTTTGCCACGGGGGTGCCCACAACCACCCCATCTCTTTCCTCCTAATTCGTCTCGGAATACTCTCCCGACCTCACGAAAGGACCTCGTCGTGAATGAGTTCCGCCGATCCAAGTCCAATCTCTTCCTCTTACCCATCTCAAGTCCATCACCCTCACTGCCATTTCGTTCTGCGTCTCTGACCCATCGCTTATCGCATGCTTCAAGTCTCTCGCCAAGACGGTTGTGAGTTGACACTTTGGAAATACTTCCTGGTGGACACAGACCCCTCCACGTTCCTGGGCCCGAATAGCAATACTCCGCCTCCTCCCGCACACGCTCAGAGATGTGTTGTGTCCGGACGTGACTTCAAAATGTCACCGTCCCACATATCCTGTCATCAACGCTCACTATCCAGGATGCCTAATGCCCACCAGAAATGGCTATGTACTTGTAGGGATTTCCCCATGTACAACCTCGCCGACGAATTTACTCGTCACCTACTGCGCTATCTCTAGTTATCCTCTACTCATTCATGCGGTCAAAATGTAATTCGTCCATTCGTACTGTACGTTTATCGGCACGCTTTTCCGCAATACCCCCCCCTAGCGAAATGAACGCCAACTTCGCGGACTTCCAAGTTGGTAACTATAATTGACGTGAATAGGAGGAAATATCGAAAGCAGGTGAGACATACGATCCGGACCCGGGTAAGGGGCGGCGTTAGCGAAGACGGCGAGGGCAAGGAACAAGATGCTGGCTTTTGCGAACATGGCGAAAGGGCTGGGCTTTGTGGAGATGATAGAGTTGACTGGTCGTAAGATGACGCCGGGCCTGAAGATGGAAGACTGAAGATAAAACGAGGGAGTGCCTGCACTGAGGAAACCGAGTGTTGGATAGAGGGCTTTATATCCCCCGGATACGGCATCCGATGCTCCGTGGCCGCCTGTCTCGTGCAAGCGAGCGACTCATCACAGCGTAGGCGAACTCATGGTGATGACGGAAAACAGCAGATTGAACGTGGCACTCGCGACCAGGAGTTGGTGATGATCAGAAACGGAAGCAACACCCGGATTTAACGGGTGACCGACCCAGGCGGGGGCCGGCTAACGGTGAGTATCACGTTGTGTTGACACGCGGCAAGGGTGGGTGATGTTGGATATAGGTGAGCAGGACGGGTTGGGGGTCTGCAATTCATCTGATGGGTAGCAACAGGTCAATCGCCCTTCTGCGAGATAACCGAGGGGGTCGGTTCGCCGATGAGAGGACCACGGCTCGTGAGCCGGTGGCCGGTGTCGGATCGACAAGGTCCCAACCTCCTGGGAACGAATGTGGAGCTGGGTCGGACTCGTAGAGCTGGCGCGCCGAGTTCCAGACCAATGCTTAGAAAGTACAAGGCCGGCCAGCGGCAGAGCCAGGGACGGGTCCACTGTGAAAGGCTCCTCGCAAAGCGCACGGAATTGTAGAAACCGGATTGTGGGTTCCAGTCGAAAACGATCGGCTTATCCTGACGTACACCTCAGGGCAGGATGTAAAGGGCGTAGGATCGCATGCGAGTAACCGGCACAAAGAAGATACAGAGGCATGCATTCCGTCCTGTAGTGGGACAATGGGCCACACCCTCACGTCTCCCAATCTCAGACGGGCCTCCTTGGTCCTTTCACCGTCTTGTCTTCTAAAACATGTCGGGAATCCTTTGAAAATGGCCCGCACCAAGCAGTTGAATATACGCTGTGCCAAGTCCTTGTGAGGTGCTTGGTATTATTGACAAATCGCGGCCAGGAAGCGACGGTTCGTCGATTCGTCTTAGTGCTACCGGATGTCATGAAAGAATCTGGAATCACTTCCAATGACATGAGAACCCGGAACGACACTGACGCTATGATCTCATTCAAAAATGTTGTACGACTCGCCGTTATACCCAGTCTGTTCCCGCTGCCCACTTGGAGACCCTGTCCTGCGATCCATCGTTTCGCTCTCAAGGGCGGGCGGTAACTCAGAGCGGTAATGTAAGATTAGAGCCGGCCTCTGGACGGACGAAACGCGCCATTCAATTGAACGCTGCATTGTAAAGTACTATGATCCGGCAGGATACACGACACATGCCCAGCACGAACCATGGGTCACTAGTGACCGTACAAACCGAAAAGCAAGCGAGAACACCAGATTACCGACCTGCTGAGGTCGTTGTAGGAACCGACCGATGTTGTGATGCTGGGACGCTGAACTACAATACAACCAAACGTAGGGGCCGTATCGTGGAAGACGGTCTATTAAAAGTATACCCGGTGTAGAGCCTAGGCCACATAGCGTGTACTGAGTCCGCGACCGGGAACAGGATGTGGAGTGAAGAAATCACAATTGTTAATGGAGTTGGAAGGAACAGTTAGCTACTGGATCCCGTAACAAAGGTCTGGCCCGCCTGCTGACGAGAACCCCTCCCATCGCTCCGCTCACCATATGCCTCGAACCGCATCGTGTCGGCCTCGTCCGGTTGTTCCCCAGGAGCAGTCGCAAACGCGAGGCTAATCGACGTCCATGCTGAAGTACTTCTCGGTACCGCAGCCCGCCTGAGGTTCAGTATGATCCGACAACAGACGATGCTGTGCACTACTCGAAAAGGAACAGTCATGAGTGGGTGAAACCGAGACTGTACGGAAAGTGAATGGTTATCGGATTTAGAGTTGGAAGTATGTGAGGATCGCGCCTACCGGTCCTAGCAACTGAACAAGGATCACAGAGAAGGTAACGGCTGCATCCCACGGTTTAGCGTTGGAATTGCCAACCGAAGGTCTCCTTACCGGATAATACCAAGAAGAAGGCGACACCTGGCAGGCATGTCATCGATGCGACCTTTATGAGAGAACGTTGATAGGCGACTCACTGTCTCGGTATAACACCTTCAATAGCGGGGTACCTAGGGAAACTAGCACAGAGGTTGATTATCGCGACCGAATGAAGAACGGGTAGGCGTACAATTGCCGAGCGCTCTCCTGATAGTCAAAATAGCGAGAACTGTGATCGGGATTAGTTGATAGGCGGCGGCACAAACAAAGAAATCGTAACCAAGTTCAAAAAGGAGGAGCATCAAAAATTTGTAAGGGAAATTTGTCCCATTGCTCTGCACATAATAACACCCAATAGACAAGGTGCTGGGTAGTGGGGAAACTGACGAGATTGCATCGGTCGGGTGTATATCGGCCGCCCAAACCTAAGGGTTACTCACAGATCGTGGTGCGGATATCATACCAGGTGATTATGATCCCGGTCAGTGTTCCCACCTGCGCATACGGTGAGCCACACAGCCACACAAGTTTCGTCTCGGGGACGTACCACATAAACAACGGAAAGAGGGACGGTGATGAGCTTCGACCTGGAGTATATCGCGATGGTTCTCAAAAGGAGGATGGCTGGAAATGACCAAGGAATAAGCGATGAGGGCGGAAAACATTACGCCGATGTCTGACATTCCGAGATGGCGGCTCCGAAGTAGTTGTTCCCCGTGACCGGGTCAGTCAACGTCAGATACGGACGAGCTCTGGGGGTAACATTTTTCTCTTACAGACAGTGATTTTATAGAGGACGAGACATCTCTAACGTGTTTCCGTCGGTCAGCCTGCAGCAATTATTTGAGGTGCTGTACTAACCTGATAATTTATCGTGCCATACGGAGTGGTGTCTACTATAGACGGCGGAATGCCAGTCAGCGTTCCCTCCGTTCCAGCGATACACAAGAGCCGATTCTGACTCACGGGCGGTCGTTATAGGCATATCAAGAAATATCCCATACCGGGATATGAGAAAGAGTACCTTGGGTATACTCCACTTCGCCAGACATGCTCGACTTCACGATCGAAGAGTATCAACCAGTCGTGTACCTAGTGATCGACAACCGCCCAGGACAGGACGATCGCGGGCGGTCGGGGAGCTGCTTCGGACACCACAAGCGGAACATAACGAAGGGACTTACCAAGAGTACCAGCATCGAGACTTGAGGAGGGGGGATCGTCGATAAAAAAGACGAGAGGGTTGAACGAGGCCGAACGCGGGATCACAGGCTGAGACTTACGATGGAGATACTGTGGAATCGTGAGGGGTTTCGGTGAGCTGGGTGGTAACATAGTCACGATGAAAGGCGCGCTCACGGCGAGAACTTGCAACTGAGAATTGACAACGACAACCTCGGGATCCGCGATATTCTCCATATGACCCGGTCGTAGGAAGCAAGAGAGTGAAGAAGGGAGGGGAAGGGAACATATTTCCAGTAATTACGGCCAATGGGGAAGGTCATCGTGTTTGTCTTTCGTATCACCATACATATCGTTAGGTGGCATCAGTTGGCGGCGTGATGAATGAGGCCTTGAAGCTCAGATGGCTATATGATAGAGACATGGGTTAGGGTGGTTCATCAGCGGGCCGGCTCCCGGGGCGCCGGAAGACACTTTCATGACGCTCAGAAACACCTTGACGAATCGACGAACCGCCGCTTCCTCGTTGTGGGTTGTCGAAGGGGGGGGGTCCGAAAAGTTGACAGTATCAGCCAGGTGTTTGATGCGGATCGTTTTCAGATGATTCGATGTGAGGATGGCGAAGGAACAAAGGAGGCTGGTCTAGGATGGGGGGCGTTGTCCACAGCCGGGCTGGGATCACAGTGCCAGCGCCTACGGACGTACACATTGGTCCTGCTCCCGGACCGGGGGTATTGAATCACGCTTTGAGGGGATCGAGCACCGAAGTAAGACGAGATATGTCATTGAATACGCTGAACGTTAGGTTTTTGGGAAGACGCTCATTGTCCGCACGCGTTAAGAAGGATGTAGTGCACGTAGACCGAAAATCAAGCGAGAAACCCAGATTACCAACCTGTTGAGGTCAATGCATGAACCGACTGATGTCGTGACGTCGGGATGCCGGACTCCGATACAACCAAAAGTCGGGGCCGCATCCCGTGGAAGACGTAGAACCCGAGTTACAGAGTGCATACTGAACCCGTAACCAGGTGCAGGATGTGGAGTGAAGAAATCACGATCGTTAATCCGTGAAGTGACGATTTTGGGAGGAACAGCTAACTACTGGACTCCGCAACAAAACTCGGGCCCGCCTGCTAACAAGAATCCCTCCCATCGCTCCGCTCACCATCCACCTCTAGCCGAATCGTTTCGGCCTCGCTCGTTTGTTCTCCAGGAGCGGTCGCAAACGCGAGGCTGACTGACGTCCACGTTGAAGCACCTCTCGGTATCGCAGCCCATCTGAGGTTCAGTATGATTCGACAACAGACAATGCTGTGCGCTGCTCGAAAGGGAGCAGCCATAAGCGAGTTAAACTGAAGCTGCACGGAAAGTGAGTGAGTGGTTATCGGGTTTTTTCCGGAAGGGTGTGGGAATCCCGCTTACCGGCCCCAACACCTGAACGAGAATCGCAGAGAAAGTCACAGCTGCACCCTACGGTTTAGCGTTGAAACTACCGCAAGTCGGGGGACGCCTTACCAAACAACACAAGGAAGAAGGCGATGTCTGACAGGCATGTCATTAATGCATTCTTGGTGAGAGAACGTCGGCAGACAGCTCACTGTCTCGGTATATCACCTTCAGTAGTGGGGTACCTGGGTAAACTAGTACGGAGGTTGAGTGTTATGATCAAGTACTTGAGGGGTGCCAGCGGACGTACGACCGCCGAGCGCGCTCCTGATGGTCAAAATGACGAAGACTGTAATCGGGATCAGTTGATACGCGGCAGCATGAACGGTGAAATCACAACCAAGTTCTAAAAGGAGGAACGACAACATTCTGAAAGGGAAAATGTTTGTCCCACCGCTCTGTACATAATAACACCCAATGAACAGGTTGATGGGTGGCGGTAAAACTGGCCGGATAGCATCAGTCAGGTGTATCGGCCATCCAAGCCCGAAAACTACTCGCAGAAGGTCATGCGGAGATTATTCCAGGTGATTATGATCCCGGTCACTGCCGCTGCCTACGCATACTGTGAGCCGCACGATCCCACGAGTTTGTCCTGGGTACGGACCGCATAAATGACGGATAGGGGGATGGTAACGAGCTTCGACCTGGAGTATATCGCGATGGTTCTCAACAGGAGGATGGCTGGAAAAAATTGAGGAATAAGTGACGACGACAGCAAGCGCTACACCCATGCCTGACATTCTGAGATAATGGTTCCGAAGTAGCTGTTCCCTGTGACCAAACCAATCAACGTTAGATATCGACGAACTCGGGGGAGCGTATTTCTCTTACAGACAATTATTTTATTGAGAGTAAGGCATGTCTGAGGTGTTTCCGTTGGTCAGCCTTCGGCCGCTATTCGCAATGTTGTACCAACATCAGGACTCATCGTGCCGTACGGAGCGGCGTATACTGTAAACGGCTGAATGCCACTCAGCACTCTCTCCATTCCAGTGATGGGCAAAGATAGATTCTGACTCACTAGCGACCATCATTGGGATATCAAGAAATGTTCCATACCGAGTTATGAGAAAGAGCACCTTAGGTATACCCCATTTGCTTTGCCAGATATGTTCGACTTCACGATCGAGGAGTATCATCCAGTCGTGTACCTAGTGGGTGGCTATCTGTAAGACCGAGTTCGGATACGAGTATATCACGTTATGTCTCCAAACACCGTAGAAGGGTCCGGTAGCCATGATTCGCACTGCCCGTGGCCGGACAGAGCAGTTGAGGCCTCCTGGGTATCTGTCTATATTCGTGTGCCCGCGGTGCGGCCCCACGAACGGCCACCCAACGATCACTTAAGGCGGGATGATCGTAGGCGGTTGAAGAACTAACTCCGACGCCACAAGTGCAACGAGACGAAGGGGCTTACCAAGAGTGTCAACATGGCAACTTGAGGGAGGGAGATTGTCGAGGAATGGATGAGGGCATTGGATGCAGGATCACAGATCGGGACTTACGACGGAGGTACTGTGGAATCAAGAGGAGTTTTAGTAGGCGTCGCAGGATTTCAGTTCGAGGCGTTGACGTGGATGGAAATATAGTGGGGGAGGCACACTCACGGTAACACCTTGCCACCGAGAAGCAACAACGACAGCCTCAGCGTCCGTGATGTTCTCCATATGGTCGAGTCGCAGGAAACAGAAGAGTAAGGAGGGGGGTCTTATCCCGTTCCGCCCAAATGCTCAGACTTGATGTGTGCTGGAAAATACCTAGTTGGCACTGGGCGTGAAAACCTACTAGTAGTTCATCAGGAATGTTTCCAACATAAATGACCAATGGTTGGAGTCGCCATATCGCGCTCCGCATCACTATACATATCGTTAGGTGGCATCAGTCGGCGGCAGTGATGAATGAAGCTGGGCTTGAAGTTCGGAAGATTATTCGGTAGAGACGCGGGTCAGGGTGCTTTATCAATGGTTCAATTCCTCTGGGAAACGCCTTGACGAGTCGACGAACCGTTGCTTCCTGGCCACGGGTCGTCGGGCGGCTCGAGTGGGCAGCAGTAACGGTCTGCGGGTCATCTTCAAATCCGGGCGTGTTTTGGGGGATGGGAGGACGGCAAAGGAACGAAGGAGGCTGATCTGAGGTGGCGGAGTCGTGGCGTCGCTGTGCCAACGCCTACGGGTGCATCGATTCCGGCCCCGGCCCGGGACATGTTGAATCCCGCCACGTATTGAAGGGATCGAACACGGAGATAAGCCGAGAGATATCATTGCATGCAAACGGTCCCAGACTCGGGTATAGTCACTCAAGTTTTGCGGAAGGAGCTCATCGTCCGCACGCGTTGAGAAGGGTGTAGTGCGCTTGAGCGGGCTGGGCTTGAGGAGGTGAGGATTTCGTCGAGCAGTCCGGATCTGGGATCCCGTCGAAACCTCCCGATGGTCTCCTTTCAAAACGCGGCCACCTCCAAGTCCTGGCTTCCAGTTCACTCGCACCCCACAAGTACGTACCAACCCTGGCGACGGTTTTCCCAAATCCGCGTACGACGCGTGTCGCTCATCACTCGCTCTCCAGATTGGCTTATGACTCGATGCGCGTCAATAGACCCTTAAAAGTTCTCTGTGCTACAGCCGTGAGAGGCGAATTTGCATCTCCCCAACGCCGATGAATGTTCTATGGATAATCGTTCTCCCCTTGCGAGATTTGGCAAGGTATGTGGAGCAATGGGCGTATCATTTGATTGTTTGCTTCCAATGACATGAGAACCCGGCTAACCTCTGAAGCAGATCCAATGGCTGGCTCAAAAACGTCGCACGACCTGCCGCTGCGCCTGCTGGTCTGTCTCCGCCGCCCACCTTCCCAATCCTGCAGCTCGTCGTTTCGCTCTCGAGGGTGGGTGGATTAGAGTTGGGCTTTGAACACACCATTCATCGCTGCTTGGTACCGTGATCATCGGCGTTGGGGTGTATTCCTGGAAGCTCAGGCTGTGTCCGTTTCAACTTCTCCGGGCGGTCCCGATTAACCTCTCGCAGAGAAAACCTGGCCGATCGTCATTCTACGGAGCAAGTTGAGTGTCCGCAGACGCCTGTTTATCGAGGAGGCAATCCTCGATTCGAGTCTTTTTTCTCCGTCCTCACGTCGGGGTTTGTCGTCCCAGCATCCACCCCAACCGCCGATTTCTGGCTGGAAGATGTGCGAATATTTGCACCGGGGAGACAGCTTCTTGCAAGTTTCGGGACACGCATCACCAAACCTAGCAGGGACGATGAATAGACGGGCACGTTGACTGATCGCAGATTCCATCTAATGATCGATGCTTGCCCAAAAAGATAATCGGGGTGCCATTTTCTGTTATCTCTCCCTGCCTCCGGTCACAAACGTAGATCACCCCTCCCACCCCCCTCTCCCCCACCAGCGGAATCCTCCTGGGGGTCTGCCCTCACCTAGTGGTCAGCTCAATCGCTTTGACCCTTTACGATTTACACGCTCCTGTTTGATGACGAGGTGTGTCACGAGCCTCGAACACCCCCCCTATCGTTTTCTCACGCGTGGCCCCCAAGATTTATTACGTTTGGAAGGGTCGGAAGACTTGGAGTTCGTTCTTTTGTTTGTGCCAGGCGTACGCGAAGCTGACGAACGGACAGTTTTTTATTTATATATCCTGGTCCGTCCTCTGCCACGTTGCTTTTGGTTGATCCCTGAGACGATCAGGTGTGGTCGATAGAACCGCATGCTTCTCGTGTGATACCAGGTTTGGCAGATTTATTATATCGGCCTCCCGGACAACCCTGATGTCAGTTCAAATATCGAGTGTCTTTCTCCAACGCTAACGCCCTTCGTAGATTTTGTGAGAGATCCGGATGGTGTTTTCCTGCACACAAGTTTGGCGATTTGCGCTGATATCATATTCTTCAGACATACCGTCGGATCGACCATGCAATTTTTCGTCATCTTGTTTTTCTTGTTCTCTTCGGACGTTTTCGTTATGCTCAGGTGGATCACACTCCATGGTTGCCTAAAATCACCCGATTGACCATGATTAATCTCAGGGTATATGCCGTCAGCCTAGGAAACAAGTTCCTCGTGGTATACTTCGCTACGCTTGCAGTGTCAAGATTGGTGATGGGGATCCTGACGGCTTACATCACCTCCCCGACGGTTGTGACGAACATACAGTTCAAGTTGACCCCAAACGATATCGGCACCGCGTTCGGTATGTAATTCACGCACGCTCTCGTTCGCACAAAACTCCGGAATGTTCTACTCACGGAGAATTCACGTGTAGAAGTATCGGCGTTCCTCGTCATCGTTTGGTACTCATACCGTAACGTCCGTCGAAACGGCCCTCCCAAGTTGACAGGCATGCTTCGCGAGGTTGTCGCATCTGCCACGGTGTATTTCTTGGTTATGGTCGCCGCCCAGGTGTTTATCCAGCCATCTTTAATCTTATAAAGGTATTTTCTCCTTCTCTTCCCTCCCCGTCTCGTCGTGCTCACGCGCGATCGTTATAGGATCCACAACTTGCAGTTCTGTGAGTACGCGATCGATTTCACGGGTGACATCACTGTCCTGAGATACCGAACTCTTTCCTTCACGAAGCGCATACGGACTGTACGTTAACCTCCGCACCGATCCCTTTTCACCGGAAGCTGAATCATCTTTGCCCCCGCCCTCTCAGTCTCAACCCTATCCTGACCCTACGGTTTGCACTCTCACTGAGAAAGTGCGCGGATCCAGAGGGCGGGAAAAGGTGGGAACTAGCGCATTTCAACAGGCCCCGCTCTGCCGACACCTTTCCACCCGGTGTGTGGGCGTCAGTGGCCATTCGCGAGGCAGTTGAGATGGGTCCTGTTGGTCCCCCGCATGCGCGACTGCAAATATGCTAGCCATGACGTCCGGTATCCGGCGGATGTTCGGTTGAGGGCATGCGAGGGACATTTGTAGTTATTTAACGCTCGGCGTTTGGGGGCACCCAGAGGTCACAGCGCCGGTTGAAGGTTCTTTGTAAATTATAAGTCATATGTACAATAGATGTTAGCGGACTTGGGGCTAATCCTCTGGTCCCGATGGATGACCGGGTCCGACCGACTCTGTACGTCCAGGGGCGTGAACGTTGCCGAATGATTCACCGCACGTGTGGACACAGCTCACTCTGTTATTACAGACCCTTTAATTTCTTGAAGGGGTCCAGTCCTCTCAGTCGTCGGGGATTACATGCCATTTTCTTCATCGACACTTTACGGAGCAAAGTGCTGGTCGTTTCGCCGGCTATACAAAGAGGGGTGATAAGTCTCGCGTGAACGCTAATACATGTTAATAGATCAATAAACTTGCAATTTACGTTGTTGAGGATGTCCTGAGCTCGGAATGCTGCCTGATGACAAAATCGACTTCGGAGGGGGCCAAAATAGAGTCGGTACCAAGGAGGTAAGGATCACAACCGGCGACGGAGGCCGCGGTCATAGAGGTTCCAGAAACCAGATTGCATCCGCCATTGCTCCAGGTAGAGGTAATATTTGATCTTAACAGGATGGACCAGACGGTCTTGAGAATCTCAATATGAATCCTTCATGTGCCAGGAGCCCAAGTATCGAAGACACCGCCGTGGTTAAAACAAAAGGCCTCGTGACCGTCAATAGCAGAGGCACCGGCAGTGATGACGAAGGGGGAATTGGTGGGGGAGACGTTGGGAACTCTGTCATCGGTGTTACCAGTAGCGGTGACGGTGGCAACTGAACTCACCGGAGGAGACAAGGT
>Ga0307513_10007307_pt1 | contig 14345 bp, 4 predicted proteins | sample 15_EM_MG_FD_202174 | JGI IMG/M metagenome (GOLD analysis project Ga0307513, IMG submission 202174) | Populus trichocarpa ectomycorrhiza microbial communities from riparian zone in the Pacific Northwest, United States - 15_EM | ecosystem: Host-associated > Plants > Roots > Unclassified | place... | reverse complement strand
GGCGACGGCGTGGTCGACGAGCTCGACCTGTGCCCCGAGATCGCCGATCCGGGCCAGCTCGACACCGACGGCGACGAGGCGGGCGACGCGTGCGACGACGACGACGACGACGACGAGGTCGCCGACGAGATCGACAACTGCGCCTTGGTGGTCAACGCGAACCAGGCGAACACCGACAGCGACGAGGCGGGCGACGCCTGCGACGACGATGACGACGACGACGGCGTGCTCGACGAGGTCGACAACTGCGCGCTGGTCGCCAACGCGGACCAGCGCGACACCGACCACGACGGCACCGGCGACGTGTGCACCGACGACGACGACGGCGATGGTCGCACCGACCTGCTCGACAACTGCCCGGCGCTCGGCAACGCGGATCAGCTCGACAGCGACGGCGATGCCGTGGGCGATGCCTGCGACGCCGATGACGACAACGACGGCGTGGTCGACGCCGCCGACAACTGCGCGCTGGTCGCCAACCCCGGTCAGCTCGGCTCGGATCCCGACGCGCTGGGTGACGCCTGTGATCTCGACGATGACAATGACGGCGTGCTCGACACCGCCGACAACTGCCCGGTCACGGCCAACCCGGACCAGGCCGATCGCGACAGCAACCACCTCGGCGACAGCTGCGACGCCGAGGACGCCGACGGAGATGGCGTGCTCGACGCGGACGATGACTGCCCGCAGACCGCGAACGCCGAGCAGGAGGACCTCGACGGCGATCACCTCGGCGATGCCTGTGATCCCGACGACGACGACGACGGGCTCGACGATGGCTACACGATCTCCGGTGGTGGCTGCGCGACGGGTGGCAGCCCGCCGTCCGGGCTGCTGTTCGTGCTCGCCGGTCTCGCGCTCGCGGTCCGCCGCCGCCGGCGCGGCGCCGTGCTCGCGCTGCCGCTCCTGCTCGTCGCCGCGTCGAGCGCGCGCGCCGAGGACCAGGACTTCGCGATCGAGCGGTTCACGGCGGCGTCAGACCGCGGTGGCCTGCTCGGCGTCGAGGGCGCCCGCGTCGAGGCCCCCGGCATCTGGGATCTCCACCTCGCGCTCAACGTGTCGCACAACCCGCTGGTCGTGTACATGAACAGCGGCGAGCGGCGCACCGGCGAGCTGGTCGAGGATCGCGTCACCAGCGAGCTCGGCGGAAACTTCGTGCTGTACCGCGCGGTCTCGCTCGCGGTGGCGGTCCCGCTCGTGGTCGCGCAGCGCCGGTCGGGCGACGCGCCGGGGCTGGCGAGCTCACTCGATCCGTTGCGCAGCGGGCTGGGCGACATCCGGATCTCGCCCAAGGTTCAGCTGCTGCATCAGCACCAGCACGGCGTCGATCTCGCGGTCGTGCCGACGTTCACGCTGCCGACGGCCCAGCCCGGCAACTACCGCGGCGACGACGGCATGACGTTCGCCCCCTCGGTCGCGATCGGCCGGGCGTGGCACCCGGTCCGGCTCGCGCTCGAGCTCGGCTACCTGGCGCGCCCGGCCGCGACGCTGGCGAACCTCGAGATCGACGACGAGCTGATCGCGCGGCTCGGGGCCGGGGTCACGCTTGGCCGCGCCGAGCTCGCCGTCGCCGTCCTGGGCGCAACTGCGGCGAGCGCGCCGATGTCCGGCGGCACGAGCAACTACGTCGAGCTGGTCGCCGGCCCCGACGTGCGGGTCAGCGATCACCTGACGATCTTCGCGTGCGGCGGGGTGGGGCTCCACGAGGCGTTTGGCACGCCCGACTGGCGCGTCGTCAGCGGGCTGCGCTTCACCGGCGAGGGCGTGGATCTGATGGCGCGGCGCTCGCCGGGCGCGGACCCGCGGTAGCGCGGCTCAGGAGCCCTGGCGGCCGACCGAGAAGTAGGTCGCGCCGGGGTGCGCGAAGTACAGGCCGGACACCGCGGCGGTCGGGTACATCGCGTACGACTCGGTCAGCGTCACGCCGTGGTGCGCGGCGTTGTCGAGCAGGTCGAACAGCGTCGCCTTGGGCGCGTGATCGGGGCACGCGGGGTAGCCGAACGCCGGCCGGATGCCGCGATACTTCTCGGCGAGGATCTCGGCCGACGACAGCGCCTCGGTGGCGCCGTAGCCCCAGTCGATCCGGGCCTGGCGGTGCATGTACTCGGCGAACGCCTCGGCGAGCCGGTCCGCGAGCGCCTTGGCCATGATCGACGAGTAGTCGTCGTGGTCGCGCTCGAACGCCGCAGACAGCTCGTCGGTGCCGATGCCGGCGGTCACGATGAAGCCGCCGAGGTGATCGGGGTGGCCGCCGACCGGCGCGACGAAGTCGGCGAGCGACAGGCACGTCGCCTTGTCCTCCTGCTGGCGCGGCATCGGGAAGCGCGCCAGCTCCTCGCTGCGGTTGCACGGGTCGTAGACGACGATCTCGTCGTCGGGCGTCGCCGCCGCCGGGAAGAAGCCATACGTCCCGTGCGCGGTCAGCAGCTTGCCCGCGACGATGCGATCGAGCAGCGCCCGGCCGTCGGCGAACACCTTGCGCGCGGCGTCGCCCTTCTTGGGATCGTCGAGGATCGCCGGGTAGCGCCCCGACAGCTCCCAGGTGTGGAAGAACGGCGACCAGTCGATCCACGGCACGAGCTCCTCGAGCGGCACCGCCACGTTGCGGGTGCCCAGGAACGCCGGCACCGGCACGGTCGACGCGTCGAACGCGAGCACCTGCTTCCTGCGCCGCGCCTCGTCGAGCGAGAGCAGCGGGCGCTTCTGCGACGACGTGTGGGCGTCGCGCAGCTGGCCCTGCTTGGCGACCACCTCGGCGATGTACTTCGCGCGATCGCCGGACAGCAGCTTGCCCATCACGCCGACCGCGAGCGAGGCGTCGGGGACGTGGACCGTGGGGCCGGCGTACGCCGGCGCGACCTTGACCGCGGTGTGCTTGCCGCTCGTCGTCGCGCCGCCGATCAACAGCGGCAGCGTCATCCCGCGCCGGGTCATCTCGGTCGCGACGTTGATCATCTCGTCGAGCGACGGCGTGATCAGCCCCGACAGGCCGACGAGGTCGGCGCCGAGCTCGATCGCGGTGTCGAGGATCTTGTGGCCGGGGCACATCACGCCGAGATCCGTGACCTCGTAGCCGTTGCAGCGGAGCACCACGGCGACGATGTTCTTGCCGATGTCGTGGACGTCGCCCTTGACGGTGGCGATCACCATCTTGCCCTTGGCGGTGGTCACGCCGGTGCGGCGCTTCTCGGCGTCCATCAGCGGCTCGAGGATCGCGACCGCCTTCTTCATCACGCGCGCCGACTTGACGACCTGCGGCAGGAACATCTTGCCGGCGCCGAACAGCTCGCCGACGATGTTCATGCCGTCCATCAGCGGACCCTCGATGATGTCGAGCGGCTTGGGGTAGGTCGCGAGCGCCTCGGCGATGTCGGGATCGATGAAGTCGGTGATGCCGTTGACCATCGCGTGCGCGAGCCGCGCCGCGAGCGGCTGCTGGCGCCACGCGAGCTCGTCGACCTGCTTGGCCGACTCGCCGCCGAAGCTCGCCGCGAGCACGAGCATGCGCTCGGTGGCGTCGGCGCGGCGGTTGAGCACGAGATCCTCGACGTGCTCGCGCAGCACCGGATCGAGCTGCTCGTAGACCGCGAGCTGGCCGGCGTTGACGATCGCCATGTCGAGGCCGGCCTTGATCGCGTGATACAGGAACACCGAGTGGATCGCCTCGCGCACGCGCGGCGAGGTCCGGAACGAGAACGACAGGTTCGACACGCCGCCCGAGACCTTGGCGTACGGCAGCTCGCGCTTGATCCGCGCGGTGGCCTCGATGAAGTTGACCGCGTAGGGGTCGTGGTCCTCGATCCCGGTGCCGATCGTCAGGATGTTCGGATCGAAGATGATGTCCTCGGGCGGGAAGCCGACCTGTTCGGTCAGGATCTTGTACGCGCGGTGGCCGATCTCGAGGCGGTGGTCGACCGTCGTCGCCTGGCCGCCCTCGTCGAACGCCATCACGACCACGGCGGCGCCGTGCCGGCGGACGATCGTCGCCTGGCGGATGAACTCGGCCTCGCCCTCCTTGAGCGAGATCGAGTTGACGACGCTCTTGCCCTGCAGGCACTCGAGGCCGGCCTCGATCACCGAGAACTTCGACGAGTCGACCATCACCGGGATGCGCGCGATGTCGGGCTCGGCGGCGATCAGGTTGAGGAACCGGCGCATCGCGGCGACGCCGTCGAGCATGCCCTCGTCCATGCAGACGTCGAGGATGTTGGCGCCGCCCTCGACTTGCTGGCGCGCGACCGCGACCGCCTCGTCGTACTTGTCGTCCTTGATCAGCCGGCGAAACGCCGCCGAGCCGGTCACGTTGGTGCGCTCGCCGATCACCACGAAGTTGGTCTCCGGCGTGATCGTGAGCGGCTCGAGCCCGGCGAGCCGCAGGTGGCGCGCCGGCCGCGCGATCGTGCGCGGCGCGACGCCCTCGACCGCGGCGCGGATCGCGCGGATGTGCTCGGGGCGCGTGCCGCAGCAGCCGCCGACGAAGTTGAGCAGGCCCTCGCGCGCGAAGCTGCCGAGCACCTGGGCCATGTGCTCGGGCGTGTCGTCGTAGCCGCCGAACTCGTTGGGCAGGCCGGCGTTGGGGTAACACGACACCGGCATGCCGGCGACCCGCGCCAGATCGGCGACGTGCGGCCGCATGTCGTCGGCGCCGAGCGCGCAGTTGATCGACACCGCGAACAGGTTGGCGTGGCTGACCGAGTTGAAGAACGCCTCGACGGTCTGGCCCGACAGCGTGCGGCCCGAGCGATCCGGGATCGTCACCGAGGCGATCACCGGCACGCGGCGGACGCCCTGATCGAACAGCTCCTCGAACGCGAACAGCGCGGCCTTGCAGTTGAGCGTGTCGATGTGGGTCTCGGTGAGCAGCAGATCGACGCCGCCCTCGATCAGCGCGCGGGCCTGCGCGCTGTACACGTCGACCAGCTGGCGGAACGTCACCGTGCGCGCGCCCGGGTCGTTGACGTCGGGCGACAGCGACGCGGTCTTGGTCGTCGGGCCGATCGATCCGGCGACCCAGCGCGGCCGGCCGTCGTCGCGCTCGGCGCGCGCCGCGGCGCGCAGCGCACACTCGGCTGCGGCGACGTTGATCTCGCGGACGTGGTGCTCGAGGCCGAAGTCGGCGAGCGCGATCGATGTCGCGGTGAACGTGTCGGTCTCGACGATGTCGGCGCCGGCGCGCAGGAACTCGTAGTGCACGTCCTCGATCGCCTGGGGCTGGCTGAGGACGAGGACGTCGTAGCAACCGCGCACCGCGGTGTGGTGGTCAGCGAGCAGCGCGCCGCGCCAGGCGGCCTCGTCGCCCAGGCTCAGGGCCTGGACCATCGTGCCCATCGCGCCATCGAGCACGACGATGCGTTGGGCCATGGTTTCGGCGAGGCGATCGATCGACGACATCGCGCCTGATTACCATCGTTTGGCCGCGCTCGCTACGAGCCGATCGTCCGGGCGGTCGGTAGGGTCGCGCGCGTTGGCGATCCGGACATTCCCTGTCAGCGACGAACGGCGATGTCGCTCGGGCGTGAGGACACAGAGGCGCGCGGCGCCAGCCGGCGTCTGCGCGATCCAGGTCACGTGAGGGAGGAACAATTGGGATTCACGAACGAACAGTATTGGAAGCGGGGCGCCGCATGGCGACTGGCCTCCGCAGGCACGATGGCGGTCGCAGTCGCGGCGGTGGGGTGCGGGGAGCCGGCGCCCGCCGGGGAGACCAACCAGCGCTCGATCGCCGCCGATCGCGCAGCTCGTCCCGACGCAGATGAGCACACCGTCACGCTGATCACCGGCGATCGCGTGACCTTGCGCGGCGGCTCGCCGGTGGTCACGCCCGGCCCGGGCCGCCGCCAGATCAGCTTCATGGTCCAGCGCGACGGCGATCGCGTCGCGGTCATCCCGAGCGACGCCGCGCCGCTGATCGCGTCGGGCCAGCTCGACGGCGCGCTGTTCGAGGTCAGCCAGCTGATCGCCGATGGCTACGGCGACGACAAGCGTGATGATCTACCGCTGATCATCACCGGCGCGGGTGACGCCGCGGGCTTCGCACGGAGCCTGACGGCGAACGTCCGCGTCGAGCACATGTTGCCGGTGCTCCGCATGGTGACCGTGCGGCAGGCCAAGCGCAGCGGTGGTGCCGCGCTCGCCGGCGTGCGCGCGTTGACCGCGCGCAAGGGGATCGTCGCGGCAGGCCCGCCGCCGAAGGTCTGGCTCGACCGCGTGCGCAAGCCGCTGCTCGACCACAGCGTGCCGCAGATCGGCGGACCCGCGGCCCACGCGCGCGGCTTCACCGGCGCCGGGATCACCGTGGCGGTGCTCGACACGGGCATCGACAGCACGCATCCCGATCTCGTCGGCAAGGTGATCGCCGCCGAGGACTTCACGGGGGACGGCCAGGGCGTGCTCGATGTCGTCGGTCACGGGACCCACGTGGCGTCGACCATCGCGGGGACCGGCGCGGCGTCGGACGGCCGGCTCGCCGGCGTCGCGCCCGACGCCCAGCTGATCAGCGGGCGGGTGTGCGACGTGTCCGGCTGCCCCGACTCGGCGATCCTCGCCGGCATGGAGTGGGCCGCGGCCGAGCAGCACGCGAAGATCATCAACCTCAGCCTCGGCGGGACCGACACGCCGGAGCTCGATCCGATCGAGCAGGCGGTCAACGACCTGTCGGCGCAGCTCGGCACGCTGTTCGTGATCGCGGCCGGCAACACGCGCGGCGCGCAGACGATCGAGAGCCCCGGCAGCGCCGATGCCGCGCTCACGGTCGGCGCGGTCGACGCAGGCGAACGGCTCGCGTTCTTCTCGAGCCAAGGCCCGCGTCTCGGCGACGACGCGATCAAGCCCGACGTCACGGCGCCCGGCGTGGGGATCGTCGCGGCGCGCGCCACGGGGGTCCCGCCGATCGGCCCGCCCGTCGGAGAGTCGTACATGAGCCTGTCGGGCACGTCGATGGCCACGCCGCATGTCGCGGGCGCCGCCGCGCTGTTGCTCCAGCAGCACCCGACGTGGACCGGCACCGACCTCAAGGCGCAGCTGATGGCGAGCGCCAACCCCAATCCGGCGCTCGACGTCTTCGCCCAGGGCGCCGGCCGGATCGACATCGACCGCGGCACGCGGCAGGACGTCGCGGCCGATCCACCGACGCTCAGCCTCGGCACCGCCGCGTTTCCGCATGGCGATGATGCGCCGATCGTCCGCACCGTGCGCTATCGCAACGGCGGCAGCGCGCCGATCACGCTGGCGCTGACCGCGACCCTCTCGAGCCCTGCCGGACCTGGCTCGATCTCGGCGGCACCGGCGACGATCACCGTACCGGCGGGCGGGGGCGCCGACGTCGTCGTCACCACGCGCACCGACGGCGACCTCGCCGACGGCATCTACACCGGGGCGCTGGTCGCGACCGGCGGTGACGTCCGGGTCGAGACGCCGGTCGCCGTCGAGCGCGAGGCGGAGGCCTTCAACCTGACGCTGCAGGCGGTGTCCGACGGCGCGCCCGCGTCAGCCTTCGTGAGCATCACCCCGACCGCGGGCGAGCGGCTCAGCGTCTTCGTCACCGATCCGCAGACGATCCGTCTGCCACGCGGTCAGTACGCGATCGACGCGGATGTCCTCGTGGAGGGGCCCACGTTCCTGACGCAGCCGCGGCTGCAGCTCGATCACGACCAGACGCTCACCCTGGATGCTGCGCTGGCCGCGCCGATCGACGTCGACGTCAGTGACCCGGACGTCGGCAGCGTCGCCGTCACCGCGCTGTATGTCGATCATGCGACGCGTCATGCCGGTGGCCTGGGGACCTTGTTCCTTCCGCTCGCGTGCGGTCAGCTGGGCGGCGCGTTGCCGGCCGATGAGCTGGTGGGCATCGTGCTCCAGACCAAGAGCGACCAGCTGGGTGGGGCGTCCAAGATCGTCTACAGCCTCGCGCACAGCGAGCGTGGTCAGCTGCCGCGTGGCTGGCAGGAGACGCTCGCGCAGAGCCAGTTCGCCACCGTCGACGCGCACCATGGCGGCCGCGCCGATGCCCACTACACCAAGGGCGCACTGCCATTGTTTGATGACAGCACCTTCGGTCTGGTCGGCGACGCCGGCACTCCCCTCGAAAACTACGACGGGCCGTTCGACCGCACCGAGCGGTACTACGGACCGGGCTTCCAGTTCGAGCGGACGCTGTTCGACGAACGCTTCGATCCGGACGATCCCGACGCTTCGGTCATCGCGGCGGTGATCCGCTCGATCCGGAGCTTTGCCCCCGGCGAGCACCTCACCGAACACTGGAACGAGGCCCCGGGCGGTCCCGGCTTCGCCAGCAGCGTGCGAGGGGTGGACGACACGCTCCGGGTACACTCGAACGCGATGCGCGTCGACAACCTGCTGGTGCTCCGCCCCACGGTCGTCGGGGATACCAGCCCGTCGCACTTCGTCGAGAGCGTCCTGGATGGGCGGGTCACGCTGTCGCGCAACGGCACGCCCATCTTCGAGGATACCTTCCCGGACGCCGTCGTCGACGTGCCCCCCGAGCCGGCGAGCTATCGCCTCGAGATCGAGGCCGACCGCCCGACCGAGGTGTTCTCGCGGTCGACCCACGTCCGCGCGGCGTGGACGTTCCGCTCGGCGCACGTCGACGGCGAGCGCGACCTGCCGCTGCTCACGATGCACTTCCTGCCGGCGCTCGATGACGACGGCAACACCCGGGCGCGCGTGCTGGTGCTGCCGATCGCGTTCGGCCGGCCGTCGGGCGCCGGCACGCCGTTCGTCGTGCGCGCCGAGCTCGAGGCCTCGTTCGACGACGGCGCGCACTGGTCGCGCGTGCCGATCGCCGCATTCGGTGACCGCGCGCTCGCGGTGATCGTCCACCCGCGTGGCGCACACCACGTCTCGCTGCGCAGCAGCGCGACGGATCTCGCCGGCAACAGCATCGAGCAGACGATCCTGCGGGTCTATGGCGTGAAGTAACGCGCTGCCGCGATCCTCCGGATGATTGTCATTCGCTGTCATCGACGTCACTTCCTGCAGCGAGCGCTGGCTCGACTGAGGGGAGTGGCGCCGACGGCGTCGAAGCGACATCACCGGAGGAGCGTCAGTGCAGATCTCGCAGCGACAACGATGGATCGGTCCCGGGCATTGTTGGGTCCTGGGCCTGGTGTGCTCATTCACGATCACGGGATGTGGCGAATCGGGGCTCACGGAGGAGACGAGTGAGCCCCGCGCGCTGGCGACGATCCAGCGCTCCACGGCCGAGAGCTCGAGCGTCACGCTGATCACCGGGGACCGCGTGACCCTGCGCGGCGGCGCGGCGCTCGTCACGCCGGCGCCGAACCGGGCGCAGGTGCCCATGTTGATCACGCGCGACGGCGACCACGTCATCGTGCTGCCTCGCGACATGGTCCCGCTGCTCGCGGCGGGGCAGCTCGACCGCGCGCTGTTCGACGTCACGCAGCTGCTCGCCGAGGGCTACGGCGACGACGAGCGCGACGACGTACCGCTGATCATCACCGGCGCGAGCGACGCGCCGGGCTTCGCGCGCGGCCTCGCGCCCAGCGTCACCGTCGGCCACACGCTGCCGACGCTGCACATGGTGACGGTGCGCCAGCCCAAGCGCAGCGGCGGCGCGGCGCTGGCGGCGGTGCGCGGGTTCGCGGCCGCTTCCGCCGGGACCCCGGCGCCGAAGATCTGGCTCGACCGCGTCCGCAAGCCGCTGCTCGATCACAGCGTGGCGCAGATCGGCGGGCCGGCCGCCCACGCGCGCGGCTTCACCGGCACCGGGGTCGCCGTCGCGGTGCTCGACACCGGTGTCGACAGCTCGCACGCCGACCTCGCCGGCAAGGTCATCGCGGCCGAGGACTTCACCGGCGATGGCGAGGGCGCGCTCGACGTGCTCGGCCACGGCACGCACGTGGCATCGATCATCGCGGGCACCGGGGCCGCGTCGGGCGGCCAGTTCGCCGGCGTCGCGCCGAACGCGCAGCTGATCAGCGGCCGCGTGTGCGACGCAGGCCGCCATTGCTTCGACTCGGCGATCCTGGCGGGCATCGAGTGGGCGGCGGCCGAGCAGCACGCGCGGATCATCAACCTCAGCCTCGGCTTCCCGGACTTCCCCGAGCTCGATCCGATCGAGCAAGCGGTCAATGATCTGTCGGCGCGGCTCGGCACGCTGTTCGTCGTCGCGGCCGGCAATGACGGCGGGGACGAGACGGTCTCGAGCCCCGCCAGCGCCGACGCCGCGCTCGCGGTCGGCGCGGTCGATCGCGACGACCAGCTCGCGGTGTTCTCGAGCCGCGGCCCGCGCCGCGGCGACGGCGCGATCAAGCCGGACCTCACCGCGCCCGGCGTCGAGATCGTCGCGGCGCGCGCCACCGGCGTCGAGCCGATCGGGACGCCGGTCGGGACGTCGTACACGGCGCTGTCGGGGACGTCGATGGCGACGCCCCACGTCGCCGGCGCGGCCGCGCTGCTGCTGCAACAGCACCCGGCGTGGACCGGCGCCGAGCTCAAGTCCCAGCTGATGGGCAGCGCCAACCCCAACCCGGCGCTCGGCCCGTTCGGGCAGGGTGCCGGTCGGGTCGATATCGATCGTGGCACCCGGCAGGACGTCTCGGCCGAGCCGACCGCGCTCGACCTCGGGACCGTGGCGTTCCCGCACGACGACGATCCGCCGCTGGTTCGCACGGTGCGCTACCGCAACGGCGGCGGCGCGCCGATCACGCTGACGTTGACCGCGACGTTGACCGGCCCGGCGGGCCCGGGGCTGATCTCGGTCGCGCCGGCGGCGCTCGTCGTGCCGGCCGGCGGGACCGCGGATGCCGTCGTCACCACGCACACCGACGGTGACCTCGCCAACGGGCGGTACACCGGCGCGCTCGTCGCGAGCGCGGGCGATGTCCGCGTCGAGACTCCGATCGCGCTCGAGCGCGAGCCCGAGCTCTTCGATCTCACGCTCGAGGCCGTAGATGGCGAGGCCGACGTGTTCTCGTTCACCGGCCTCTTGCCAGCGGACGGCGACGCCGGGCCAGCCTTCTTCTTCTTCGGACGGATCACGGTCCGGCTGCCGCGCGGCCAGTACCAGATCGACGGCTCGGTGTTCAGCGATCGGATCGCGTTCATCGCGAACCCGCGGTTCCAGCTCGATCACGACGCGACGGTCCGGCTCGACGCGGCGCTGGCGCTACCGATCGACGTCGACGTCGGCAACCCGGACGTCCATCCGACCGCCGCGGCGGCGATGTACGCCGATCACGTGACCGGGCACGGGGGCGCGGCCTTCACGTTCGGCTCGACGCTCTACCTCGCACAGCTGGGCGATCCGCTTCCGCCCGACGAGCTGTTCAGCGGCGTGTTCCTCCAGCTGGGCGACGATCCAAGCTTCCAGTCCAAGACGCTCTACAACCTCGCGCACAGCGAGCGCGGCCATCTACCGGCCGGATGGCGCGAGACGATCGCGCCGAGCCAGCTCGCGACCGTCGACGTCCACCACGCGGGTCGGGCGGACGCGCTGTACGTCAAGCACACGCGGCCGTGGTTCGACGACGGCGCGTTCGGGCTGCAGAGCACGTTCGCCACCGTGCCGGATGGCTACGAGGGTCCGTTCGCTCGCACCGAGCTGTATTTCGGCGACGGCGTCTTGTTCGAGTCCTTCGTGGTCGACGCGCGCGAGGGCAGCGAGGGCCAGGTGATCGCGGCGACAACGACGCAGCTGCGCCGCTATCGCGCGGGTCAGCACGTCAGCGAGCCGTGGAACGTGGCGCCCGGGGGCCCGGCGTTCGGCACGTTGCCGCAGCTCGTCCACGGCGTCACGCAGGCGCGGTCGACCGCGCTGCGCGTCGACGACCAGCTGAGGCTGACGCCGACCATCGTCGGCGACACCAGCGCGCAGCGGCACGACGTCGCCAGCATCCTGGACCACGCGCGGCTCGCCCTCTCGCGCAACGGCACGCAGATCTTCGAGAGCATCGACGGCGCGCTCAGCGCCGTCGTCGACGTGCCCCCCGAGCCGGCGAGCTATCGCTTCGAGCTCGAGGCGGACCGCGCCGCGGATCTGTTCACGCGGTCGACCCACGTCCGCGCGGCGTGGACGTTCCGCTCGGCGCACGTCGACGGCGATCGCAGCCTGCCGCTGCTCACGATGCGCTACCTGCCCGAGCTCGACGACGACGGCGCCACGGCGGCGCGCGTGCTGGTGCTGCCGATCGCGTTCGATCGACCGTTCGGCGCCGGCACCCCGTTCGTCGTGCAAGCCCGGCTCGAGGCCTCGTTCGACGACGGCGCGCACTGGTCGCGCGTCCCGCTCGCGGCGTTCGGCGACCGCGGGCTCGCGGTGATCGTCCACCCGCGAGGCGCGCATCACGTGTCGCTGCGCAGCAGCGCGACGGACCTGGCCGGCAACGCCGTCGAGCAAACGATCCTGCGCGCCTACGGCGTGCGCTAGCCACCGCCCGACCCCCCGGTCCGCTCGCGGCGGACAAGACGCCGTGATCGCAGACGGTGCCGCGCGCGGTGCCGAGCATGTACAGTGCGCGCGATGTCGAACGAGACGATTCTCGATTCCATTCTCGATACGACCGGGAACACGCCGCTGGTGCGGCTGTCGCGGATCGGTAAAGGCCTGCCCGGCGAGCTGCTCGGCAAGTGCGAGTTCATGAACCCGGGCGGTTCGGTCAAGGACCGCATCGGCGTGCGCATGCTGCTCGACGCGGAGCGCTCCGGCCGGATCAAGCCGGGGGATACGCTGATCGAGCCGACCTCGGGCAACACCGGCATCGGCATCGCGATGGCGGCGGCCGTGCGCGGCTACCGCGTGATCATCACGATGCCGGAGAAGATGTCGCAGGAGAAGCAGGTGGTGCTCGAGGCGCTCGGCGCCGAGATCATCCGGACGCCGACCGAGGCGGCGTGGGACTCGCCCGAGAGCCACATCGGCGTGGCGCGCCGGCTCAAGGAGGTCATCCCGAACTCCCACATCCTCGACCAGTACTCGAACCCCTCGAACCCGGCGGCGCACGAGGAGGGCACCGGTCGCGAGATCATCGACCAGTGCGGCGGCAAGCTCGACGCCGTGGTGATGACGGCGGGCACCGGCGGGACGATCACCGGCGTCGCGCGCGTCATCAAGCGCGAGGTCCCGGGCTGCAAGGTGATCGGCGTCGACCCCGAGGGCTCGATCCTCGCCGGGCCGGGCGAGATCCGCAGCTACAAGGTCGAGGGCATCGGCTACGACTTCATCCCCGACGTGCTCGATCGCCGGCTGGTCGATGGCTGGATCAAGTCCAACGATCGCGACTCGTTCCTGACCGCGCGCCAGCTGATCCGCCAGGAGGGCCTGATGTGCGGCGGCTCGTCGGGCTCGGCGGTGTGGGCGGCGATGCAGGTGTCGCGCGATCTCGGCAAGAACAAGCGCGTCGTCGTGATCCTGCCCGACTCGATCCGCAACTACCTGAGCAAGTTCGTCGACGACCGCTGGATGCGCCAGCAGGGCTTCACCAAGGGCGAATGGGAGGTTGGCACGGTCGGCGATTGCGTGCGCGCGCTCGGCCGCCGCGAGGTCATCGCGCTCGATCTCAACGACAAGCTCGAGCGCGCGACCGCGCTGTACAAGGAGCACGGCATCTCGCAGATGCCGGTGCTCGATCACGGCAAGCTGTGCGGCATCCTGACCGAGAGCGACCTCTTGCACCACCTGGTGTCGGGCCGCGCCAAGGGCGACACCATCGTCGCCGAGGTCATGGAGCGCAAGGTCTCGACCGTGGCGCTCAACGCGAGCTCGGGCGAGCTGCCGCGGATCTTCGAGCGCGGTGAGGTCGCGATCGTGGTCGACGACTCGCGCGCCGTGATCGGCATCCTGACCAAGATGGATCTGATCGAGATGATCGCGCGCAAGATCCAGGTCCGCTAGCGGCAATCGCGGTGTGCGTTCACCCGGCGTGACCGGCGTGACCGGCAGCCAACGTGGTTCGCGCGCCGCGCGCCGACAAGCTCGTCGCTAGGAGCCCGTCGCGCATAGAACGCGAGCGTCGGCGGCGGGGCGTAGCCCGCGCGGCTGCCACGCTCGGGGTTCCTCCTCGGACCCGCTAGCATAGGCGCTGTGACCCGGGCAACCTCCTTTGCTGCGAGCTCCCGAGCCAAGGCGACCGTTGTGCTCGCACGACCGGTCGGGCCCGGGTCCCCACAGCGCCTCGCTCGCTCTCCGAGGAGGACCCGCTCGCGGGCGCGCCGCGCGGTGACGAGAGCGCGAGGAAACGATCGACACGGGCGGCGTGGTCTGATCGAATGATGGCTTGAAGACCCAAGACGTCGACGCGGCACGGCGACGGTAGCGCACGTCATGAAAGCGCAATGTTGAACGAATAAGTAAAGGAAGAAATCTTCGA
>Ga0307513_10007306_pt1 | contig 14346 bp, 16 predicted proteins | sample 15_EM_MG_FD_202174 | JGI IMG/M metagenome (GOLD analysis project Ga0307513, IMG submission 202174) | Populus trichocarpa ectomycorrhiza microbial communities from riparian zone in the Pacific Northwest, United States - 15_EM | ecosystem: Host-associated > Plants > Roots > Unclassified | place... | reverse complement strand
TGACGCGGGTCCTTGATGAGCAACCTATCCTAGGATCTTCTGTGAGTGGGCAACGTTGCATCCGCTCAGCTGGGGCTCTTCCGTTGGCCAAGTACCATCCTTACGTCCGCTCGAACTACTTCAAAGGACAACTCCGCGGTCTTCCCTCATCAGAGGCATTCCGTTCCAACTATCTTCGAGCAAGAAGAACCGGGCGTGTTGAGCGAAGTCGTTGTGGAAGGGAGGCGGACGATGAACGCTCAGGAGTTGAGAGCAGTCGTTCTTCACTCGAGCCAGAGGGGCTTGATGATCCGGCAAGTTCTCGAGTCGTTGAGTCAGGTGATGGATCAGATCCAGATCCAACAACTCTTGCTGCTTGCGCGCTCAAGTCTCATGGAGACGGTCGAGGCATCGGATGGAGCTGGAGCTTCGGAAGGCGGGACCTTGGCTGAGGAGATGGCCGAGAGTGTTCTTGCTGAGGACCAGGGAGAGGTCCATGATTTCGAGGGAAATCTTGATGATGACTAGTGTACTCGTGTATCGGTTGTGGAGGGCAATTGACCCTAGTGAACCAATATGATGTCTTCATTGTTTTGTCTTTATGCATCGTGTGTCGTAAGAGGGGAGGGGAAAGGAAAATGAAAGGAGTGTGATGTTCGAGTTGGTCGTCGAGCGTACTGGGTGTCTTGTGTTTTTGTTGATTTATAAAAATTTTTAAACGGGGTTTTCTTCATGACAGCAAACGCGCTGACACCCGCCATGCGGAGGGCGTACGAATTTTGCGCCGAAACATGGGGAAAGGATGACGGGTGGTTGGACGTTGAGTCTCGAGCGGACAGCAGATACAGTATCTATCAGTATAACACCGGACCTGGGGATTTGATGGAGATCACCGACCGTGACCAGCCGGGTCTTGGTGTGATGGAGATGGACGTCGCAAGGTTCGACGACCCCGATTTTCGACTCGTCGATAGGTTCCACGTGAGTGCGAACACAGACCGGTCATGTGTTCGGGAGGGCGGGTTCCGAGACCGACGACATTACAAAATCTGGGAATGGTCCACAATCGCGTGGCTTCGAGAACTTGCCAACGAGCAGGTTACGTTCGAGAATAGTGTGGATATCATCATTGTACAGCCCTCGATGAGGGGGTATACTCTAAACATCGAGGGTACTGGCGTATACTACGAGGTAACCCATGCTGAGGTTCTAGGAGACGTGTTCAATGTTGGACGAGTGCTGAATGTTATGCGCGCCGCGAACAACATCGACGTAAATGAACGGCCGAACATGTTCATGGACACAAGCCTGAGACGTAGACAAAGTATAATGCTACGCGCGACTCAGCTAATGGCGGGTACATTCAAGAAACGCAAACGTACCTCAGAAGCGGAGGGCGCATCCTCGATAGAGAAGACGAGCATGTGAGTCAAGGACCGAACGCGAAGGGTCCCAGAACCCATCGTCATTGTCGCGCAGCTAAACGGTCACGAGGTCCGAGCCTTAGTGGATACCGGATCCATGGCTGATTTCATTTCTACGACTGTCGTTGAACAGCTGAAGTTGCGGAAAGAGGTATACGCCAAACCACTATCGGTTCAGCTCGCTGTACATGGATCAAGATCCAAGGTGAACTGCGGGACCACGGTAAAGTTTCAGTATCAATCGATTGATTGTGAGAGGAGATTCGATATAGCGAACCTCGACAATTATGATGTCATACTAGGAACACCGTTCTTATATCAGCACAAGGTGGCAGTTGGCCTTAACCCACCATGCGTTGTGGTCGGTTCGAACGTACCCGTTGAGATGAATGGACCAGATGTGATAACCATTAACTCGGCGGCGGCGGACCTGTTTGATAACGGACTTGATGAGCTTAGAAAGCAGCTGAGGAAGGAGGCTGATGACCTCTGCCCAGATACGTCGAAAACGGCGTTACCCCCACTGCGCGCTGTCAATCATACAATCCCGTTAATTGAACCAAACAAGGTGTACAGGTTCCGACCTTCGAAGTGTCCAGAGGCATTTCGCGACCAGTGGCGAGCCAAGAAAAATGCTTATTTGGAGACGGGACGTTGGCGAACAGCAACTGGTCATAACGCAATACCATTGTTGATGATTCCGAAAATCTCATCTGGTAATGATAAACCTGGACTTCGTACAGTCTTCGACAAGCGAGAGCAAAACACGAACACCTACAAGTTAGCGTCTCCATTACCGGACATCGAGGAGATACTACGCGAGGTCTCAAAACATAAGTTCCGAAGTCTTATTGATGGCAAGGATGCTTACGAGCAAATCCGAGTGATTCCGGATCATGTGGGTCGAACACTGTTCACAACGCCCGATGGGACGATGGAAAGCCTAGTTATGCAACAGGGTGATTGTAATGCGGGAGCCACGTACCAAACACTCATGAATCATGTCTTCGCATCGTATATCGGGGTATTCATGTACGTCTACTTGGACGACATTATGATCTTCTCCAACTCAATCAAGGAGCATGTTGAACATATCCGGACGATATTTGACATACTTCGACGCGAGCGATTATTCCTTGGACCCAACAAGATGCAGTTCTTCGCCGATGAGTTGAAGATACTCGGGCATATTATTGATGGCGAAGGGATTCGCATGGACCCACACAAAGTGGACAAGGTCCTCAACTGGAAAACACCGACGAATAAGGACCTACTCCGAAGTTTCATAGGAGCAGTTGGATTCCTAGCCCCGGATTGCAAGGGGGTAAGAATTCCCATGGGTCAACTATCTTCGTTGACGGCCGAATCGCGACCCTGGCGGTGGGACGCGACGGCACAACGTTCATTCGATGAAGTGAAACATATCGTAAATGAACATCGGAACAACCGCCGGAAGGCGTTGGACTATTCTGAGGGTGCTGAGCCAATCTACGTCACGACGGATGGGTGCCTAACAGGCGGCGGAGGATATGTCAGTCAAGGGAAGGACCCGAAGACGGCCTACGTGGTAGCTTTCTGGTCTGGGAAGTGGAACAGCGCGCAACAGAATTACCCTGTCCACGAACTGGAACTGTTGGCCCTGGTCGAAACGTTGAAGCGTTTTCGAGGGGTCCTGCACGGAACCAAGTTTATGGTTCGAACAGACCATCGGGCGCTCGAGCATTTCATGAAACAGAAAACCCTCTCGGCGCGTCAACATCGATGGATCGACGTGCTCAGCGAGTTCGATTTTGAGATACAATACATACCCGGTGACACAAATGGATTTGCGGATGCATTGTCCAGGATCTACAGCGACGAAGCTCAAGGTGTTGTACGAGCATCGAGCGAATATGTCGATGACAAGGATGAACTCAGAACGTATCATTCTATCAGAGTGCAACCTATTTACGTTGAGACATACCTGCTATCGCTGATGAATGCGGTAACGAGACGATCGTCTCGTCTTGCGGACAAGCCGACCCCTCGCTACAAGGAAACAAAGGATCGGAGGCCTAAAGGGGACTCTGTAGGTCAAGCTGAGGCCGCGTCGGAGACGCCTGTGATAACGGTGGATGAGGACTCACCGAACAAGACCGAGGTCGCACAAGAACAAGTTGAAAAGGTTCCTCGTAAAGCAGAGAACCGGCTGTTCGAAGTGTCCAGCGACCACGGTATATTGTTCCCGGGTTGTATCCGAAATCGGTACGGAGAGGACCCGTTCTTCAAGCCGATCTTGGAGAACCCGAGCGAGTTCACGAACTTCGCCGTGAAGGAAGGATTCATATATTTCATATCCGAGGGTGTTGAGGTGATCGCCATTCCTAACGTGAATATCAAAGTTCAAAACGTTCGGGAGGTGTTGATTAGACAAGGACATTCAATCCTTGCTCACCTGAGTTCCGAGAAGACAGCAACGTACCTAAGGGACCAAGTATGGTGGAAAACCATGATAGGCGATATTGACAAATATTGCCGGTCATGCCACACTTGCGCGATCAGCAAACCGTTGAGTGGTAAACCTCACGGTAAGCTAAAGACTATGCCCGTGCCAACGCGACCTTGGCAGTACATTGGAATTGACTTCGTGGGTCCCCTACCCGAGTCGTCAAACCGAACGGGTAGTTATGACATGATTTGTGTCGTGATCGACCTGTTGACATCAATGGTGCACTTGATCGCTACCAAGCAAACTTATCGTGCATCGGATATAGCTGAATTGATGTTCGACTCGGTATACAGACTACATGGATTACCGGAGCGAATCATCAGTGACCGAGATTCACTGTTCACGTCTAAATTCTGGAAGAGATTACACCATTTGTTGAACACCGAGCTCCGGATGTCTTCGGCATTTCACCCGCAGACGGATGGGGCGACGGAACGGGCGAACCGCACGATCACACAGATGATAAGGCAGTGCGTAAGTCCCGACCAAAAAGATTGGGTGATCAAACTACCCGCGATCGAGTTTGCGATCAATTCTGCCAGGTCGAGTACCACAGGGTTCTCGCCGTTCCAATTGAACTATGGAAGGAATCCAAGTTCGATGATATGGAAAGTGGAGGATGAGTTCCCGGGAGTCCGGAAGTTTGCCGAGCAGATGAAAATGGCTATAATGGGAGCTCATGACGCCATCATCGCGTCTCGAATTGAGAACACGGTCCAGGCTAACCGGAAGCGCGTAACGGCCAGCCATAAGGAAGGGGACCTCGTATATTTGTCAACGAAGAACATATCCCTGCCGAAGGGTATGGCCCGCAAGTTAGCACCAAAGTATCTCGGGCCATTCGCCATAACGATGGTCTTGAAGGAGGGCGCGACGTACCGGCTAGATCTGAGCGAAGAGCTTCTGAAACGAGGGATCAACAACTCGTTTCATGCATCCCTCCTGAAGCCGCACATCCCTAACGACGACAGGCGATTCCCGGGAAGGCTCCCGTCCCAGATTCCTGGCTTTGGTAAACGGCCGGATGAGTGGGTCGTAGAGTCCATAGTTGATCACCAAGGGAAGGGGATCAATAGCGAGTTTGAGATACAGTGGAAAGCTGGAGATCGTACCTGGGCGCCGTATAGGGAGGTTGCCCACCTCATGGCTATGGAGCGATACTGCGAACTCATGGGAGTTGGGGACCCGCGTGAGTTGCCAAGCAAGCGACCAGAGAACGGAGACGGTTACGCCGCAGTCCGTGTCTCACGTGTGCAAGTCCTGAGTGAGCATAAAAGGGCTGGGACGAGAGGATACAAACAACCCGCGTCACCCCAGATGCTCTCACACGAATCCTTCATCGCTTGCGCTACCTACGCTCAGGAGTGGCGAGAGCACACTATCGGCCTTCGCCCTCCTCCCACTGGTCCACCCCCTCCGGGTTACGACGAATACTTGCGTCTATCGTCCGGCGGGATGCCGGCCATTCACCATAGTCAACCCGCCTACCAGTCCCACCAGAACGCCCATCCTGTGCCGGCTCCCGCCAGTCTGATTAGCATGCCGCCGGAGGCTTTCAACCACCTCATCGACTCCCAAGTTCATACGATGGAAATCGCGACGAGGTACCGTGGATCGGCTCGTCGGGACGATCGAGTTGGGAACAGAGCTTATCAGCCTGGCTACCGGGGATTCCGTGGTAATGGAAGAGGTGGATACCGTAGTCGGGGAACTCGAGGGCAGACCATTCCGGGCGGCCTTGGGTTCAACCGTCGTTCTCGCCCCTCCAACCGGGTGTCTGGTGACCCAATTCCGGCATTGACTCCCAACGTTGCCGGGTCTAGTTGGAGAGCGGTGGTGGACAGAGGTGACAACGAAACGGTCACCGACGCGGTTACCGATGCAGCCACTGAGGCCGGGACGAGTATGGGAACGGAGGATTCTTTCGTCCTCTTCGGTGACGCCATCGTTGCTCAGCACGTCAACGAGCGTGCTACGTCTTTAGGGGTGGAGAGTCTCACCGGGAGACTGGAGGACCACTGGAATGTCGATATGAGAGATCGGGATGCGGAAGGTGTGGTGGACGAATCTATGGTTACCAAGGAGTGATCAGCTCCGAAAATTTTTCTATCTACCCTGCGGTTGTGTGCAGCAGTGTCGGTCACTGCTGGGAGGGCGAGTGTAAGCGAGGGCGCCAGCCCGAGCGCGGCGTGCGGCGTAGATAGAGAATTCCACCGCGTGGTCCACCCAACACACGCATGGACAAGATTATCATATTTCCAATAGCTACGAACTGTATATAAGGAGCTGTACTAGGTAGAGAAACAAGGACGCTTTCGAACAGTTCTTTCCTGCGTGTTTACCTCGAGCCTTGAGTGAGACCTCGTGCGACTTACGGACCAACCCGAATCGCGACGATATCCTCATTCGAGCCTGAGGGTTCACACTTTCCCTGGTCCCACAACCCTCGCTACTGCCGCCCCAAACTCGACCGCCTCGATACCTGGTGCAACCTTCTTGTTTCCATATACGCCGATACCTCGATATTCCACTCGGACGGCCATATCGTACAGATCGAGCCACTGTGCGAGAATGATCTGTGGTAATCCCGCGCTGGAACAACCATGTCAGATTCGAACAAAACAGAGAGAAAGGCGGTCATCTGATATACTCACAGGGCAGCTTCGTAATACGAGTTCGCCCCACCGTGATGGATATATGCGACAACGTTTGGGTGATTCATGATTGAAGCCGGATCAGCGTCAAGCCAATCGACGATCCTGACCCTCTCCTTGTCCCTTGGATTCTTCAATGTCTCGTTGATCAAATTCTCGAATCTGGACTTGTTCGGAAGCTTCCAGAGGAACTGGGTGTTCGAACCGTGATCCGCTGCGCCGAGGAAACCATCGATGACAGCCTTGGCTTGAGGTTCGGAGTAGTTGAAATGGGTTCCCATGCACATCATCACCGTCTCCCCCCTGTTCAACCATTGGCACAGTTCGGGGTCCACAATTTCGACGGTATTTGTGTCCAAGACGATCGGGCCGTAGAGACCGAGGTTTCCCGGCATGACCAAGGGAAAGTCGAGCTCAGGGACAGCAGGACAGATTATGTGAGCTGCACGGGTAGGAGCCGTTACCATAGGTAACAGACCTTTGAGACCGTGCGCGCCGCGGTACTCGGAGATTTCTGAAATCTCTGGAGATGTGGCCACCTTGTATATAAGTGTTAGGTTGGCCAGAATGTTTATGGGGAGATCCCTCCATGAGACCGGGAACGGTATTCCGCTACCAAAGCTGATCAAATGAGGAACAACTCAGTCGGAAGCTCGGGATCAGATTGGAAAGGAGGACGAACGCCGGGTAGTACCAGAGACACTTCAACCGTGGCTGCTGCAGCCTTGCAAGGTCCATCGGAGTGTTGGGACTGTTCAACACGAACCTCCTTTTTGAAGAATAGCACGCATCAATCCCAGGGCTCAAGAGGCTGTCAACGACCACGGTGGCCGGGTCCAACTCTTCGATAAACCGCACGATGCTACCGTATATTCGCATATAGGCTGGGCCAAACGACGGTACCGTCAGATATACCACCTACATCTAGAGAAAGAACAAAACGTACATTTCCCGTCCCACCCAGCCAGTACCTGCCCCAAACTCCGGCCATGGACTGTGAGACCCTTTCGTGTCGGAGGATGAGGGAACATGTCCTCTGTCAACCCCATCTCCGGGACCGATTCGGACATGCCTTTGCCATCTAACGCGTGAAAGTTGAGATTCGGGCTGAGCCTCTCAACACGCCGTCTGAGCGTCGGGAAGGAAGCAATATGGACTTCTACGTGTGGACGCGTGAGGGCCTCAAGTGCCAGAGCCAAGATGGTGTTCGCTTGACCACTCTCCGAGTTGGTAAGGAAAAGGATCTTCCTGGTGTGTGTGCCAGCGTCGCCATTTGCAGTGTCCATAGTGGGACGAATGTGGTCCGTAGTCTGAGATGTAAGAGGTGTCCGGTTGTACGACGGGGGGCACGAGTGTCCGTCAAGAATCGCGTTACGAGTTCGCGGGTTCTCGGAGTGTGTCATTCGATCCGAACTCCGGGACCGGTTCCATTCCGAGGGGGAGCAATGTCACTGGGAGGTGATCAAATGCACCACCCACATGCTATGTCCTGCGCAGGTCCTGTGTCTATGCGCGTAAGGATGGACGCGTATCCGGTGTACCAACTCGCAGTGGCATCAGGGAAAGTTTCGATCACTTTCAAAGTGCTGAAAGTGGCGGGAAGTCCACAGAAGTGCGCTTCCGGAAGCCAAGTGCCCACTTCGCAGAAGTGAAGTGGCCCTAAACGCTCAGATTTGACGGGGGGAATCACCGTGAAAAACTGGCGCTCATGGGTGACCGCGACCCCTCTTGATGCAACGTCTGGGAGGTGGCACATACGTGCTCTGCAACGAGCATACGGCTGGACCATGGATGCAATACTTACCGAAGATAACGCATCCCCGATGGGCGTGCGTGGTGTTCAAATAGTACGCAGGGCCGGAGTGTGTCCTCGGTTTGCAGGATGCCCGGTGATCGGTGATTGGACTCTTCCGGCGTGGCAGGTCGAGATTTTATTCCACGGCTTTGGCTGCTGGTTGTCTCGTTCCGTCTCGACCACGAAGACGCAACTGGAAATACATCTGGTAAAGGCGACTCCACCTTCAACCTCTCCAGTTCATCGATCAACCACCGTGTACAGAGTACGAGGAAAGGCGTACGGTTCCTCGAAACGGAATTCATACAAGGACTTGAAGACGTCCATAATGTCGTCGGACTCGTCTTCGTCCTCAATCACGTCATTTGTGCCGGTATCGACCTGAGACTCGGAAGGGCTACCAGAGGAGCCTGGGACTACCCCTTCCTCACCTTCCTCACCTTTAGCATGTCGGATTTTCTTACTGTTCCGCACACTGATGGCTTCGGTATAGATTGGCCCCCCAAGCCCAGAGGCGGAGATTCCTCGTCGGACTCTTCGAGAGATCCGATACACCTGCTGGGGATGCCTAGGGTTGTTCGTAGGTCTGGTGAGGAGAGGAAACGGGCTGGACATCGGCTGGGGTTGTTTTACTAATACATTACTTACGGATCCGATGAGGATCTCGTGGAGGAGTTGACCATTGACTGAGGCCCGTTGAGCTAGTCGATAAAGCCCGTTACTCCTTATCCTCCTTACATTTAGAAAACTCTAAAAGCTTGTCCACCGCTGCTCTCTTCCCCCCAGCCCTTCTGCAAACCTCACCCACAACCCTCGCTCGTTCCCTGAATCCCTCCGACTCCTTCCCTGGCCCCACAACCCTCGCTACTGCCGCCCCAAACTCGACCGCCTCGATGTCTGGTGCAACCTTCTTGTTTCCGTATATACCGATACCTCGATATTCCGCTCTAACGGCCATATCATACAGATCGAACCACTGTGCGAGAATGATCTGCGGCAACCCCGCACTGGGACAAACGTGTCAGATTCGAACGAAACAAGGAGGGGACGGACGTTTGATGCACTCACAAGGCAGCTTCGTAATACGAGTTCGCTCCGCCATGGTGGATATATGCGACAACATTCGGGTGCTTCATGATCGAAGCCGGGTCAGCTTCGAGCCAATCGACAATCCTGAACCTCTCCTTGTCCCTTGGACGCTTCAGCACCCCGTTGATCAGATCCTCGAATCTAGACTTGTTGGAGAGTTTCCAGAGGAACTGAGTATTTGAATCGTGGTTTACTGCGCTGAGGAAACCGCTGATGATGGCCTTGATTTGAGATTCGGAGTAGTGGAAATGAGTTCCCATGCACATCATCACCGTCTCTCTTCTGTTCAACCATTGATTTAGTTCAGGGTCCGCAATTTCGACGGGGTTTGTATCCAAGACGATTGGGCCGTAGAGACCGAGGTTTGCCGGCATAACCAGAGGAAAGTCGAGCTCGGGGACAGCAGGACAGATGATGTGAGCTGCACGCGTAGGGGCTGTTTCCATAGGTAACCGACCTGTGAGACCGTGCGCGCGGCGGTACTTGGAGAGTTCTGAAATCTCTGGAGACGTGGCCATCTTGTACATGAGTGTTAGGTTGGCCAGAGTGTTTATGGGGAGATTCTTCCATGAGACCGGGAATGGAATTCCGCTACCAAAGCTGATCAAATGAGGAGCAACTCAATCGAGGGTTCGAGGCCAGATGGGAAAGGAGGACGAACGCCGGGTAGTACCAGAGACCCTTCAGCCACGGCTGGTGCAATCTTGCAAGGTCCATCGGAGTGTTGGGACTGTTCAACACGAACCTCCGTTTTAAAGAATAGCACGCATCAATCCCAGGGCTCAAGAGGCTGTCAACGACCACGGTGGCCGGGTCCAACTCTTCGATAAACTGCACGATGCTACCGTATATTCGCATATAGGCTGGGCCAAACGGCGGGCACCGTCAGACATACCACCTACAACTTAGAGAAAGAACAAAACGTACATTTCCCATCCCACCCAGCCAGTGCCCGCCCCAATTTCCGGCCATGGGTCGTGAGACCTTTTCGCGTCGGGGGATGCGGGAGCATGTCCTCTGTCAACCCCTTCTCCGCGACCGATTCAAACATGCCTTTGCCATCTAACGCGTGAAAGTTGAGATTCGGACTGAGCTTCTCAACGCGCCGTCTGAGCGTCGGGAAGGAAGCGATATGGACTTCTACGTGTGGACGCGTGAGGGCCTCAAGCGCCAGAACCAAAATGGTGTTCGCTTGGCCGCTTTCCGAATTGGTAAGGAAAAGGATCTTCCTGGTGTTTGTGCCAGCGTCGCCGTTTGCAGTGTCCATAGTGGGACCCATGTGGTCCGTAGGTTGAGGTGTAAAAGGTGTCCGGTTGTACGACAGAGGGTACGAGCGTCCATCGAGAATTGGGTTACGGGTCCGTGGGTTCTCGGAGTGGGTCATTCGATCCGAACCGCGGGACAAGTTCCATTCCGAGGGGTCGAAACGTCACTGGGAGGTGACCAAAATACACCACCCACATGCTATATCCTGCGTAGCTTCTGCGTCTACGCGCGTAAGGATGGACGTGTATCCGGTGTACCGGCTCACAGTGACATCAGGGAAAGCTTCGATCAGTTTCCAAGTGCTGAGAGTGGCGGGAAGTCCACAAAAGTGCGCTCCCGGAAGCCGAGTTCCCGCTTCGACACAGAAGTGAAGTGACCCGAAGCGCTCAGATCTGGCAGGGGGGATCACCGTGAAAAACTGGCGCTCATGGGTGACCGCGACCCCTCCCGATGCAATGTCTGGAAGGTGGCGCATACACGTTCTGCAGCGAGCATATGGCTCGGCCATGGATGCGATACTTAAGCTTATACCCTTGAATGCCCCGGTGATCGGCGGTCAGACCCCCCGGTTTGGCACCTCGAGATTTCATCCCACGACTGAGTCTAGCCGCCGGTGGTCTTGGTCCGTTTGCTTCTGTCTCAACTGTCAAGACGTAACTGGTCTGGTAATGGTTACAGGGAACAAATTTCCCAACCTCCAAGCTTTATACGCCGCATAATAAAGCCTCTACGAAATGCCATCGATTAGTCACGGCCATACTCCGGTTCATCCATCGCCTTCGTAATCCCCGGCCCAATGGCACAGGTGGTGTGGATCTTCGTGAGAGGACGAACCTTGGTAGAGACACAAATTTTAGCCCCAACAGAGTGCGAGGAAGGTATAGAGTTAAGAATTTTCGACGGTAGTTGAGGTGAAGGTTGTTCTCAAGTGCAGTAGACAGAGAGATAGTTAGAACATTGCATTTATCATTCAAGCTGGAACTCGCCCGGTCTTTGAGGTTTAAGCTTCAAAGCACTCGTGCCGCGCATGAGCCTTTCAGATTGTGGGTGGGTTGGGTCGAATTGGGACGGCGGAGTCATCATGATTAGATTGTGATGTCCAAAATCCGCCGAAATCTACGATTGGTTTTTCTGATGCCAAGTGGAGCATCTGACACAACAACCGCGATGTCTCCGGTGAAGACCCCTACCTCCTCGCTATCAGGTAGTTTTGGTACTCGCTACTCGGTGCTTCCCTTGATGATTATGTCTCATCACAGCGATTGAGCTGCTCATTAATCGAATTTGGTACCGAAGTCAGGCCAACATCAAGAAATGGATCTCCACAGATACTTCGCCGGAGACTTCTACTGTACACTCGTCCCCCGCCACCAAGCTTCCTCTCGAGATCGTCGAAATGATCATCGCCCACCTCATCTATGACACGAGCAGTCTCCTCGCATGCTCCCTGACGTGTTACTCCTGGTACATCGCCTCCGTCCCTCATCTTCACTACGCTCTTACCATTCGACCTGGTTCGTGGCCCTATGTGCCGAAGGCTGCCTGGCCCGTACCACTCGAGAATGCGAGCAAGCTCGGGTTGCTTCCCCTGGTCAAGAAATTCTGGGTCCACGCGCCCACCCATTGCTTTTACAGGTTTTCCTCATATCGATTCAACAGCCGTACTCTGTCTCAATTTTCCGCATTGACCAACGTCCAAGAGCTCAGGTTATACAACATGGACGTCCACGGCTTCATGCCCGAGGTTTCGCAGTACTTTGGTCACTTCTTGCCGACTGTCCGATCTCTCGCCCTGGGCTCACCGGGAGGATCCCATCGACAGATCATATTCTTCATTGGAATGTTTAAGCACCTAGAAGATCTCACACTCTTCAATGACGAACTCGAACCCTGGCAGAGAGGACCGGCGGACGACCCGACTCTCGTCCCGCCCTTTGCCCCTCCGCTGCGAGGACGATTGGTGGCGTCTCGTCTCAAGAGGGAGGGCCTTTTGAAGGATATGGTTAAGTTGTTTGGGGGAATCCGGTTCCGTCATATGTACATTTGCGATGTAGGAGAGACGCGGCTTCTCCTGGACGCTTGCGCGGAGACGTTAGAAACATTGCAGTTGGATCTGACCGATCCTCGTGGTGAGCAATTGTATCCGAAACGTATGCCATCTCCAGCCAACGACTCCCGACAGCTAAATCTTCCCTTCTGGACTTTGATCTCTCGCGGAACAAGTCGCTCCGAACACTCGATATCGATGCGGGATCCATTCTTCCTGCACGTAGATCCCGTCCGCCAAAAGTTATCTCGAGTTTCCTCAGGACCATACTCTCGACCATCACGTCCTTCGCGTTCTCCGAGGTCACTGTGATTTTTCGGGACTGTGATTTTTCTGGCATAAGATCCCCGCCCCGCGGTCCTAGTAACATTTACAGAAAAAGGACGCTAGATCAAAAAGCAAGGGAAGCCTCGTGGCACTGTGACCTATTCAAGGTGTTCCGGAAGATGTACGCGTTGCGGGCCTTTCGGTTGGTCCTGCGTGTGGGGGTTTGGGACTGCGTGGGGGAGTACGCAATGCGGGTGTTGAAACGGGCTGTCGCGGTTGAAAAGGCGGGAAAACGGTTGGATTATTTACCCTCGGAACCGTTGGTGATTTACGACCCTCAGGCGTCTCCGCAAATGTGCCGGAATATGAATCGATGGCCAGGGGCCCCGGGTAGCAGTTGAGTGCTGAGCCACGATGGTACAATTAACTGTTCTGTCTGCATTATTAAATCACATAAATCGTCCTTTCGAAAGCCCGCCAGAAGGAGGGAACTATGGGCTACCAATTCCTGACCTCCCATCCAGGGCCGATGGAGAAGGACTGAAACCTAACCGGTTGGCACGGTGTCGAGCAACATTACTGACGAGAGTTCAGGCTGATGAGGTCCGACCACCTGGACCTTGGATCGCAATACGAGCCAATGCGAGAACGGAATCGTTGACACTTTGGCAGCCGGACAAACGAATGAAAGCTGATGGGGACATCTACGACATGGCATAGGGATAACCTAGAGGCGATTGCTCGAGTCAGGACCGCAGAAGGTCTGATGCGCGGACATCCCTACAAAACCCGTCGTTCATTGTCTTATCATTCGTACGTCCCTCGCGTCGCACCCCCGGCGAGTTTCCCTCCTTCCCAAATGCTGGATGTGATTGCAGTAAAGCCATAAACGAACGATCATTTATGGAGGACTACGAAGCCAGTCGGTATCTGTTCCTGAGGCGCTATTCACGCCTTACCCGCGATGAGCTCTAGAATCTTGTCCACCGCTGTTCTCTTCCCCCCAGCCTTTCTGCAAACCTCCCCCACAGCTCTCGCTCGTTCCCTGAACCCCTCCGATTCCTTCCCTGGTCCCACAACCCTGGCTACTGCCGCTCCAAACTCAACCGCCTCGATGTCTGGAGCAACTCTCTTGTTTCCGTATATACCGATACCTCGATATTCCACTCGAACGGCCATATCATACAGATCTAGCCACTGTGCGAGAATTATCTGCGGCAACCCCGCGCTAGGATAAACATGTCAGATTCGAACGAAACAAGGAAGGGGCGGACGTTTGATGCACTCACAAGGCAGCCTCGTAATACGAGTTCGCCCCACCGTGATGGATATATGCG
>Ga0307513_10007305_pt1 | contig 14347 bp, 14 predicted proteins | sample 15_EM_MG_FD_202174 | JGI IMG/M metagenome (GOLD analysis project Ga0307513, IMG submission 202174) | Populus trichocarpa ectomycorrhiza microbial communities from riparian zone in the Pacific Northwest, United States - 15_EM | ecosystem: Host-associated > Plants > Roots > Unclassified | place... | reverse complement strand
AAGATCTCCGTCCCAATTTCCGAAGAAGGTTCAATCGCCTCCACACCTCGAAACCCACAGCCAGGAGAGGATCCAACCACTCGAGCCCGCGGAGGATCCGTCAGAATCGTACAGCAGAGTCCTCCGTTAGGTCTCCAAGCCCTTTGTCAGAAACCGACTTCCGGCACCTTCGGTCCCATGATCACAATCGAACGCGTTTACTTGCGGAATTTCTTCAGAACGGGACCCTCAGCCTCACCGTTCTATGCGTCCTCTTCGGGACCGGGAACGGTGACCACACCGGAGTTACAAGACGCCCATACCATGCTGTTGAGGTGCAACAGCGTCTGCGTACTTCTCACATTCGTTGGGCTGTTGCTCGCCATCCTCGGGATCATGGCGTATGTCTGGACTACTTTCACTCTCGCACCTGGCATCTTCGTCAGTGTGTGTTTTATTGTTAGCTTGATCGCTGCTTGCTATGCCTTGCGCTGAGTGAAGAGAAAGGATGTCGCTTAAACCTGTACTTGTTCGAATGTACCATAGAAGTGTATCGGGTTACGGACAGAAAATTAGCCCTTCTAAAGCTTCGTAGCTGGAGGTGACCCTCTCAACCTCGCGTGTTTCATTTCGACGTCTGAAGAGAGAAGTGTGCTCAACTCTGGACCAAACGCCGAGATCAGGGGAAAGCAGACTTACAGTTGGAATTGTATAGCCCATCTCCTGGAACAGACACAATGTGACAACCGATATTTGAGGCATCTACCATCTCTGGGACAATCTCTCTGAGATTTCGTGTTCCAATCAACCGCATGTTCATCGTGAACTCGTCGTGGAGGATGTTCAACGCGTGGTCAACACCCTCATACCCGTACGACGAGAAAGCGTAGAGCAACGGCCTTCCAACACCGACTTATCATCCTGGTCAGCTCCACATCAACAAGTCCGAGCTGGGTAACACACCTGCTGTGGCACCCAAAGCAATAGCCTTGATCACATCTGTAGCCCTCCTTACCCCGCCATCGACGAACAATTGGAACTTTTCATTTGGGAAACTCAACCCCCGTCTTGTCTTCAACTCTCTCGTCACTTCGACGAGGACCTCAATACCAGACCGAGCAAAGTCAAGCTGACGGCCACCATGGTTCGAGAGCACAACTCCGGCCAACCCTCGATCATAGGCTTCCAGTGCGTCCTAGAAAGAGGAAGGATGAGCCAAATGTTTGACACATAGATCGTTATCCATTTACCTCCCAGCATTGCACACCCTTTAGGATCAATGGCACTGGGTGATCACGAGAAATCTCTCAGTATGAGACCCCGGGGGGCGAAGGCAATAACCCACTCTTGGTGATGCTCTTAAACCAATCCAGATCCTCCCACGACAGTCCTGGATCGATGAAAGTCTGACGAGCGGTTCAATCAATCCAACTACCACATCACTGAACGAATGAAATGACATACGCTGATAGCGCGAGCGGCTCCTTGGGACCTGTCGACTCCGGCATCGCCTTTTTGAGCGTCCGGTTCATCATCTGTGAATTTCATTCGCATGTCCTATTGGTTTTTCCGGTTAGTATCCGTACGCCAGGAGCAAATGTGACAGAAACCTTTTCTCTTCGCCCAAGCTGAGGAGCATCAACGGTGATGAATAAACCCTTGATCCCGCGTGCTTCTGCATGCTGCACGAGTTTCTTGGTGATATTCCTGTCTTTGTTCACGTACCTGTAACATCGTGTTAATTCGTTGCAAAAAAAACGCGCTTGCGACCCACAGTTGGTAGAATTGCACTTGACCGGGATGTGATGCGTCCACGATTTCGTCAAAAGCGCACGAAGCGAGTGTTGGAATCTAACCATCCGGGTAAAGTCAGTAAGAGTAGACTTCTCCTGCAAGTTGTCGACCATTTGGATGACACCATGCTTCGCTGCTGCCTTTGTAAGGTTCAGTTCCCCGTCTGGATGACCGAGTTTCCCCAACGCCGTTGCTGTCTGCGTGTCATGTATCAGCATAGAGTACCAGTCGATATGGTCGAGGGAGCACATGCGATATAAATCGGCATCTTAGTGGGATAGCCTAAGATATGCGTAGAGAAGTCTACGGTGGTAACATCGCGCAAGATCCGTGGACGGAACCAGATTCTGGGTCAAAGATTGTTCAGCAACGAGGAGACGATTGTTCTGCAGCAGCTTACCGGTGATACGCAGCGTGGTTCTCTCTGTTCGTGATTTCATCATCTGCGGCCGAAGAGTAGTAAGCCCAGGCTTTCTCTGGCATTACCTGCCGAGCGATGGCCTATTTCGTGAAGGACGAGATGAGACCTACGATCGCTTGACCAATTGTCTGGGTGAAATTTACCTCAAAATCGTGCAGGTTTAGGATCTCAGAAAGTGGAGGCCGAGCCTCCATCTTCTTCAGCCTTGCCTTCTCTTCATCCGTGATCTCGACCCTGACTTTCACCACAGTCGATTGGTCTACTGGTCCCAGACTACAATTCAATGCATCAGGCTGTGTTGGCCCGATACGGGTGGGGAATACGCACTGTTTCTCCTTGGGCAGGTTCGCGGTTATCGCATCTGGGGGGTGGATAGGCTCGTACTCGGCACTACGTCAAGACCTTGAGGTGGGATGTAGGGGTGAGGTTGGGGTGAGGCTTACGTTGCATCTTTTCCTGCGTACTTGAGGATGATTTTGCTTCCGCCTGAGCAGGTATGAGTTTTGTCTCCGTAACCGGGGCGTCGTTCTTCTGCTCACCAGGATGGTCTAAGGGCGAGGCGGACGGGAGAGAGAAAGAGCGAGTCAGAGGCGCTTGAAATGTCCAAGCTCCGTCTGAACGACAAACCGTCGAGGAAATCAGTGACATCATAAACGTTTCCTAGCAGCCACCATGAGCGTTCCGACGCCGTGGTTTCAGGTGTTGGTGCTTACCGTGAACTATGATCCAGCAGCTCTCTCTGGTATTGTGTTTCGCGATTTCTTGTCCAGCCAACGGAGGAGACATGGCGAGGTATATGAGAAGTCAACGAGGATGACGCCAGGCTGGCCTCTTCAATCAAACCGCAAGGCCCCGGCGCACGGAGAAGCGGCGAACTCCGATTTGTAACGGGTAACACGAAGTCGCGACTATACAACGATGACGGGCCTCAACGTGTGGTTGCCGTCTCAAAACGCGAGCTTGGTGTCCACGGTTGCACAATGTCTCTGTTGAGGCAATATTATTACCCTTAATTCCCATGTCGCCCGGCTTGGATCCCACAACTCCCGCCAAGTCCACCACACCGGGATCTCCAGCGCAAGTGCACCGCTTGGCATGGGCTCAACAAGGAAGTCTTCAAGTCCGTCTCTAACCGACATCCTATTGTGGGGTCCAAGCATTGTGGGGGGACTCGGACCTGGAATCCGCCCTCGGCATCGTCGGTCGCGTCCTCGGCGATTTCAAACCCATGTACTAGCCAGGGCCTCCCCCACCGTTCCCCACCATGTTCAGATGCGCCACATTCTCGTGGGTCGCTCTTAGTAAAAGTGAAGCTCTACCCGATGATTTTTCCTTCACTCCCTCTGATTGGAGCCTCTCCCTCCGGCGCCCATCGTGGTAGCTGTCTGCTTATCGCTGGCTTATTACTTGGAATCAGGTCGCATGTTGTTGACGAGAGGTGGGTTGACCTGCTACGCGTTCTCTATGGTATAAGGCTGAGGTATCCTGCTGCGGTCACGAATACATCCCCCAGATTGCCAGGGTCTGTAAGGAGCTCACCCACTCTGATTCCACCACAATCTTGATCGCTCAAAAGAGTTACCGGTTATTTCACCTCATCATGGGGGCCCCCGTCTCTCACCTCCGGAGAAGAGATGGGAAGCTTCTCGTCTGATGGCCGTGCACGGCGCCTGCGGGTGGGACAAGTTCCTGCGGGCGGTCAAAACCAGGACGAGCCAATCCAGAATGATCTGTGTGTTGACCCACACCTCCGGCTCCATCGCCGTGGAGGTTCCCGAGCGGTCCGACCCAACCGAGCCTTCGTTTGCTCGCGGCATCTGTTACATATATCAGAACGACAAGCGACTCCGGCTTCGCAAAGCCATACTCTCCCTCTCTTCCATCGGCAACGGATGGTTCAGCACTCCCATTCAATCGTGCGGCCCAGTTGGGTGAGGAGCTCATGTATTGATTGGGCTTCCGCTGACGATGGTATCAAGCACAACCTCCAGAAAGCTACTCCTGGTTCTCTTTGGAGTGATCAGTTCTCTTCACTGGTGTCCCCACATTGTTACAGAGAAACACAAATTGTTAAAGTATGTCACTTTGGTTCTGGATGACCCAACCTTTGGAGATGTGTGTTGATATTCCGGACTTGATTGACAAGATCGCAAACTTGGAAAACCCAGGAGCTATGGTTTTCTGGTTTGTAATCTTGGGGTAAAAATGCAAAGAGTTGATACCTCAGGTACAGGAGCAGTTGGAAACAGTTGCAAAGGAGGTTGTTCAGGGTAGGAGGTTGGATCTTGACATATACCTTTCAGTGATGGACTCAGATTTGAGGAAGGCTGAGGAAGTGCTGATCCAGTGCAACATGTGATCCACCTCCCCAGCCATTGTTCTTAGAATGAAGATTGTCAATATTCAATAAGCCAGAGTATCCCTGGTCACCCTTAGGAGGGATTAATGCTAACTCAGCTTGATCACATTAATGGTCAGTGCTTTCTCACATATCTCCTCACACTTGTATTACTTTGCCATCTCTATTTATTACTTTACCTCCATGTAGTTTTAATTTTAATTTGTTTCTGCTTAGGGTCATTCTATCCTAAACACATCAGCATGAGTGTGAATCTCAATTCCATGGGGTCTTGCCTTGGTGGTCATACACTCTGCTTGTTGCATACATGTATTGTACAGACAACCTCTCAGTACCCACTGGCTGGTTGCACAGTACAGGTTTGAGTACTACACTTCTCAAGTAATGAAATATTTGGTACATAGGACTTGAGGCATAAGCAAAGGGGATACATGCCTTATAGGCCCATACTAGAGAGATACATGGCTAAAATCAAGAACCAGTGCCTCCCTTGACCTGAAACAAACAACTAGATACTGGCCACCCCACTGTACATGGACTGCTTTTCCAAATTTCTCAGGTAGCTGAAAAATCACCCTCTCAGTAACTATGTCCTTCATCCTGGACATGTTGGTTTCCCACAGCTTGGCATCATTGAGGTGGACCCTGTCTGGGAGCTTGCTGGATGACTCAACAGGGGATGAACCTGAAATCCCAAAGTCCCATCCCAAAACTTCACCTGTCCAGGTGCTTTCAACCCAGAGCTTTGAGCCATCTGTCACAAGGATGTCATCTGCATCCTCTATCTCCACCTTACCCACAACCTCTCCTGTCCAAATGTTCAATGCCTGAATGGATTCCTCATACAAACAGAAAACCTTAGATCTGTTCCCTGATACCTTGAGGTCCTTGACATGGCCCTGAGGTACATTTACTGTGTGGAGGAGTTCCCCTTTCTCAGCATCCCAGATGTTGATCTTATTGTCTGCATACCAAACAAAGATCAATCTGCTGTCAATCAGCTGGATGTTGCTCTGGTGGGAGCCTTCAGCTGGGATTTTTGTGGGTCCCTTGTAGAGGCTAGTTGAGATACCCCAGGTCTTCACCACTCCATCCAAATCACTTGGGATAATGATACCATTTTCAGCTTTCAGATCAATTGACTTGGCTGAAGCTAAGGCAAGGGGTATAGACTTTGGATTGGTCACACCTGGGTCTGTTGATGATGCACCAATCTGCCAGAACTTGACTAATTTGTCTTGAGATGCTGAAATGAGGGTGGAGGTGGAAGAAAATACAAGGGAGGTGATATCCATAGTATGGCCAACAAATGTCTCAACAAGGTGAGGGTCTGAGCTAGTAATGTCCCAAACACAGACATTATGACTAGTAGCAACAGCTACAAGCCTGCCATCAGGGGAAATGCAACAGGGGTTAAAATAACTGGCAGACATATCAAATCTGGCCACAGCTACTCCAGAATTGATGTCTTGGACTATAACATCCTCAATTGTACGTGAAATAGACTGAGTGCCATCTGGAGAAAAGGCAACCTGATAACCAATGTATGTAGGTCCAACCTTATGACCATTAGTGTCCCAATGCTGGGCAGTTGTACCAGATACAGATATGAGGTATTGAGGGTCTGTGGGAGAGAACCTGGTACAGTATACAGTCTCTGGTTGCTCTATGATGTGACGGCACTCCCCTATCTCAATGTCCCACAAACGGAGTGTCTTGTCTTCAGAACCTGAAGCAATTATAGTATGGTCTGCTGAGATTGAAACAGAGCGAATATTGTCAGTGTGACCATGAAATGTCTTGACAACACCACCAGTCTGCACATCCCATAGCTTGACAGTTTTATCATAGCTTCCAGATACAAGTGATATCCCATCTGATGAGAAGATGAGAGATCTCACTTCATCTGTATGCCCAGGGAGGATAGCCATCTGGCTGCCTGTAACTGCATCAAGGATAAAGATGTCTGTGTGTGTAGACCCAACTGCAATGGTGTTGTTCCAGAATGAGAGGGTCCATGGGCTATCATTCAACAGAACTGTGCGAGAACACATTCCCCATTCTGCCTGGAGCCCCTTGACTACCTTAACCACTTGTAAGAGTTCTGCAGTGTAGTACTGATGGAGCCAGGATGAGGAGGGAGAATATGGGAGGGCAGAATAGTATAGATTGGAGGGAGAGTTGTGGATTGTATCAAAATGTTCCAAGAGCATTCTCTGGCTATCATTTGTCCATATACAAGAAACACCTGCCTGAACAAGGAATGTAAATACAAGTCTCAGTGAACAGCCTGCATAGTACTCACTGAAGTACACCATTGCTCAACATCATCCATGGCATAAACCCCAACATCAAGGTTCCCTGTGAGTGCAAGGACTTCAATCCAATACAGTAAATGTGTTGTGAAGAACTTTTTAATTGCTTGCTCCACTTCCCCAACATAGAAACTGTTGCCAGGGATCTTTAGAAGGTGCTTGGGCCAGAATCTACATGCATATTCTAGAGCTTCCCCAATATGGTCCTTCTGGTGGGTAGGAAGATCCTTGACCCCACTGAGAATAGCATGGTCATCCAGGTTGCAGATGTTCCTCTTCAACCTCTCCCCCATAAGCCTAAGGCATGAAAGTAGAATCTCCACATGGTGAACCACAGGTTCCACATAAAGCCTTTCATTTTTGCACCTGACTGGGTCCATGAGGAAGTCAGGAAATGACTTGTGGAAGGCTCGGATGGGGTCTTCTGTGCTCTCAGGGATAAGGAGGAGAGAATGGAGAAAACAAAGGGTAGTGGAAATGCCAGGAACTCTGAGGAGATCTGAGAGTGCCCTTGCTGAAAGAGGGTTAAGCACAAGCAACACTGCCCCAATCACAGACTTGAACCGGGAATGGATTTCCTCAGCATCCACATCCATGTCATCAACTACTTGTTCTAGAACCTGGGTGTAGAGGAGGTCAATCCCAAACCTTCCTTCATGGGCAGTACTTTGTGGGAGGGAGATGATCCGGTCCAGTTGTTCAGTGGGCGTGCGGTTCCTGGATGCAACAAGTTTTACAACCGTTGAGGCGTAGATGAAGAATCCCGCTGCCTTTTCGCAAAGAGTATTGATGTCGGATGGGCTTGGGCGATCTTGTGTGAAGTCGCAGTCGCTTCGTGTTTTGGCGATGTCAGCCAATCGAGTCCTAAAGAAGAGCTTGATATCGCTATCCACTGAGGAGCGTTCAACGTCATGCAGCCTGAGGACTTCTGTGATGGGTCGGAGTGATTTGAGGCGAAACCCGGAGCGGATCCGAGGCTCCGGACGACCGGTGATAAAGAACTTGACACTGGGGATCTTGTCCACATAACGAGATAGCACGGAGAGGATGGCGGAGGCGGGTTCTTCGTCCTTACACTCATCGAGAGCATCGATGATTATAAGTGTCCGAATACGGGCGGATTTTAATGGGTCAACAATAATCTTCTCTATTTGCGAACAGAGAGACTCCCGCCCAACACCGGGGTTGGCCCTTAAGACACGGAGCAACTGTTCTCGAAATGGGAAGTACCGATAGGCAAGCTGAAAGGCTAGAGTCGGGAAGATCGCTCGAAGGTTGCTTCTGTCCTCGAAATCCCGTGAGCAAAAGAAACTCGCGCCGAGCTTTCCATCTGCGAAGCTAATCTCGGCAAACGTCTGGGCGATAGTCGACTTCCCGGTCCCCGCAAGACCATTCAACCAGAACACGTGGTTGTCTTGTTCGTCCTTCAGCCAACGTTCGAGTTGCAGGAGGACATCCGCCCTAGTTCCCCTCAGGCATCCCTGCCTGTCCCCGGAACTATACCCAGCCTCGTCGGTGTGACGCATGTTTTCCAAAAGACGGCGATCTGCATCTCCCTATGTCCGAGTTACTACAAAGGGTGGGGCCGTAAGAAAATGAGACTCACAATTTGTTGGCAACCTTCTTTGTAGATGTCTCGTTGCAACGAAGTCTGAGAAAATGTTAGCTACGACGAGAGCAAATCCTTTTGGAAGAGCATACCTGATAGTCCATCAAGGCATAGCGGATATCTTCCACCAGACCGTTAAGCTTCTGTGCGTTCTCAGGGTTTTTGAGAAAATCTGCGAAATCCTTCTGGATCGTTATCGAGTGCATAGATTGGCCAATTTCTTCCAGCTTCCTGGAAATCCCCATGCGTCAGACTCGGTTCTCGATCTTAGAAAATGTGAGCTCACCGTTCCAGCTCGTTTGTCCTCTCCTTCTCATTGATGTCACTGGGAAAGATAGGTCCTGAGAGCGACTCAGAAAGTGTTTTGAACCTGGGCGCCAACGATTCTATGGAGTGTTCATTCACATCCGTTCGCTAGAGTGACCGTAAGCATTGCGGATCAATGTGCGGGAAGGAGACCATACCCCACAACTGTTGAGAATAAGGCAGAGGGATCCCGCGACAGATTTGAGCGGACCGAAGGCACCTGCGGAGTCTCCCACCTCACGGAGCAATTCGGCCGTGGCAGAGGCAGTAGACTTGCAGTTCGATCCCTTCTCATCCGCAGTGGCACTCGGTTCGAGGGTCTTGTCGGGACAAACAACTTCTGGTCCATAATCAGGAGGGGCAGAGGTGGCTACATTGTCGGAAGGAACGATCAGAGGCAGCGACCGGAGCAATCATGTTCACGTACCGTCGGACACCCCACCACGCAAGATCGAAGGAGCGGATGGAGAGGGATAGACTGCCTCAAGTTCTCCACTGCGCCTACTTCCAACTGCAACCTCGATGTCTGGTTTTGGGCTCGAATGCCTCTGACCGGCTTCCCCTCCATCGACGTCTGCCTTTCCCCCTTCTTGACCGTTATCGCTTCCACGCACTGGCACAAATTCTGGCTCCTCTGGCTGGGGTAGGTCTGTCGAAAGAACTCGCTCTCCAGCTGCATCGGCTCTATCCCCTTCTCGGTCGTAACTTTTTCCCGCTACGACGTGGGGCACTGGTTGCGGAAGCGAACTCGTCGAGTCAGCGCCCTCCCCACCAGGGTTGGCCCCCGTTCCGTCCGGTTTGTGTTTTCTCCCTGCTAGTCGGTGCTTGAACTTCTTCTTCATCTTAGAGAGCGAACCTCGTATATCGTCCATGTCGGCGTTGGATCAGCGTAGACGGCGGTGCGATAGATGGTGGTGCGATAGCGGATGATTGGCCTCGTGGCCTCGACTATTCCATGCCAGCGCCACGTGACACGGCTTCTCGTCAAACCGAGAACCATCAAGTCGATTTCGCACTCGCATTTCCGGAACTCTCACTTCCGAAACCCCGATGATGAAGCCTGGGTGCGATTCTGGCCTTCTGACTGGGACAGGGACCCGGATTATTTAGACACGAGGGAGAAAGTTACGAGAAGTCCCTGACGTCGTACCTCCTCGTCGCGATTTAATGCCGTAGCCCAAGAGCCCAGACTGAATTTATTGCTGGAGTTTCGAATGCAGAGCTGACACCACCCTCGAGGTTAATACCCACCGCCCTCGAAGCGCCAACCCCCCTGCGATCGATTCATGGCCCCTCGTTCAGCCCGCCCCCAGGGAACCCCCACCCTCACGCCTCAGATCATGACCAACGTAGAAAAGCATGGTGCGGAAAGGGATGGCTCGTATAAGGTGAATGAGTTGGTTCCTAAGGGTATCCAGAAGTGCCTGATCGCTATTACTCCGACCGGGGTGAAACCAAAGGTAACTGTGTCGAGGGACTAACTAACAGACAAGTTCAACCCCGGGTAGCCGTGACCTCAATGTGGCATTGCCAGCTTATCCTTGTCAGGTCAGCGGAGATGCGCTATTTCAGCCCCTCTTTCCTGATTGTGTATTGTACATGGGTCCACCGTAGAAAATAGCTACATACATTTACAAATCGATAGCTTTTGAGAGAGAAAACACGCTCAGTATTTTATTTCCGGTAGAAGCTGGGCACCACCAATACATGCCTCTACTTTTTGACGAATCAACGGGAATGTCCCCCGCGCCGGGCTGCGCGCTTTTTCCGAGCTTTCGCTGAGGGCTTTCTTGGACTGCTATAAGTATGGCCTTTGCTCAGTCCACATCCAATGAAGCGATCTGAGAACTTACGTGACCGATGGGGACGATGCAAAGTCACAACACCACATATTTTCACCCCGCTCATCCACGATATTATCAGAAGGCACGGAGAGGTAAAGTTTCGTTTCCGTCAACTGCAGACACGAAACAATGCCCGATGTGAACATTTTGGGGTCGTCAAACTGTACTTCGCGTAGCCGGAGGTTCGGCCAAGAGGGTTTGTGTTCCGGTGATGTTGGTTGTAAGCTTTGGAGAGAATCGTCTTTCGGAGGTAGGTCGAATTCTCTCAACCGGTCGAAAATGGAGTCTAAAACCAAGACAAATACGCCATAGGGACCAGCGACAGCGACCTTTCCTCGATCGTAGGCAAGGTAGCCCCCCACCCCTAACAATGGTAGATCGGTATAGAGATCGATTTGTTTCGAAATACGCTGGAGCGTTACTGGGGATGGAGTCAAGAGTCTCCAAAAGTCCTGGACGAGGATGACCCTGTTACTCAACATCATGATTGCCAAATGCTTTCCACAAGAAGAGACATGAACTTGACGTGGGAATGTCAGCTCGACTGGAACAGCTACGTCCTTAGAACCCAGGACCACGCACCAGCATGAAAATAGTCCTCCCTGTGGGCCAAGTCTGTAGCCATAGCCCGTCGGAAAGCCAGTTCACCATTGTTGGAAATATTTGTTGTGCGTCTCCACCGGTTTTCCGTACTCGCGTAAAGATCTCGGGGCGGTCTCGGGCCGGCGGGGATGGTCAGAACGTGTGAACCGCTTGGTCGGTCGTAGATGTTGAGTTTGCGAGTACCGAGGACAAGTACGTGTTGTTCACTGAAGTCGACATATCGGAGCTGCCCAAAGTCGGGGGAATGCACTTGGATAGTTTGTTGGAGTTCCGCTTTCTCGACATCGTAAAGGAACGCGTTATAAGGGCTGGAAACCAGCAAGGTCCCCCGTGTGAGTTTGAACATTCGCCCGTTTTCAGGAATCTTTAGAAGTGCCCAGGGAACGAATTGTCCCCGGAGATGGTCTGGGCGTCTACTGCGGCTAGCGTCAAGGTACCGGGCTTCAGCGACGAGGTTGGCCGCGATCATATCCGAATCGGGTTTGTTGTGTGAATTTGATGGCCACACCTCTTTCGGGATGTTGAGAACATCGACCCTCCGCCTCCATACCTCTTTACAGGTATTAAAACGGTTGAAGACGACATACCCCTCATCGTGTTCGCAGTGAGCCCATGGACCACAAAATTCCTGCCCCACCCACAAGAGTTAGACGACATGGGCTAAGACAAGAACTCGAAATACCTGGTCCAGAGCCCACAAGATCCTGTGGTCATTAATATCCGAAATGACAAGTCCGCCATTGGTGAATGTGTTAATCACGTATCCGGCCTCTTCGTCGACCTTGATTCTGTGAATATTTCCCTTTTTTCCGGTGAGCCTAACTTGGCGAGGGTTTCCAGGGAGTTTCCCTATCCACCGGAGGTCGGCCTTTAGTTTATGGATGACTGAAGGATAGTTATTCGACCGTCAACAAGACGTGCCAGGGGATACTCACACCAGGCTTTCCAGCCTTCTGGAGGATCAGCAGGGTTGGAATCACCTTTTGGGATATATCCATACCGCTTTGACATGTTGTGGTATATAGAGGATTCGTTCGTTTCCATGAACGTCGACCATGATTTGGACAGGGCTGATAATGAACCAACAGTCCCGAAAGGCAACCACTGGATAATCTCCAGCAAAGTCTCGACTGGGAACACGGAAAGCATTGCCTGAGTCTTTGTAGAAGTGGGACAGAGCGGAGGCCGGCCAGTTGTGAGTGTGGCTGGAGATAAGTTGTGGACGACCCACAATCACAATGATCGTTTCGTCGGAAAGCGGAACCGGCACGCGGATCAATCACTTCCCCACCCCGCTTTTCCTCAGTCAAACCGACATCGCCACTCCTGCCTAACACCCCGCCTCTTGAAATGTGCCTAGGCGGGATAAATCACAACGCGAGAGAGAGTACTGCCCAGCATCACATGAGGACCCCGGGGTGGCCCTGATTCAACTTCGAGTCACGATGACCTCCACAACTTCCGTCTCGACGATCTATCCAAGCGTTTGACTCGGCCGTGACACCAACAACTACGATGAAAACTTGGATTTACCCTTGAGTCGTTCCTTGTCCCCTGCGCAGCCTTCTCACCCGGCTGGGTCTGGATCCATCCCTCACTCATTCGCCCGCGCCAGAATCCTTCTCGAGCTAGTGCCTCCCGATACCAGCGCTCCTAGCAACCTGCCAATACAATGCGGGTACCATTTGATTCCTCGGACCGGTAGCTTCTTCAATCGGCGCTGTAAATAACGAGCACCTCACTCGCAGACTTGGTTGTCGCCCGTGTTCGGTGCGGTTTTCACCGAAACCCCCGCGAGTTGTCCGCCATGAAATGGCTCCAGGAGAGTTGGACTGTGGGGTGTGAACGATACCGCCGAGTGGAGGGGATGGTGTAGGATATAAGGGCACCTTCGGGGTTCATGATCACAGATAGTTCCATGACACGATCTCCGACCCGCCTCCAACCAAACCGAGGCATTATTCCTGACCGGACTGATGTTCATGGCAACCTCTCAATTCATCGGACGCGCGCTAGTTGGCTGATGTGACGCGGTGTTCAGAAAGTCCGTCAGCAATACGTGTCGTAAGAATCACAATAGAAAGGAGGTTATCCCAAATCCAATTTGAGCGCGATCTCCTCGCCCAATCCCCCAAGTCTACTCTCCCCTCGACCCCCATGAGCTTCTTAGCTCTCCTGTTTTGTTTCTCATGCCTCCGCGTCCTCGCGCACTCTTATGATTCAGATCTCAACGTTAGTGGTCTACCGACTCAAGTGACAATTGCGTTCACAACATTCGGCGTAACGTAGGAACTGGACTACGGCATCAGGGCCCAAAATACCTTGTTTCCTCTCAACCCCTTCACCCCGAAAGTGGACATAACGTTCTCTCCAGTGCCCGAATCCAATGCACGTACCAAGACATTGATCGCCGAGCTCATGACAAACGGCATCTCCGCAGCGGGGATCGAAGAGTTCAATCTCGAAATCGATTGCGACCCCCGTTTAGAGGGGGTTTGCAAAACAGGGGACGCCCTCGACGATTTCATCAAGCTAATCGACCGCGGGAGCGATCACTTGAGGTCCTTGAAGCGTGTGACGTGAAGCCCGTTCTCATTTCAGCTGTTGCCAGGCTAATTTCATTGTCAGGTGGGGATACAACCGGTCGGTGCTTCCCCCGCTTCTCAGGTCATTGGAAGAACATTTTCCCAACCTCGATTTGGATTTGAAGATCGCATTCGGGGACCTAAATTCACTGCGTTCGTCCTCGTTATTACGCTCTCTGTACCTTGGTGTTGCGCCAGACGCACTAGCTACCGACAAGACCAGCCCACTATTATCTCATGTCCAAACTCAAATCATGGACTCGAAGAACCTCACTAAGTTGAGTATCGAAATCGGTAGCATGGGTTGCATCATGTATGCCGTCGACCCCAAATTTTCCAGACCCAGAGGCAAAAAGTTCCTGCCTTTGGAAAATTTGACCCTGGAGGGGTTCCCTCTCTCAACTGCCAATGTCGATTACTGGATGACGGCGATGGATTGGTCTCAGCTGCGCAATCTCGAGTTACGATCGACCAGAAAGCCCACGTATTTCCTTAATGCGGTCTTGGATTCCGCAGGGGGGCTACCCGGACT
>Ga0307513_10007304_pt1 | contig 14348 bp, 10 predicted proteins | sample 15_EM_MG_FD_202174 | JGI IMG/M metagenome (GOLD analysis project Ga0307513, IMG submission 202174) | Populus trichocarpa ectomycorrhiza microbial communities from riparian zone in the Pacific Northwest, United States - 15_EM | ecosystem: Host-associated > Plants > Roots > Unclassified | place... | reverse complement strand
GCCAAGAAGACCGCCGCGCCTGCGGCCAAGACCGCCGCGAAGAAGACCACCCCGCGGCGGGCCGTCTCGCCGGTCACCGCGGTCGGGCCGGCCACGGTTGAGTCGTCCACAATCGAGTCGGTGGAGGCCACGTCGTCCACGGCCGAGCCGACCGAAGCCGTGGCACCGGGCCCGGCGTCCGAGCAGGACGTGCAGCGTGCCTGGCAGGACAATGCGTTGGCCCAGGTGCTGTATCACGACTGGGAAGCCGGCACCTATGACGAGAAGTGGTCGATCTCCTTCGACGACCGCTGCATCACCTATGCCCGGGATCGGTTCAGCTCGCTGGTCGGTTCCGAGGTGCTGCGGACCGAGCGCTGGCCGTACCGCCGGTCCTTGGAGATCGGCGCCGGCACCGGGTTCTTCTCGCTGAACCTGAAGCAGGCCGGGGTGCTCGACGAGGTGCACGTCAGCGACGTCTCGGCCGGGATGGTGGAGAGCGCCCAGCGGAATGCCCGCGGGCTCGGCTTTGAGGTGCAGGGCGCGGTCGCGGGTGCGGAGAAGCTGCCGTACGAGGACGGCAGCTTCGACCTGGTGATCGGGCATGCGGTGATCCATCACATCCCGGATGTCGAATCCGCGCTGCGTGAGGTGCTGCGGGTGCTGCGACCGGGCGGCCGGTTCGTGATCGCGGGGGAGCCGACCCGGATCGGGGACTGGTATGCACGTCGGCTCGGGCGGGCCACCTGGAAGCTGACCACCAGCGTCACCCAGTTGCCGCAGTTGCGGGAGAAGTGGGCGAAGAGCCAGGAGGACCTGGACGCCTCTTCGCGCGCTGCTGCCCTGGAGGCGATCGTCGACCTGCACACGTTCGTCCCGGAGGAACTGGCGGCGATGGCCCAGCGGGCCGGCGCGGTGGAGGTGCACACCCAGACCGAGGAATTCCTGGCCGCACTCTTGGGCTGGCCGGTGCGTACGTTCGAGGCGGCGGTCAACCCGAAGGCGCTCGGCTGGGGGTGGGCGAACTTCGCCTACAAGTCCTGGCAGCGGCTGTCTGCGGTCGATCGGGTGCTCTCCCGGGCACTGCCGGAGTCGGTGTTCTACAACGTCGGAATCACCGGAAGCAAGCTGATCCGCTGACTGGGTGGCACTGCTGACCCTCGGTTCAGGAAAACGGCGACTTTGCCGAACTGCGAAGGATGAACCAGCGACCCGCCCCTGAGAACGGCGGCTCGCGGAACGACCCGACTCCCAGCACCGAGCCGACGCCGAACCTCGAGTCGCCAGCCACCCCTGCGCCGTTCGACGAACTGCTGTCCTTCGACAAACTTCTGTCGTCCGGTGATCCCGATCCGGCCGCGGAGAATCCGGTCACTGTGCTGGTGGACGGGCGGATCCCGGTGGCGGTGCTGCGACAGTGGAGTGATTCGCTGGCCGCCGCCGGGATGTTCACCGAAGCCCTGCAAGCCCACCCGGCGATGGAACGTGCGGATGTCGTCCGCCGGGCCGAACTGGCCGTCCTCGCCGAGGACCACCGCACCGCGTTGTCCCTGCTGGTCGAGCTCCGGGACGCACGGACGGCACGGACCGTGCAGGTCGATCCGGACGGCCACGGCGGGCTCGCCGAGGCGGAGTCCGGCACTGCCTGGCTGGACCTGCTGACCTACTGTGCGCGGGTGCTGGCCGGGGAGCCCGGGCTGCTGCCCGACGTCCTGGCCGCCGCCCGGCGGATCCAGACCTCGGCCGCGGTCGCCTGGGTGGTCGCGCTGGCCGCGCTCGCCGCCGGTGACCTGAATCAGGCCGGGGCGGCCGCGGTCACCGCCCGTGCCGGTGGCTGCCGGGATCTGCGGATCCTGGCGATCTCCGCCGCCGACCGGGCCGCGGACGGCGACGACTGGGCGGCGATCGAGTTGATCCGTGGCGGGCAGCGGATCGCCCTGCCGGACGAGGACCCGGCCGGGCTGGTGGTCGACCTGCTGGAGCGAGCCGGATTGCGGGACGTTGCCCAGCAATTGTCCGCGCGGGCCGCCACCGACGCCTCGCTGCCGGCCGCTGCCCGGGCCGCCTGGCAGGCCGCTTCCCGCCGGGTCGGGGCCGGACGCAAGCAGATCTGGCGTCGGTCGATGAGCGCCGCCGGGAGCCTCTCCACCCGGCGCCGGGAGCAGGCCGAACAGCGCCGGCAGGAGGAGTCGCTGGCCAATCTGACCTGCCGGTGTTACGGCTCTACCGGCTGGATCGGGGACAGCCGGATGGTCTACGTGTCCCGGCACCTGCATCAGGTGCTGCCCGTCCCGGTGGCAGGACTGTCGGCCAGGCTGGTGCGCTGCCGGGCGACCAAGCTGACCTTCCTGGACTTTCCCGAGCGCCGGCTCACCGTCCCGGTGGTCTCCGACGTCGGCCCGGCTGTCCGCAGTCCGCAGCTGGGAATGGCTGAGGTCGGGAGTGCGCGAATAGGCTGGCCGGATGGTGCAGGCCTGGAGACACCGCTGGCGTTCGGGGCGTGACCCGAGGCAGGTTCGCTTCCTCACGCTGGCCAGCCTGCGCTGGATGCTGCGGCACCGGGCATACACACCCTGGTACCTGATCCGGTTCTGGCGGTTGCTGATCCTGCGGCTGCGCCGTCCGGACATCGTCCTGGAAGGGATGGTGTTCCTCGGCCGGAAGGTGGTGCTGCATGCCCGGCCCGGCTACGGACGGCTGATCATCGGGCGCTGGGTGCACATCGGGGACCTGTCCCGGCTGCGGGCGCACGAGGGCACCCTGCGAGTCGGCGACAAAGTGGTGGTGGGCAGCGACAGCACCGTGAACTGCTATCTCGACCTGGAGATCGGTGCCGCCGCGCTGATCTCGGACTGGGTCTACATCTGCGACTTCGACCACGCGATGGGCGACATCACGGTGCCGATCAAGGACCAGGGGATCGTCAAGACCCCGGTCCGGATCGGGCCCGGCTGCTGGCTCGGGGTGAAGTCGAGTGTGCTGCGCGGCACGGTGATCGGCGAGGGCAGCGTGCTGGCCGCGCACGCCGTCGCCCGTGGGATCTATCCGGAGCTGTCGATCATCGTCGGCGTCCCCGGCCGGGCGATCGGGGACCGGGGAGCGCGGTACGCGGACAGCGCGGCGGAGCGCGAAGCCCTGGCCGACATGGCCCGGAAGAACGCCGAAGCCGCCCGCCGGGTGAGTTCCTAACCGCCGAGCGGCATCTCGCGGCCCAGGGGTCCGGCTCAGCAGATTCACCAGAGCGATGGTTAGCACCGGTTTGGTGGTTAGCACCGGTTTGGACCGTTCTTCGAGCGCTCCAGGCGCTCCAGGCGCCGGATCACGGTCCGAACCGGTGCTAACCCTGGATTGATCCGTCGTTGCGGTCGTTGAGCATCACCGCACGGTTGCGCGGTTGTGAGGGCGCGCAAGCGTGCATGCTCACTAGGGTGTTGGAGGTCCGGGGGGATGTGGGAGGTCAGGGGGACGGGGTGCCGAAGGCCGGGTCGAAGGGCAGCCGATCGGAGCGGCAGACCGTGCCCCGGGCCGGGGTGACGACGTCCGTCAGGTATCGGCCGAGAGCCTGCGTGACGCAACGGCTCGGGTCGTTGGCGCTGAGGTGACCGTAGCCGTCATGGACCAGCAGGACGGCGTTGCCGAGCAGGCGCTCGACCCGCCGGGCGGCGGCGAGCGGTGAGTTCGGGTCGTAGCGGGTGTTGATCAGCAGGATCGGGTCGGCGGTGCTGGCGTTCCCCGGGCCGGTGTACCGGTCGGCGCTGGGCACGAGCCAGGAGGCACAGGCCGCACCCATGCCCCAGCCGACCGGGGCGCCGCCGATGCTGCTGATCCGGGTCAGTCGGCGAACCACCTGCGGCCAGGCCTGGGCCCGCTCGCGAGCCGGGCTGTCCGCGCAGGTGATCGCCTGCCCCGGCTCAACCAGCCGGTGGAACTCCTCGGAGGTGTCGAACAGCGCGGCGTCCTTGACCGGCGAGCCGTCGCCCTCGACCGCGGCCTCCAGGGCAGCGGCGGCCTGCGGCCACAGGATCGGGTGGCCGAGAATCGCGTACTTCAGCGGAGCCAGCGCCTCCGCGTAGCTCAGCGTCCCCGGTGGGGTGGCGTTCGGCGCCGGCAGCGGGGTGCGCCGCAGCCGGTCGAACATCGCCTGCACCCGCGGTGCCACCGGGCCGTGACCGGCCAGCGCGCACCGGGTCGGGCCGGCCGCCTCGCAGGCCGCCAGGAACTGCGCGTACACCTCGTCGGTGCCGGTGAGCCCGCTGGCCAGGGCGGCGGAGGTACCGGCCACGGTGGCGACCGGATCGGTGAGCCCGTCCAGGGCCATTGCTCGCACCCGATGCGGGAACAGGTTCGCGTAGATCTGGCCGATGTACGTCCCGTAGGACTCGCCGTAATAGCTCAGCTTCCGGTCACCGACCAGCGCACGCAACCGATCGAGGTCACGGGCGGTGTCGGCAGTGGAGACGTGCTTCAGCAGCTGGGCGTTGCGCTCCGCGCAGTGCCCGGCGAAGTCGACGGTCGCGGCCAGGTAGCGACGTTGCTCGGCCCGGGTGGTGGGGACCGGCAGACCGGCCCAGAAGTCGGCCCGGGCGGCCGGGCCGGCGAAGCAATCGACCCTGGCGTTCCCGCCGGCGCCGCGCAGGTCCCAGCCGACCACGTCGAACCGGCCGCCGGTCATCGCGTCCAGCTCCGCACCGCGGGTCGCCACCATCTCGACGCCGGAATCGCCCGGCCCGCCGGGGTTCACAAACAGCGAACCGATCCGGCGCTCCGGATTGCCGGCCAGATGCCGGATCACCGGCAGGGTGATCCGCGGCCCGCGCGGCTTCGCCCAGTCCAGCGGGAACTGCACGTCGGCGCACTCCAGTTGCGGACCACAGGACGCCCAGCCGAGGCGCGCCGGGGCCGCGTCGGCACCGGCGGTTCCGACCAGGCTCGCCGTCACGATGACCAGAGCCAGGCCGAGGCCGGCCCTCCGGATGTGTCTCATCAGCCGCACCTCTCGCCGAAGCTCCGACCGGCCCGCGGGCCGTTGCGCTTCAGGCTGGCAGCCGGGCCCGGCCGGCGGCAGACGGCTGACCCGTCACTCGAGGGGGCGGGTTTCTGGTGGGCGGTGGGACGCGAACCTGGTGCCGGACAGAGGTCAGAGCGCCGCGCGGATCAATCCGATCGGCGGTGCACCCAGCTCCAGCAGCGCGGTGTGCAGCCGGGGCAGGGAGAAGTCGGCGCCCCACTGCTGACGAGCCCGCTCGCGCAGGTCGAGGATGGCGAATTTGCCCTGCGTGTAGCGGCCGTAGCCGATGTCGAAGGTGCCGCGCTGAGCCTCGGACCGGGCTGCGCTACCGCCGAGGAAGGCATCGCGGCGGAACCGCTCGGTCGCGTCGTCCACGGTCAGGATGCCGGTGTGTAGCCCGATCGAGCAGACCAGCCGGGTGACCCGGATCAGCGCCTCCAGGCACATCCCGGCTAGATAGCGCGGGTCGTCGGCGCGAAAACCCTGCTCTATCACCATTTCCTCGGCGTAGTGCGCCCAGCCCTCGGTGAAGGTGCCGCCGATCAGCTGGCGGCGCACCGGCGAGGTGAGCCGGCGCAGCGAGCGGGAATGCGCGTAGTGCCCGGGGGCCACCTCGTGCACGGTGATCGCCGGCAGCGCGGTCCGGCTGAACACCGCCAGCCACTCCGCGATCTCCTCCTCCGGCCAGCTCGGGTCCGGCGGGGTGACGTGATACCAGCTCGGCGCGTCCGCTTCCTCCGGCCCGGCCCAGGACATCATCGCCATCGCCCAGCGCCGCGATTCCGGGGCCGGACCGACCAGGCACTCGCCGTCCGTCCATGGCGTCAGGTTGTGCTCGCGGGTGAAGGCCAGCACCTCCGCGGTGACCGCCCGGGCCTCCTCGATCACGCCCTCGATCGCCGGGTGGTCGGCCAGCAGCCCGGCCACTACCTGGGCGGTCGGCAGATGCGGGTCCAGCTGGGCGCAGGCCTGGGCGAGCAGTGTCGTGAGGCGATCGCGTTCCTCGTCGGCGCGTTCGTCCAGTTTTTCCAGGTCGACCTTGGTGGCCTCAAAAGCGCCCAGCGAGCGAGCCAGGACGTCGGCACCGACCGCGCAGTCCGGATTCCCGGTGACGGCCACCCCTTCCAGATGCGCCACCAGCCGGGCGTGCGCCGTCCGGGCCGCCTCGATCACCGCCTCCCCGGCCGGCGGAACCGGTCCGTTCAGGGCGGCGGTAAGCCCACGCACGGCCGGCAGCAGCGCCGCGGCGACCGGCGCGGGGACGGAGTCCAGGGTGGTCACCGCGACGTCGATGGCGTCCGGCCAGAGCGCGACGTGCTGGGCCCGGGACGCCGCGCGCTCCGGCTCCGGCGCGTACTCCCGGTCGTAGCAGGCCAGATCGAGTCCGGCCAGATGCAGCAGCGGATCGCGGCGGTGCGCCTGGTAGTCGCCGAAGTACCAGCGCAGGCCGGTCTCGAAGGCGCCCAGATGGGCCTCGTCGTGCCGCCGGTCGGCGCCCGAGCCGGCGCCCGAGCCGGTGGCCGCGCCTGACCCGGTGGCCGCGTCTGGGTCGGTGCCCAAGCCCGGGCCGGCGGCTGCGCCGGGATCGCCGGGGAAGCCATTGCGCCGGTGATGCGGGCGCGAAAGCAGGGCCGGCGAGCCGAGCGCGGCCAGCCCGGTGCGGACCGCAGCCTCGGACAGGTCCTGGACCACGCCGTCATAGCTGTGCAGCCCGGCGCCTTCCCGGACGTCGGCAATCATCAGTTCACGGACGGCGGTCAGTCGGCGATCGAGTGAGCTCACGGCGCAATCATTACCATGTCTTCCATCTCGGGCAGCGTGAGCTGCCGCGGCCCGAGGTCAGGGTGGGCGTAGACGGCGGCCGTTGCCGCCGCGACGGCCGGCCAGGTCACCGAGCGGACCGCGGCGGCGCCGGCCTGCGCCAGCCGTCGACCGCGGCTCGGTTGCGCGGCCAGCAGCGTGATCGTGTCCCGCAACCCGTGCACGTCCCCGACGTCGATCAGCAGCCCGGTTGAGCCGTCCTGCACGGTCTCGACCAGGCCGCCGACCCGAGTGGCGACCACGGTCCCACCGGCCGCCTGTGCCTCCCGGGCGACCAGCCCGGACGGTTCGTACCGGCTCGGCACCACGACCACGTCGGCCGCGGTGTAGAGCGCCGCCAGGTCCCGGCGGGCCAGCCAGCCGGGCAGCACCAGCAGGTCGGTGACGTCGAGTTCGGTCGCGAGCGCGGTCAGTTGCGGGGTGTAGGACCCGCGCCCGGCCAGGACCAGCCGCAGCTGCGGATGCCTCAGCCGCAGGTCCGGCAGTGCCCGGATGATCGTCGAGAAGCCCTTCTCCCACTCGATCCGGCCTGCCGCGGCGATCAGCAGCCCGTTCTCCTTGGGCAACCAGTGCCGGCGAGCCGCCCGGACCGCCGCCGGACCGGCCCGCCACGCGGCGGCGTCCACGGCGTTCGGGATCACCCGGACCCGGTCCGGGTCGGCGCCGAGCACCCCGCAGACCTCGGTGCGCATCGCCGCCGAGCACACGATCACCGCGTCCGCCGCGGCGACCGCCTCACGTTCCAGGGCGTGCACCCCGGCCGGCATTCCGCCGTCCACCTCGATCTGGATCTCCCCGCGCCGCCGTCCGTACTCGGTGGCATGCACGGTGAGCACCGACCGGGCACCGATCCGCGCCGCGACCGTGCGAGCCGCCCGGGAGCCGATCCAGTCGTGCGCATGCACCACCGAGGGCAGCGGCGCACCGGTTGCCGCCAACTGTTCGAGGTGGGCGAGCGCCGCGGTCGCCATCGCATCGTCCAGTTCCCGGGCGGCACCGTGCAGCTCGGCCCACGGAGTGCGGGGGAGCGGACGGCGGGCCCGCAGCACCAGGACATCGCGGCGCAGCCGGCGGCCGATCGGAACCCGGCGGCCCGGGTCGGTGACATCCTCGGCGGCGGTGACGACGGTGACGTCCCAGCCCGCGCGGTGCTGGGCACGGGTGAGTTCCTCGGCATGCCGGGCCAGTCCGCCGTAGATCACCGGCGGGAACTCCCAGACCAGATGCAGCACCGAGCCGGTCTCGGCAGGGCCGCCCGGCTGCTGCGTCACGGCGTCGATCATGACGTACCCGGCCCAAGCGGCAGCGCACGGGCGTCCAGCCGGGCGAACGGCGTGCCCAGGCCGGTCACCTCCCGGGCGGCGACCAGCGCCTCGGCCGGGCCACGCCCGAGCGCATCGGCCACCCAGTGCACGGCGTCTCGGTGGCCCAGCGCCCGCCGCCAGGCGTAATCCGGTGCCTGGTCGCGACTGATCGCGAACGCCCAGTCGCCGGACAGGTGCAGCAGCGTCTCGCGAACCAGTTGGTCCAGGTCCGGACGTCGTCCACGCTGAGCTCCCGGCGGCAGTTCGGCGTCCAGGACGGCGAGCATCCGCTTCTGCACGGCCGCGCCGTCCGCCACCAGGGCGCTCACCGATTCCCCGGCCCAGAGCCGGAAATCCTTTCCGGCGCCCCAGGTTCCGCCCGCTGGAAGGACGTCCGCGCGGTCCGCCACCAGGCCCGATTCGAGCGCGGTGCGCAACGTCGCGACCCGGATCCCGGCGGTCGGCAGCAGCCGCAGTACCCGGTCCAGGAAGGCCGGGCCCTCGTGCCACCAGTGCCCGAACAGCTCGGTGTCGTACGCCGCGACCACCAGTCCCGGCCGGCCGTCTCGGGCGTTGATCTCCTGCAGCCGGGCCCGGACCGCGCCGACGAAGTCCTGCGCGTCCCGCTCGACCGCGGCCGCCGCGTCGTCCGCGGACCAGGGCTGCTTGTCCGGGTCCTGGCCGGTGACCCGCCAGAGCCGGAAACCCGACTCCGGGTCGACGGCGTGGAAGTCGCGATAGTCCCGGCCGGCCGGGTAACCGTCCCGCGACGACCAGATCCGGTTCGTCACGGCCAGGTCCCGGCCGAAGGCGACCACGTCGGTATCGCCGAGGCGGTGTCCGGCCGCGGTGCTCTGCCCGGCCGCGGCCAGCGTCGCCTCGTCCAGAACCAGGTGCGAGACCCCGGCCTCCGCGTAGATCTGCTCCAGACCGGGGCGCCAGCCGCATTCGGGGGCCCAGATCCCGGCCGGCTCCCGGCCGAGTCGGACCCGGGCGTCGTCCAACCCGGCCGCCAGGGCGATCCGCGCCACCCGCGGATCGAGCAGCGGCAGGACCGGGTGCGTCGCCGGGCCACCGAGCAGCTCGATCACCCCGGCATCGGCCAGTTCCCGCCAGCGCGGCGAGCCGCCGTGCCGCCAGCCGGTAGCGGCCTCGGCCAGCGCGGTGGAGGCTGCCTGGAACTCGATGGTGGCGATCTGCCGGGCCGACTCGTCGCGGCGCGCGGCCAGATGCTCGGCCCGCAGCCGCCAGTCGGCCAACCAGGCGGTGAGCCCGGCCAGGCAGTACGGGTCGTCGAGCTGGTCGGCCAGCACCGGGGTCAGCCCCAGGGTGAGCACGTCCCGGTGGCCCTCGGCGGCGAGCCGGTCCAGCACCCGGACGATCGGCAGATAGCTGCCGGCCCACGCCTGGTACAGCCACTCCTCGCCGACCGGCCACCGGCCGTGGTGCGCCAACCAGGGCAAATGCGTGTGCAGGACCAGGGAAAAGGTGCCCAGACGTTCCCTCACAACTCCACCCAACGGGCGAGGACGACCAGATCCAGGACGGTGGGATCGGCGTCCCCGGTCAGGGGGTCGAGAATGAAGTCCGCTGCGGTGACCGAACGAACCAACTCGCTGACCCGCGCCGGCCAGCGATCCGGGGACGCTGCGAGCTGGGCGGCGATCGGATCGCCGTGCTCGGCCTGCCAGGCCCGCAGCCGGGGGCCGTGCCGGACCCCGAGCAAATCGATCACCTGGAACCGCTCGGCGATCAGGTCGCGCAGCTCCGCCGCGTCGAACTCGCGGCAGTGGAACGGATTCGGCGGCTTCTCGCGGCGGCCGAGACCGGGGGAGAAGGTCAGCCGGTTCGGGGTGCTCACCACCAGCAGCCCGCCCGGGCGCAACACCCGGGCGGATTCGGCGAGGAACTGCCCCGGCGTCCACAGGTGCTCGATCACCTGTAAGCAGGTGACGGCGGTGGCGGTGGTGTCGCCCAGCGGCAGCGCCGCCAGGTTGGTGCGGACCGCCCGGCCGGTGACGTCGTCCGGGTAGGCGGTCCGGGCGTGAGTCAGCGCGGCGGCGTCGTAGTCCAGCGCGGCCACCCGATCGATCCCGGCCCGGCGCAGCAGCCGGACGCCGTACCCCTCACCGCTGCCGGCCTCGACGACCAGCGCTGCCGAGCCCTGCACCGGCCCGGCCACCAGCGGCGCGAGGGTCAGGTAGGCGATCTCGTGCCGCCGGAACCAGTAATTCTCGTGCCAGAGCTGCGGCACCGTGCGCTCGCCGACGAGCCGTTCGAGCTCGAGTCCGTGGGCGGACGGAGCGGTCGCAGGAAACGGCACGGGCAGATCCTTCCAGTCGCTGCGGGCGATGATGGCGGCCGGAACTCTCGGAACGGGCCGATCACGCCCGGTGAGAGAGGTCACAGAAGGTATCGCTCAGGGGATGATACCGACAGGTAACGTGGGCGTGGCCTCCCCACCGTCGAGGGAACTCGACCCTGGGATGAGACGCTGAGCAAACCAGGGGAACAACCGAACCGAGTCGAGAGGCGCTCATGAATATCGTGGTCTGCGTCAAGTACGTACCCGACGCACAGGCGGCGCGCCGGTTCACACCGGCGGACAACACCACCGACCGCAGCAGCGTCGACGGCCTGCTCTCCGAGCTCGACGAATACGCGGTGGAAGCGGGGCTCACCCTCGCCGAGGCGTCGGACGGCAAGGTCACCGTGCTGACCGTCGGGCCCGCCGAGGCGACCGACGCCGTGCGCAGGGCCCTGCAGATGGGCGCGCACGAGGCGGTCCACGTGCAGGACGACGCCATCCACGGATCGGACGCGATCGGCACGTCCAAGGTGCTCGCCGCCGCGATCGGCAAGCTCGAGTACGACATCGTGCTGACCGGAATGGCCTCCACCGACGGCACGATGAGCGTGGTCCCGGCGATGCTCGCCGAGCGGCTGAGCCTGCCCCAGGTCACCTTCGCCAGCGAGCTGACGGTGGAGAACGGCGTCGCCCGGATCCGCCGCGACGGCGACACCAGCACCGAGATCATCGAGGCGTCGCTGCCGGCCCTGGTCAGCGTCACCGACCAGCTCAACGAGCCGCGCTACCCCTCGTTCAAGGGGATCATGGCGGCGAAGAAGAAGCCGTTGCAGAACTGGTCGCTGGCCGACCTCGGGCTCTCCGCCGACGAGGTGGGCCTGTCCGCCGCCTGGTCCACCGTTGACGACATCACCGCCCGCCCGCCGAGGCAGGCCGGTCAGATCATCACCGACGAGGGGGACGGCGGGACGAAGCTGGTCGAATTCCTGGCCGCCGCCAAGCTGGTCTGAGCTCGTCCCCCATTTGAAACTGACTGGCCCGTAAGGGAAGGACTGACAATGTCGCAGGTTCTCGTGCTCGTCGATCACATCGACGGCGCCGTGCGCAAGACCACCCTGGAGCTGCTCGCGATTGCGCAGCGGCTCGGTGAGCCCGCCGCCGTTTTCATCGGCAAGGGGTTTGAGAACGCCGCCGGAACGCTGGCCGAGTACGGCGCGAGCGTGGCCTACCAGGTCGAGGGCGAAGGGCTGGAGGACTACCTCGTCCTGCCGAAAGCCGAGGCGCTGGCTCAGGTCGTCGAGCAGGCTGCCCCGGCGGCGGTGCTGATTCCGAGCTCGACCGAGGGCAAGGAGATCGCCGCCCGGCTGGCCATCAAGATCGGCTCCGGGCTGATCACCGACGCGGTGGAGGTTGAGGCCGGGGACAACGGGCCGGTCACCACCCAGTCGGTGTTCGCCGCCGGCTTCGCAGTTCGGGCCCGGGTCACCACCGGCATCCCGGTGATCACGGTGAAGCCGAACTCGGCCGCACCGCAGGCGATCTCCGATGCTCCGGCCACTCCCGAGGTGATCACCGTCCAGGTCACCATTTCGGACCTGGCCAAGACGGCGAAGATCGTCGAGCGCCGGCCGAAGGAGAAGAGCGGCCGCCCGGATCTGTCCGAGGCCGCGATCGTGGTCTCCGGCGGTCGCGGGACGAACGGTGACTTCGGCCCGGTCGAGGCGTTCGCGGACGCGGTGGGTGCCGCGGTCGGTGCCTCCCGGGCAGCGGTGGACGCCGGCTGGTACCCGCACAGCAACCAGGTCGGCCAGACCGGCAAGCAGGTCTCGCCGCAGCTGTACGTCGCGAACGGGATCTCCGGCGCGATTCAGCACCGGGCCGGCATGCAGACCTCAAAGACGATCGTTGCGATCAACAAGGACGCCGAAGCGCCGATCTTCGAGCTGGTCGACTTCGGCGTGGTCGGCGACCTGTTCAAGGTGCTGCCGCAGGCCACCGAGGAAGTCCTCAAGCGCAAAGGCTGAACCGTCCGCTCACGGCGGACGGAGGACGCCGGACTCGTTGAGCGTGCATACACTCGAGGGCGTGACGGCCTACCTCGACCACGCGGCGACCACGCCCATGCTGCCGCGAGCCGTGGCGGCCATGGTCGAGGAGCTGCCGTGGGCCGGTAACGCCTCCTCACTGCACACCTCCGGGCGCCGGGCCCGGCGGGTGGTCGAGGAGGCCCGCGAACAGCTTGCTGCCGCTCTCGGTGCCGGTCCGAGTGAAGTGATCTTCACCGCGGGCGGCACCGAGGCGGACAACCTGGCCGTGAAGGGTCTCTACTGGGCCCGGAAGGCGGAAAATCCGGCCCGCCGGCAGATCATCGCCGGAGCGACCGAGCACCACGCCGTCCTGGACGCGGTCGAATGGCTGGTCCAGCACGACGGCGCCGAGGCGGTCTGGCTGCCGGTGGACTCTGTCGGCCGGATCGACCTGGTCGCTCTGGAACACGTGCTGGACGCCGATCCGGCCTCGATCGCGCTGGTCACGGTGATGTGGGCGAACAACGAGGTGGGCACGGTGCAGCCGGTCGCGGAGGTGGTCGCGCTGGCCCATGCGCACGGGATCCCGGTGCACACTGATGCGGTCCAGGCGGTCGGGCAGGTGCCGGTCGACTTCACCGCGGTCGGGGCGGATGCGCTCACCGTCAGTGGGCACAAGCTCGGCGGGCCGGTGGGTGCCGGCGCGCTGCTGGCCCGGCGCGGGCTCGACCTGGTGCCGCTGATCCATGGTGGTGGACAGGAACGCGGGATCCGGTCGGGAACGCTGGATGCCGCCTCGATCCGGGCTTTCGCGATTGCCGCCGACCAGGCGGTGACCGAGCAGCCGGTGGAGTCGCTGCGGGTGGCCGCGCTGCGCGACCACCTGATCAGCGCCGTCCAACGGGAGGTCCCGGACGCCGTGCTGCGCGGCGCCCGCACCGACGGGCCTCCGGGTTCGCTCGGTCGGTTGCCGGGCAACGCGCACTTCACCTTCCCCGGGTGTGAGGGTGACTCGCTGCTCTACCTGCTGGACGCCCGCGGCGTTGAGTGCTCAACCGGCTCGGCCTGCCAGGCGGGAGTGCCGCAGCCCAGCCATGTACTGCTGGCGATGGGCGTGCCGGAGCCGGTGGCGCGCGGCGCGCTGCGGTTCTCGCTCGGGCACACCTCCACCGAACGGGATGTCGCGGCGCTGGTCGAGGCGATCGGCCCGGCCGTGGGCCGGGCCCGCGGTGCCGGCCTGACCGGTGGGTCCGCTTCGACGATGGTCAAGGAGGTAACACCGTGAAGGTGCTGGCGGCGATGAGCGGTGGGGTCGACTCGGCCGTGGCCGCGGCGCGGGCAGTGCAGGCCGGGCACGAGGTGGTCGGCGTCCATTTGGCGTTGTCCCGAAACCCGACCACGCTGCGCGCCGGTGCCCGGGGATGCTGCACGGTGGAGGACGCCGGGGATGCCCGCCGGGCCGCTGACGTGCTCGGAATCCCGTTCTACGTCTGGGATCTCGCGGAGCGGTTCGAGCGGGACGTGATCGACGACTTCGTCGCCGAGTACGAAGCGGGCCGGACCCCGAACCCGTGTGTGCGCTGCAACGAGAAGATCAAGTTCTCGGCGCTGCTGGACAAGGCGGTGGCACTCGGATTTGACGCCGTCTGCACTGGTCACTACGCACAGGTGCTGCCCGGTCCGGACGGGCCGGAACTGCACCGGGCCGCGGATATCGGCAAGGACCAGTCCTACGTGCTGTCCGTGCTCAGCCCGGAGCAGTTGACCCGGGCGTTGTTCCCGCTCGGCGACACCCCGAAGGACCTGGTCCGGGTGGAGGCGGCCGAGCGTGGCCTGCGAGTGGCGGCCAAGCCGGACAGCCACGACATCTGCTTCATCGCCGACGGCGACACCCAGGGCTG
>Ga0307513_10007303_pt1 | contig 14350 bp, 15 predicted proteins | sample 15_EM_MG_FD_202174 | JGI IMG/M metagenome (GOLD analysis project Ga0307513, IMG submission 202174) | Populus trichocarpa ectomycorrhiza microbial communities from riparian zone in the Pacific Northwest, United States - 15_EM | ecosystem: Host-associated > Plants > Roots > Unclassified | place... | reverse complement strand
CCGCCGGCGATGCGCCGGCCGTCGCCGCCGCGATGCGCACCGTGCCCGGGGTCACCGAGGTCTCGATCGCCGCGGCCGGCGGCGCCGCCGCGATCGTCGGCCAAGGCGCGCGCCCGTGAGCCTGCGCGAAATCTCCACGCGCGCCCCACACGGCGTGCACGAGGCCACGCCATGATCGAGTCCACTGTGATGCCCGAGCTTGCCTTGCTGACCCTCTCGCGCCGCGCTGGCGGACATGTGCACGCGCATGCGCTGCACCGGAGCTCGCGATGATCGCCACGGCACCTGGCAAGCTGATCCTGACCGGCGAGTACGCGGTGCTCGACGGCGCGCCGGCGATCGTCGTCGCGGTCGACCGCCGCGTGATCGCGCGTCAGACCGCGACCCCGCGCGGCAGCTCGACGTTCCTGCTCGCGGTCGCCGACGAGATCGCCGCGCGCCGTGGCGCCGACGACCCGGCGACCCGCGCGGCGCTCGAGATCAGCGTCGACAGCACCGCGTTCTACGACAAGATCACCAAGCTCGGCCTGGGCTCGAGCGCCGCGGTCACCGTCGCCGCCACCGCGCTCGCGCTCGGCACCGTCGATCGCGACGAGGTGCTCGCCATCGCGCTCGCGGCGCACGCCCGCGCGCAGGGCCCGCGCGGCGCACGCGGCTCGGGCGCCGACATCGCCGCGTCGGTCTACGGTGGCACGATCGTGTTCAGCCGCGTCGCGCCGTGGCCGGCCAGCGCGCGCGGCTCGCAGCCGGTGCTCGCGCTCGACGCCGCCGCGTCGCCGCCCGCGACCTGCCGGATCGAGCGCCGGCGCTGGCCGGCGTCGGTCACGCTGCTGCCGTTCTTCACCGGCGCGGCGGCCGACACCGCGTCGCTGGTCGCCCGCGTGACCGCCGCGCGCGAGTCCAACCGCGCCGCGGTCGAGGCCGCGCTCGCCGCGATCACCGACGCCTCGCGCGCCGCCTGCGCCGCCCTCGCCGCGCCCGCCGACATCACCGCCGTGGCGCTGATCGGCGCGCTCGCGCTCGCCGGCAACGCGGTGGATCGCCTCGCCCTGGCGACCGCGATCCCGCTGGTCCCGCCGTGCGTGATCGCCGCCCGCGGCGCGATGGCCGCGCTCGGCGGCACCGCCAAGACCACCGGCGCCGGGGGCGGCGACATCGGCGTCGCCGTGCTCCCCGCCACGGTCGATGCAACGCTGGCCACCCGTGCGCTCATCGAAGCCGGGTGCCAGCCTTTGCGGATCGCGCTCGACGACACCGGCGTGGACTTGCGCGCCGACGCGTCGTAAACAGGGGCCCAGTGTCGTCCAGCTCATCTCGTCTCACCGGCTTCTACCGCCTGCCGCCCGCCGAGCGCCGGCGCCGGCTGCTCGACCACACCCAGCTGTCGCTCGAAGGCTTCGCCGCGCTCGACCCCGGCGCGCTCCCCATCGACGTCGCCGACGGCATGATCGAGAACGTCATCGGCGTCTACGCGCTGCCGTTCGCCGTCGCCGTCAACTTCACGATCGACGGCCGCGACGTCCTGGTGCCGATGGCGATCGAGGAGCCGTCGGTCGTCGCCGCGGCCTCGAACGCCGCCCGCATGGCGCGGCCCGCCGGGTTCACCAGCGCGGTGTCGGCGCCGGTGATGATCGGCCAGATCCAGATCACCGAGCTCGCCGACGTCGACGCCTCGGCCCAGGCGCTGCGCGCGCACGCCGAGGCGCTGCTCGACGACGCCCGCCGGCTCGTGCCGCGGCTCACCGAGCGCGGCGGCGGCCCGGTCGGCCTCGAGGTCCGGCCGCTGACCCGGAGCGGCCCCGACGGCGGCGTGCTCGTCGTCCACCTCCTCGTCGACTGCCGCGACGCGATGGGCGCCAACCTGATCAACACGCTGTGCGAGGCGCTCGCCGGCAAGGTCGCCGCGCTCGCCGGCGGCCGCGTCGGCCTGCGCATCCTGTCGAACCTGACCGACGGGCGCACCGTCACCGTGCGGTGCTCGATCGACGACGCGCTGCTCGCCAGCGAGGACGCGGCCGGCGCCGACGTCCGGGCCGCGATCGCCGCCGCGTCGCGCTTCGCCGAGCTCGATCCGTACCGCGCCGCGACCCACAACAAGGGCATCATGAACGGCGTCGACGCCGTCCTGGTCGCGACCGGCCAGGACTGGCGCGCCGTCGAGGCCGGCGCCCACGCCTACGCCGCGCGCAGCGGCTCGTACGGTCCGCTCGCCGTGTGGCGCGAGCGCACGGGCGGGCTCGACGGCGAGCTGGTCATGCCGATGGCGGTCGGCACGGTCGGCGGCGCGCTCCACGTCCACCCCGGCGCGCGCCTCGCGCTCGATCTCGCGGGCGCCCACGCGGCCGATCGGCTCGCCGCGATCGCAGGCGCGGCCGGCCTCGCGACCAACCTCGCCGCGCTGCGCGCGCTGGCGACCGAGGGTATTCAACGCGGCCACATGGCGCTGCACGCCCGCGGCCTGGCCCGCGCCGCCGGCGCGACCGGCGAGCTGGTCGACCGCGTCGCCGACGAGCTCGCCGCCACCGGCGACGTCAAGCCGGACCGGGCGCGCGAAGTCATGGCGCGCCTGTCGTCCCCGCGCATGGTAAAGGAAGGTCCGTGATCCAACGTCTGGGAGTTGCGCGCTCGCCCGCGCTCGCCGTGCCGCTGCCGACCTCGCTCGAGCAGGAGGCGTGCTACCGCTACTGCGAAGCGCTGGTCCGCGCCCGGCACCACAACTATCCGGTCGGCTCGATGTTCGCGCGCTCCGAGCTGCGCAAGCACATCTTCGCGCTGTTCGCGTTCGCCCGCGTCGCCGACGACTTCGCCGACGAGGCGGCCTACGAGGGCCGGCGCTCCCGCGAGCTCGACCGCTGGGAGGAGCAGCTGCACGCGGCGTATCGTGGCAACGCCGACCACCCGGTGTTCGTCGCGCTCGCCCAGACCGTCGACAAGTTCGCGCTGCCGATCACCGAGTTCACGGAGCTGATGTCCGGCTTCCGGACCGACCTCGAGCGCCGGCGCTACGCCACGTTCGACGAGCTGCGCAGCTACACCCGCCAGGCCGCCGAGCCGATCGGCCGGCTCCTGCTCTACATCGCGGGCTACCGCGCGCCCGAGCTGCAGGCCTACGCCGACGATCTGTCGACCGCGGTCGCCATCGCGCGCCTGATCCAGGACGTCCCGGCCGACTGGCAGCGCGGCCGGGTCTACCTGCCCGCCGAGGATCTCCGCCACTTCGGCGTGTCCGAGGCCGACATCGCTGCGCGCCGGGTGTCGCCGGCGATCGGCGCGCTGGTGCGCTACGAGGTCGCCCGGACCCGGGCGCTGTTCGAGCGCGCGCGTCCGCTGGTCGACCTCGCCGGCGCCGACCTCGCGGTCGAGCTCGCGCTGACGTGGCACGGCGGGATGCGCATCCTCGACAAGATCGCCGCGACCGGCGACCGGCTGTTCGACAAGCGCCCGCAGCTCGACAGCGTCGACAAGGCCATCGTGCTCGCGCGCTCCGTCGCGTGGCGCGGCGAGACCCTGCCGCCGCGCGCCCTGCGCCTGCTGACGCGGCTCGCCGAGCGCCCGAGCGCGCGCGATACCTGAGCCGCGCTTCTGCGCGGCGATCTGTTCCGTAAGGCGCAGCCGGCGTTCCTCGCCGGCAAGCCGATCGATCAAGAGTCGTCGACCTTGGTCGACGACTCTGAGAGCGGCCTGAGAGCCGCCGCCCCACGAGGGGTGTTTTACCCCTGAGCGCCCGGGCACTCGCTGAAAAGGCGCGCAGCGCGGCGGCCGAGACAGTGTGGTGCGCCGCCGTGACGGCGGTCATCTCCCGACCTGTCAGACCTGCCAGTCGGCGGCAGCAGCGGGCGCAGGCTGTCCGTGCGAGCGTCGCGCGCGCTGCGATAGCGGATGCTACGCGGCGACGGAGACAGCGTCGACGGCGTCGGTCTCGTGGCGGCTGACCGCGACGGTGTGGAGACAGACCGGCATGCCGACCAGCGCGAGGCCGACCCGGTAGTCGTCGCCGTCGTCCTTCATCCACTTGCCGACGGCGCTGAAACGATAGCTCTTGTCGCCATCCTCCATCACCAGCTCGACATGCTCGCCGGCGGCGATGAACGGCGCGTTGCGCACGACCAGGCCGCCGGGGCCAATCTCGATGACGTCGACGCGATCGTTGATCCGGTCGCCGCGCAGCAGGGCCGTCAGCTCGACCGCCCTGCGGCGAAATTTACGGCCCACGTTCATTCGGCGGTCGTCCGCCGTCGGCTCGAACGCAGCCTCGATCGCCGTCAGCTGCTCGATCTCGTCCCAGTCGAGGCCAACGCCCAGATCGCACTTGCCCATCAGGGTGCGATACTGAAAGACGACTTCGACGACCATACAGCGGGAGTTAGCAGGTGGCGTGCCACGCGCCTGTGACGAGGAATAAAGCGATAACGCAGTGAAACCTTGATGGAGACATCCGACATGGACGGCGCGTGAGCCGGGTGTCTCGTCACCATGTATGGGGACCGTACGCGGCGTGACCCATTCATCTGCATCTCGTTGAAATCGCGTGGAGCGGGCGTGCGTATCGCACGACGCACGCGGGTGGGGTATCCAGGGCGCCATGGACCTGTTCGCTCAGAGCGCGAAGAAGCGCCTCGTCGGTCAGCCGCTTGCCGAGCGAATGCGGCCACGTAGCCTCGACGAGCTGGTCGGGCAGCGCCACCTGATCGGTCCGGGACGCATCCTGTCGAACCTCGCCCCAGGCCGGACGATCCCGTCGTTGATCCTGTGGGGGCCGCCAGGCAGCGGCAAGACGACGCTCGCCCGCCTGCTGGGCGAGACCCTCGGGTGCGAGCTCACCGCGTTGTCGGCGGTCGACGCCGGCGTGAAGGACGTCCGCGAAGCCGTGGCAAAAGCTGCCGAGCGCCGCGACCAGTTCGGCGCGCGCACGCTGCTGTTCATCGACGAGATCCACCGGTTCTCGAAGACCCAGCAGGACGCGCTGCTGCCGCACGTCGAGTCCGGAACCGTGACGCTGATCGGCGCCACGACCGAGAACCCGAGCTTCGGCGTGGTCGCCGCGCTGCTGTCGCGCGCGCGCGTGGTCCGCCTCGAGGTCCTGCCGGACGCCGAGCTCGCGGCGCTGGCTCAGCGCGCGGTGACCGATCGCGAGCGCGGCCTCGGCGCGCTCGACGTCACGCTCGCCGACGACGTTTCGGCCCAGCTGGTCGCCGCGGCGGCCGGCGACGCGCGCCGGCTGTACTCGGTGCTCGAGATCGCGGCGGATCTGGCGCGCCGCGCCGCCGGCGACGATCCCGCCGCCGCGATCACCGCCGAGCACGTCGCCGAGGCCGCGCAGGGCCGGAACTTGCTCTACGACAAGACCGGCGACGAGCACTACGGCGTCATCTCGGTGTTCATCAAGAGCATGCGCGGCTCCGATCCCGACGCCGCGGTGTACTGGATGACGCGGATGATCGAGGCCGGCGAGGATCCGCGCTTCGTGCTGCGCCGCATGGTGATCTTCGCCGCCGAGGACGTCGGCAATGCCGATCCGCAGGCGCTCGCGGTCGCCGTCTCCGCGCTCCAGGCGGTCGAGCTGGTCGGCCTGCCCGAGGGCGTGCTGCCGATGACGCAGGCGGTGACGTACCTCGCGCTGGCGCCGAAGTCGAACGCCGCGCTGACCGCCTACGCGGCGGCGCGCAAGCTGGTCCAGGAGCGCGGCTCGCTGCCGGTCCCGGCGCGCTACCGGCCCGGCGCGACGGCGCTCGATCGCTCGATCGGCCACGGCCAGGGCTACAAGTACCCGCACGACTTCGCGGGACACTACGTGCCGGAGGACTACCTGCCCGACGAGCTGGTCGGCGAGCGGATCTACCAGCCGAGCGGATCGGGCTTCGAGGCGGAGCTGAAGGGCCGGCTCGAGGCGAACAACGCGAAGCGCAAGCCGCGCTGAGCCGCGGCAAGCAGATCGACAAGATCCGGCGACCTTTCGTCGACGGACCTTCGGCTTACGCCAGCCGAACCCAGCGCGCCTTGGCGGCGTCGATCTTCGGCGTGAACGTCGGCGGAAAGTGACGCTGCACGTAGGCGAACGCCTGGCTGATCAGCTCGCGATCGACCTCCGGGGGAACGTCCATGTTCTGATCGCTCGGGTCGGGGCGAATCCCGAGCCGAACGATCTCGGTCAGCCGCAGCACGTGCAATCGATTGACGAACAGCGCGTGCGCAATCCCGAGGAACAACTCTTCGGTACCGGGGTCCAAGGCCATGTGAGCCAACGTACCTACCATAGGCGTCAAAGGGGTTCTAGCCCGATCGAAGGTCCCGCGCGCGGCGGGGCTACGGTCGCTTGACGACGTGCGTGAGACCCGCCAGGCGCGCGTTGGGCGACGTCACGTAGCCCTGCACGTCGACGTTGGACAGGATGATGTTGTCCTCGTGCCACAGCGGCACCACCGGTACGTCCTCGGCGAGCGTGCGCTGGACCTGCGCGTAGATCCGCTTGCGCTCCTCGGGATCGGAGACCTCGCGGCCGAGCTTGGTCAGTCGATCGACCTCGGCGTTGCGGTAGCGCCAGCGGTTGAAGCCGTCGGGGTTCGTCTTCGACGGGATCCACGACGAGTGGAAGTACATGAACAGGAAGTCGGGGTCGGTGATATCGGTCGTCTGCATCGAGGCCAGCTGGTACTGGCCCTTCTTGACGTCGCCGAAGAACGTCGCGAACTCGAACGAGCGGACCTCGACGGCGATGCCGATCTCGCCGAGCTGCGCGGCGATCACGCGCGCGATCGCGACGCGGAACGTGTCGGCCGACGTCTTGTAGATCAAGCGCAGGCGCGGCAGCGGGCCGTCGCCGTCGGGATCGCGCAGGCCCGCCTCGTCGAGCAGGCGCCTGGCGCGCGCGAGATCGTGATCGTAGCGCGGCACGTCGCCGGCGTACGCCCAGTGCTGCGGCGCGATCAGGCCGGTCGCGAGCTGGGCCAGGCCGCCGAGCTTGGCCGCGATGATCGCCGGCCGGTCGAGCGCCAGCGCGATCGCCTGGCGGACCTCGCGCTTGGCCAGCGCGGGGTCGAGGTTGTTCATCATCAGGTAGGTCAGGATCACGCCGCGCGTGGTCTTGACCTCGACGCGCGGCCGGGCGCGCATCGGCGCCACCAGATCGGGGCGGATCGCGTTCTGGATCAGATCGGCCGAGCCGCCGACCAGCATGAGCAGGCGCGCCGCGGCGTCGCGCACGAACTTGATCTCGAGGTGCGCGACCTTGGGGACGCCGCCGTAATAGGTCGGGTTGGCGTCGAGGTAGACCGCGGTCGAGGTCAGCTTGCGCAGCGTGTACGGGCCCGAGCCGATCACCGCGTCGCTGCGCGGCGGGCCGTGGTGGAACGAGACGATCCCGAAATCGACGTCGGACAGGAACGTCGCGAGCGGGGTCTTCAGGTGGAACCGCACGACGCGCGGCGCGATGACCTCGACCGACGCGAACCGATCGGTCATCAGCTTGTGCGACGCGCTGGTCGAGTCGGGGGCGAGCACGCTGTTGAAGGTGCCGGCGACGTCGGCCGCGGTCACCGGATCGCCGTCGGAGAACACCGCGTCGTCGCGCAGCGTGACGTCGATCGTGAGCGGATCGCGGCGCTCGATCTGGGTCGCGAGATCGAGCCGCGGGATCATCGTCGGGGTGTCGACCGCGGTGAGGCCCGACGTGACGAGGTGAGCGAGCTTGCTGTCGAGGTTGGTGATCTGGGCCCGCGGGTCAGCCGTCGACATCTGGGACTCGACGACGATCACCAACGTGTCGTCCGGCGTGCGCCGGGTCCGCGGCGAGCAGCCGAGCGCCGCCGCGGCGAGGATCGCCAGGGCGGCCGTGTTAGCGTGGAGGCGTGAGTGCATCTCGGGTGGTGCTCGTCGCGATCGCGATCGCGGCGTCGAGTATCGGCGCTGCGCCGGCGCGCGCGCAAGCTGCCGGATCGGCCGTCGGCTCGAACGGCTCGGCCGGCTCGGCCGGCTCGGCCCTCGGCTCGAACGGCTCGGCCGCGCACGAGCCAGACGACGAGGAGGCGGTCAGCGGCACCGCCAAGCTGCTGATCCCGCCGGTCGAGCCCAAGGCCCGCGTGCTGTGGGTCCGCGATCGGATCACCGCGGCGATCGCCGGCCAGCCCAAGCTCGGCCGGGCGCGGATCGCCGTCTCGGTGGTCGATCTCGCGACCGGCAACGAGCTCTACGCCAAGGACGGCGACGCCGCGATGAGCCTGGCCTCGACCGCCAAGCTGCTGACCTCGACCGCGGCGCTCGCCACGCTGGGCAGCGGGTTTCGCTGGCGCACCGGGGTGTACGGCGCCGAGCCCGACGACAAGGGCGCGGTCGCCGGCGAGCTCTACATCAAGGGTCGCGGCGACCCGATGCTGGGCGTCGCCGAGCTGCGCGCGCTCGCCGCCGACGTCGCCGCGCGCGGCGTGCGCAGCGTCGACCGCATCGTCATCGACGGCAGCTACTTCGACGACGTGGTGGATCCGCCCCACTTCGCCGATCAGCCGGCCGAGACCGCCGGGTTTCGCGCGCCGGTCGCCAGCTTCGGCGTCGCGCGCAGCACGATCACCGTCACCGTCGTCGCCGAACCCGGCGGCGGCGCCAGCGTCGCGCTCGATCCCGCGCCCGGCCCCGGCGGATCGATCAAGCTGATCAACAAGGGCGTGATCAGCGTCGCGCAGGGTCGGACGCGCCTGCAGGTCGCGGTCAAGCCCAAGGGCGACGCCCTCGAGCTCACCGTGTCGGGCCAGATCAAGTGGGGCGAGGGCAGCTGGGACCTGCGCAAGCGGGTCAGCGATCCGGCGCGCTTCGCCGGCGAGATCTTTCGCCGCGCGCTGATCGAGCACGGCGTGAAGATCAAGACGCGCGGCCTCGGCAGCGGGACCGTGCCGCTGACCGCCAAGCTGCTCGCGGTGCACGACAGCGCGCCGCTGTCCGACGTCCTGCGCCACATGAACAAGCTGTCCGACAACTACGTCGCCGAGTCGGTGCTGAAGACCCTGGGCGCCGAGACCCGGACCACGCCCGGCCCGGCGACCTGGGCCGACGGCCGCGCCGCGCTGCACGCCTACCTCGCGACGATCGGGATGCCCGCCGCGGGCTATCGCGCCGAGAACGGCTCGGGGCTGTTCGACGCCACGGCGGTCTCGGCGCGCCAGCTCACCACCGTGCTGCGCGCTGCGCACCGCGACTATCGCATCGGCCCCGACCTCGTCGCGTCGCTGCCGGTCGGCGGGGTCGACGGCACGCTCGCGCGGCGCTGGCACGGCCACCCCGCGCAGGGCCGCGTGCGCGCCAAGACCGGCACGCTCGACAAGGTGACCACCCTCGCCGGCTACCTGGCGGTCGACAGCGAGCACGCGCTGGGGTTCGCGATCCTGGTGAACGACATCCCCCCAGGTCAGCGCGCGAGTGCGAGGACCGCCGCCGACGACATCATCGACGCGCTGGCGGCGTATCTCGGGGCTTCCTGAGGATCGCGATCCTGCGTCCCCCCTCCCGTTGCTGTCGCGCGACCACGATGGTACGAACGCAGCACGAAAAAGGAGCTCGCTCATGGCCGACCTCAAGGGCAGTAAGACACACGGAAATCTCAAGGACGCGTTCGCCGGCGAATCGCAGGCCAACCGTCGCTACCTGTACTTCGCGAAGGTCGCGGACGTCGAGGGTCACCCCGACCTCGCCGGTCTGTTCCGCGACACCGCCGAAGGCGAGACCGGCCATGCGCACGGTCACCTCGACTATCTGAAGCGCGTCGGCGATCCGGCCACCGGCGAGCCGATCGGCGACAGCGAGAAGAACCTCAAGGCGTCGATCGCCGGCGAGACCTACGAGTACACGCAGATGTACCCGGCGTTCGCCAAGACCGCGCGCGAGGAAGGCTTCGAGGAGATCGCCGAGTGGTTCGAGACCCTGGCCCGCGCCGAGCGTTCGCACGCCGGCCGGTTCCAGAAGGGCCTCGACAACCTCAACGCGAAGTAAGCGCGGCCTCGCGCTCGAGGCCGATGCCGAGCCCACCGTCGCGCGTCCTCGCGCGGCGATCTTCTCCGTGGGCGCCGCCGGCGAGCCGCTCGATCAAGCGCCTGTGGTCGACGGCGTTCTGCGCGCCGCAGCTGGGCGCTCGCTGGGTTTCGGGATCGTTTTCGGGATCGATTGGCGTCGTGCTACACCGCCGTCATGAGCCTGGTCCGTCCTATCACCCGTCGGGATATCAAGGGTCCGGCGCTGTACGGCCCGATCCGCGATGACTATCGCAAGCGCGTGATCGAGCTGAAGCGCGACCGCCGCGTGCTGCTCGGCGACCGCGTGTCGATGGTGTTCGAGAATCGCCACACGCTGCAGGTCCAGATCGAGGAGATCTGCCGGGTCGAGAACCTGACGCGCGACGAGCAGATCGAGTCGGAGATCGCGGTCTACAACGAGCTGATGCCGACGCCCGCGTCGCTGTCGGCGACGCTGTTCATCGAGCTGCCGCCCGACGCGGACGCGTATGCCGCGCTCAAGGATCTGGTCGGGCTCGACGAGCACGTCGTGCTGCACGTCGGTCCGCACGCGATCCGCGCCGCGTTCGAGCCGGGGCGCTCGACCCAGGACAAGATCTCCGCGGTGCAGTACCTGCGCTTCCCGCTGACCGCGGAGATCAGCACCGCGCTCGCCACGCCGGGCAGCGAGCTCGCGGTCGAGATCGATCACCCGAGCTATCGCCACCGCGTGACGTGCACCGAGGCGATGCGCGCCTCGCTCGCCGCGGACTATGCGTAGCGCGATGCGCGCGGGCCGACCGTGATGACCGCGCCGGGGAGCCTGGGCGTGCGGGGCGATCGGCCCCTGACCGGCGCGATCGCCGTCGTGACCGGCGCCAGCCGCGGCATCGGCCGGGCGATCGCGCTGCGGCTCGCCGAGGCCGGCGCGGACGTCGCCCTGTGGGCGCGCGACGACGCGGCGCTGCAGCGCGTGGCCGACGAGGTCGGCGCGCTCGGGGTGCGGGCCCAGGCCACGGCGTGCGATGTCGCCGATCCGGCGGCGGTCCGCGCGGCCGCCGAGCGGGTGCGACAGGACCTCGGCCCGGTCACGATCGTGGTCAACAACGCCGGCGCGGTGCTGCGCAAGCCGACGCTCGAGATCAGCGATGACGAATGGCGTCAGGTCCAGGCGGTCAATGTCGACGGCACGTTTTACGTGACCCGGGCGTTCCTGCCCGACCTGATCCGTGCGAGCGGACGCGTCATCAATATCTCGTCGATCGCAGGTCGGGAAGGCACCGCGTTGCTCGCCGCGTACTGCGCCGCCAAGCACGCCGTGGTCGGGCTGACCCGGGCCCTTGCCGAGGAGCTCCGCGCTGCTAAGGTCTGCGTGAATGCGGTCTGTCCTGGCAGCGTGGACACGGTTATGCTTCGCGAGGGCATGCCCGGAGCGAGCCCGGATATGAGCCCGGACGACATCGCACGGACCGTCTTATTCCTGGCCTGCGGAGCGCCCCAGGCTTTGACCGGCGCCTGCATCGACGTCTACGGTTAAAGGACCACGGAGGACGTGATGCCCACGCGCGAACCTGGATTGGACCCTCACTCCGCGCTGACGTCGTTACCAATCTTCCCCCTCGCCAACTGCGTGCTGCTCCCCGGTGGGCTGTTGCCGCTGCACGTGTTCGAGCCGCGCTACCGCGAGCTGACGCGGGACTGCCTCGCCGGTCACCAGCTGATGGGCGTGGCGCGGCTGCGGCCGGGCTACGAGACCACGTACTACGGCCGTCCGCCGGTGTACGAGAAGTGCGGCGTCGGCCGGATCATCTGCTCCGAGGAGCTACCCGACGGGCGCTTCGCGCTGCTGCTGCGCGGCGTCGCGCGGGCCGAGATCGCGCGCGAGCTGCCGAGCGAGCGCGGCTACCGCGTGGTCGAGGCGCGCGCGCTCGACGACGCGTCGTGCGACCCGCTCGACGCGAACGATCACCACCGCCGCTTGATCCTGCTGTGCGACCGGCTCGCCGAGGTCATCGACCAGGGCGGATCGCAGCTGCGCCAGCTGGTCCGCGGCTTCGAGTCGCCAGGCGCGTGCGCCGACGCGGTCGCCGCGGCGCTGATCATGGACGCCGACGAGCGCCAGGAGCTGCTCGAGGCGCGCGATCCGATGGTTCGCCTGCAGCGCACGCTGGGCCACGTCAGCCATCTGCTGTGCGAGCTCGCGCCCTGCCCCAACACCGTGAACTAGCCCGCTGCGCTCGACGAGCCTACTCGCGAATCAGCTCGGTCGGGAACGGGTTGCGCTCGGCGAAGCGCAGCTGATGCCAGTACGGCGACACCGGCGTGGTCTGGCTCGCGCGATCGAGCTGCGCGGTCTGCTCGGCGGTCAGTGACCAGCCGACCGCGCCGAGGTTCTGGACCAGCTGCGCCTCGTTGCGCGCGCCGAGGATGACGCTCGAGATGCTCGGCCGCGCGGCCAGCCAGTTGAGCGCGATCTGCGGCACCGTCTTGCCGGTCTGCGCCGCGACCTGGTCGAGCGCGTCGAGCACGCGAAACAGGTGTGCGTCGGGGATCGGCGGCCCGGCGTCGCGGGTCTCGTGCAGCCGGCTCTGTGCCGGCAGCGGCTGGCCCGCGCGCAGCTTGCCGGTCAGCCGCCCCCACCCCAGCGGGCTCCACACCAGCGTGCCGACCCGCTGATCGAGCGCGAGCGGCATCAGGTCCCACTCGTACTCGCGCCCGAGCAGCGAGTAGTACGCCTGGTGCGCGGCGTAGCGCGGCCAGCCGTGGCGATCCGACGCCGCGAGCGACTTCATCAGCTGCCAGCCGGCGAAGTTCGACGCCGCGATCGTGCGGATCTTGCCGGCGCGGACCAGCGCGTCGAGCGTGCCGAGCACCTCCTCGACAGAGGTCAGCGCGTCGAACGCGTGCAGGTGATAGATGTCGATCGCGTCGATCCCGAGCCGCGCCAGGCTGGCGTCGACCGAGCGCACCAGGTGGCTGCGCGACGAGCCGACGTCGTTGGGGCCATCGCCGAGCCGAAACGCCGACTTGGTCGAGACCAGCAGGCGGTTGCGGCGACCCTTGAGCACCTCGCCGACGATCTGCTCGGACTGGCCGTCGGAGTAGACGTCCGCGGTGTCGAGCAGGTTGACGCCCGCGTCGAGCGCGACGTCGACCAGGCGGGACGCCTCGCGCACGTCGCTCGTGCCCCAGGCCTGAAAGAACTTGGTGCCGCCGCCGAAGGTCGCGGTGCCGAGGCTGTACGCCGAGACGCGGAGGCCGGAGGTGCCGAGGGTTCGATATTCCATTGTTCGAGTATTATCGAACAATGGAAGTATGGCAAGCCGTCTGCTACGCTGCGCCGTGCGTCAGATCAAGCACCCGGCGCTCGCCCAGGTCGAGCTGACCGACGTCATGCACGCGCTGTCGGATCCGGCGCGGGTCCAGATCGTCCGCTGCCTGGCGCGCTCGCGGCGCCCGCTGGCGTGCAACGAGATCGAGGTCGACCGGCCGAAGTCGACGCTGTCGCACCACTTCAAGATCCTGCGCGCCGCCGGGCTGATCGAGACCAAGCCGCGCGGGACAGAGCACGTCAACTCGCTGCGCACCGCCGAGCTCGAGACCAAGTTCCCCGGCCTCGTGAAGACCTTGCTGCGCGTGATCCTCGCGACCTGATCGCGAGGGCGGCCGGCACGCCGATCGACGATCGCCGGCGTGCTAGATCCAGAGCATGGCCGACGTGCTGGTGGCGTTCCTGTCCGGCGACGAGGTCCAGGCGCTGTGCGCGCTGGCCGCCGGCGATGGCTGGAAGCCCGGCCGCCAGGGTACCGGCTACGACATCTTGCCGCTCCAGGACGTGCTGCCGGCGGCGCCCGGCTCGTTGATCGCGCGCAGCCTGGCGCGGCTCGGCACGCCGTTCGAGCGCTACTGGGACGTCTACCTGATCCGCTATCGCGACGGCGCGTTCATCGCGCCGCACGTCGACGACGCGCAGCACGGCAAGCGCCATCGCCGGATCAACGCGGTGCTGGTCCCGGCCGAGCGCGGCGGCGAGCTGACGATCGACGGCCAGCGCATCGCGCTCGCGAGCGGCGACGCGGTCCGGTTCTACCCCGATCGCGAGGTCCACGAGGTGACCGCCGTGGTCGGGACGCGGCTGCTGTTCTCGGTCGGCGCGTGGATCGAGCCCGACGGCGCGCCGGTCGCGTAGTCAGCCGTCGCGAGCCGGCTTGGCCTTCGCGGGCGACGCCGGCAGCGCGACGTCGATGCGCTCGCCGACATACGACGGGAAGCGCGGCACGCCGTCGGCCGACAGCTCCTGGTAGCGGAACGTGACGATCGCGCCGATCGCCGGCGGCGCCTCGCGCTCGGCGTCCGACCGCCCGGGGCCGACGTTGAAC
>Ga0307513_10007302_pt1 | contig 14350 bp, 11 predicted proteins | sample 15_EM_MG_FD_202174 | JGI IMG/M metagenome (GOLD analysis project Ga0307513, IMG submission 202174) | Populus trichocarpa ectomycorrhiza microbial communities from riparian zone in the Pacific Northwest, United States - 15_EM | ecosystem: Host-associated > Plants > Roots > Unclassified | place... | reverse complement strand
CAGCGGGGGCAGGGTCGCGGTCATCGCCCGCCCCCGTCCACGACACCGCGAGTTGCCCCGTTCGGGACGGTGAGTCGGCCGGATCGGGACGCCTGTCGCTCTCCCGAAATCCGCAACTCGGCGTGCCGAACCGGGCAACTCGCCGTCCTGGACCGGGCAACTCGCCGTCCCGGTCCGGGCAACTCGCCGTCCTGATGTGGGCAACTCGCGGTCATCGGACGTGCGCCTCCTCTCGGGCAGGCTCGGCGGGGGCGATGGGTGGTGCCGCCGACCGTCGGCGCAGCGCGCGGATCTTCGGCGACTGCGCCAGGCAGACGACGATGATCACGGCCGCCTTGAATACCAGCGTCACCTCGGGCGGGATGCCCATCGTGTAGACGGTGGTGGTGAGCGTCTGCAGGATCAGCGCGCCGACGAGCGTGCCGCTGATCGAGAACCGGCCGCCCGAGAGCAGCGTGCCGCCGACGACGACGGCGAGGATCGCGTCCAGCTCGATCCACAGCCCGGCGTTGTTGGCGTCGGCCGCGGTGACGTTCGAGCTGATCAACAGGCCCGCGACGCCCGCGCACAGCGCGGTGAACACGTAGCCGCCCCAGATGATCCCGCGGGCGCGCACACCGGCCAGGCGGCTCGCGGCCGGGTTGATGCCCACCGCCTCGAGCAGCATGCCCAGCGCCGTCCGCCGGACGACGAGCGCGACCACGGCGAACACGACGGCGGTGAGCACCACGGCGACCGGCAGGCCGACCAGGTATCCCCCGCCCAGCTCGCCGAAGAGCGGGTTGTCCACCGTGATGATCTGCCCGTCCGTGACGAGCTGGGCAATCCCGCGGCCCGCTGTCATCAGCACCAGCGTCGCGATGATCGGCTGGATCCCGAACACCGAGACGAGCAGGCCGTTCCACGCGCCCAGCAGCAGCGCCAACCCGAGCGCGATCAGCGCACCGGCGACAGCGGCGCCGGGCGCTGTGGGATCGGGCGAGGTCGCGATCCACGAGCAGGCCACCGACCCGGCGATGGCGACGGTCGCGCCGACGGAGAGGTCGATGCCGCGCGTCGCGACCACCAGCGTCATCCCGAGCGCGATCAGCGCGGTCGGCGCGCCGTTCTTCAGGACGTCGATGACGCTGCCGTAGAGGTGCCCGTCGTCGACGCGCAGGGCGAAGAACCCGGGGTTGAGCAGCAGGTTGAGCAGCAGCAACGCCAGCAGGGCCGCGACGGGTCGCAGCAGCGGGGCGCGCAGGGCCTCCCGCATCGACTCAGGCATTGCTGTCTCCGCTCGCGATCAGCTCCATGACGCGGCCGGTGGAGGCCTCGGCGCGGGTCAGTTCGGCGATCTTGTGCCGATCGCGCAGGACGGCCACCCGGTCCGACAACCGCAGCACCTCCTCCAGCTCGGCGGAGACGAACACGACCGCCATGCCGTCGCCGGACAGGTCCGCGACCAGCTTCTGGATCTGCGTCTTCGCGCCGATGTCGATGCCGCGGGTGGGCTCGTCGAGGATCAGCAGCCGCGGTTCGGTGATCAGCCAGCGCGCGAGCAGGCACTTCTGCTGGTTGCCGCCCGAGAGGTTGCGGATGAGCGCCTCGGGATCGGCCGGGCGGATGTCGAGCGCGGCGATCCAGCGCTCGACCAGCGCGTCGGCAGTGCGGCGGGGCAGCCGCCGCGCCCAGCCGCGCCGCGCCTGCAACGCCAGCACGAGGTTCTCGCGCACACTGAGATCGCCGACCACGCCGTCGGCCTTGCGGTCCTCGGCGCAGTACGCGATGCCGCGGGCGATGGCCGCCAGCGGGCTGCGCAGTGCCACCGCCTGCCCGTCGACGACGATCTCGCCGGAGTCGGCGCGGTCGGCGCCGAACAGCAGGCGGACGAGCTCGGTGCGACCCGATCCGAGCAGCCCGGCGAGCCCGACGACCTCGCCGGGTCGCACGGCGAGATCGGCGGGTGCGATCGCCCCGGTGCGGCCGATGCCCGTCGCAGCGAGGAGGGGCGCCGCACCCTCGACGGGGGCGGCCGGGGCGCGGTCGAGGTCCTCCAGCTCGGCCAGCTCGCGGCCGATCATCTTCGCCACCATCTCGACGCGCGGGAGCTCGGCGATCCGGTACTCGCCGACGAGCTTGCCGTTGCGCAGGATCGTCGCGCGGTCGGCGATCGCGTAGACCTGCTCCAGGAAGTGCGAGACGAACAGCACCGCGACCCCGCGGTCGCGCAGGTCGCGGACCACCCGGAACAGCTCCTCGACCTCGCGCGCGTCGAGGCTGGACGTGGGCTCGTCCAGCACGAGCGCCGCAGCGTCGACGTCGACGGCCCTGGCGATCGCGACGAGCTGCTGGGCGGCCAACGGGTGGTCGCCCAGCAGCGAGTCGGGATCGAGGTCCAGGTGCAGCGACGCCAGCAGCTCGCGGGTGCGCCGGCGCATCGCCCGCCGGTCGATGCGGCCCGCGCGCCGCGGCTCCCGACCGAGCAGGATGTTCTCCGCCACCGTGAGGTTGGGGCAGAGGTTGACCTCCTGGTAGACGGTCGCGATACCGGCGGCCTGGGCGTCGGCGGGCGCGGCGAAGACCGCATCGCGCCCGCCGACGACGACGGTGCCGGCGTCGATCGGGTACACCCCGGTCAAGGCCTTGATCAGAGTCGACTTGCCCGCCCCGTTCTCACCCATCAGCGCGTGAACCTCGCCCGGCAGCAGCCGGAAGTCCACGCCGTCGAGTGCCTTGACGCCGGGGAACCCGATCTCGATGCCGCGCATCTCGACGATCGGTGGGGTTTCGGGGGCGGACACGTCGATCAGTACTGCCGGCTCGAGAGGACCTTGGCGGCGGTGGCCTGGTCGAAGGTCGTCTCCTCGGTGAGCACCCGCTGCGGCACCTGCTCGCCGGCCCTGACCTTCTTCGCGAGGTCCATCAGCTGGGTGCCCAGCAGGGGGTTGCACTCGACGATGAAGTTGATCTTCCCGGCGGACAGTGCAGCCATCCCGTCCTTGACGGCGTCCACCGAGATGATCGTGATGTCCTTGCCCGGCACCTTGCCGGCGGCCTCGATCGCCTCGATGGCGCCGAGGGCCATGTCGTCGTTGTGCGCGTAGACGACGTCGATCTTCGGCTGGGACTTGAGGAACGCCTCCATCACCTGCTTGCCGCCCGAGCGCGTGAAGTCACCGGTCTGCGACGCGACGACCTGCAGGTTCGGGGCGACCTTCGTGGCCTCCGCGAAGCCCTCCTTGCGGTCGATCGCCGGCGCCGCGCCCGTCGTGCCCTGCAGCTCGACGATCGCGACCGGATCCGACTTCCCCTGGTAGTGCTGCACCAGCCACTCCCCGGCCTTCTTGCCCTCCACCACGAAGTCGGAGCCGAGGAAGGTCTTGTAGAGGCTGGTGTCCGGCGAGTCGATCGCGCGGTCGGTGAGGATCACCGGGATGTTGGCGCGCTTGGCCTCCAGCAGCACGGCGTCCCAACCCGTCTCGACGACGGGCGAGAACGCGATGACGTCGACCTTCTGCTGGATGTAGGAGCGGATCGCCTTGATCTGGTTCTCCTGCTTCTGCTGGGCGTCGGAGAACTTGAGGTCGACCCCGGCCTGGCCGGCGGCCTCCTGGATCGACTTGGTGTTGGCCGTGCGCCAACCGCTCTCGGCGCCGACCTGGGCGAAGCCCATCACCAGCTTGTCGCCGGCCCCGGCGGGTGCGCCGCCGGCGGCAGGTGCGCCGCCGCCGGAGCCACAGGCGGCCAGTCCGACCGCCACCACGGCGGCGGTCGCGGCTCGGGCCAGGATTCGGCGCCGGGTGGTGCTCGGGGGTGTCGTCGTCGACATCGGGGGGTCCTCCGGTGGAGTGGCCGGGCGCGGCTGATGTGCGGCGTATTGTGAACGTGAACATTCGAGCGCGTCAAGAGTGTCGCGCAGTGTTATTCCTGCAGTACTGTGGCCCCACATCGGGTGATCACGTTGTAGTGATCGCTCTCAACTGACGCGCCGTCATCCGCTCGGATACGGTAGGGCTGCGCGAAGCTGGCGAGGAGACCGATGCGGGTGTCGAAGGTGGTGCGGGACCCGTCGATCCTCGACGTCGCCCGGGTCGCGGGCGTATCGCACCAGACCGTCTCGCGCGTGCTGAACGATCATCCCAATGTCCGCGAGACCACCCGGCAACGGGTGCGCTCCGCGATCATCGAGCTCGGGTACCGGCCCAACCGCGCCGCCCGTGCCCTCGTCACCGGCAGCTATCGGGCCATCGGCGTGATCGCCCCGCGCTCCACGCTGTACGGACCGGCGTCGCTGCTCGCCGCCTTCGAGGAGCAGCTGGCGATCGAGGGGTTCACCGTGAGCGTGGCCCGGCTGCGGTCCTTCGACGCCGCCGCCGTGCGGGAAGCGGCGGCCGGGCTGCTCGACCAACGGGTCGCCGGGCTGATCGTGATCGCGCCGCTGGCCGCGGCCGTCGAGGCCCTCGACGAGCTGCCCGACGACCTGCCGCTCGTCGCCGTCGACGGGCACCCGTCCCGTCCGGGGGCGAGCGCGACGGTGGACCAGGTCGCCGGCGCCCGGCTCGCCACCGCGCACCTGCTCGACGCCGGGCACTCCACCGTCTGGCACGTCTCCGGCCCTCCGGACTGGTTCGACGCCGCCGGCCGCGTCCGCGGGTGGACCGCGGAGCTGCGCGAGCGCGGCATCGAACCGCCACCGGTGATCGACGCCGACTGGACGGCCGCCTCCGGCTACCGCGCCGGCCAGCTGCTCGGCCGGATGCCCGAGGTCACCGCCGTGTTCGCCGCGAACGACGCGATCGCGCTCGGCATCCTGCACGCCCTGCACGACCACGGCCGCCGGGTGCCCCACGACGTGAGCGTCGTCGGGTTCGACGACGTGCCGGAGGCCGCGCACTACATCCCGCCGCTCACCACCGTGCGCCAGGACTTCGACGCCGTGGCGCGGGAGAGCCTCGGCCTGCTGATGGAGCGGATCGACGGTTCGGACGCACCCGCCGACCGGGTCGTGGCGCCCGATCTCGTGGTGCGGAAGAGCGTGGCGCCCCCGCCGTAGCCGTCCAGCGGCATCAGTACGGGCTGCCGAACCAGATGTCCGAGGTGTCGATGAAGGCGAACAGGAAGCCCAGCAGCCCTACGGAAGGCTCTTCGCCTCTCGTACCTCCCCGTCGAGTCGTTCGAGGCTCATGCCACGCGTCTCCCGCGCGCTGAACGCCGCTGCCGACGCCACCAGGCAACACACCGCTCCGAGGATCGCCACCGGAAGCCATCCGATCGGACCGGGCTGGAGCACGGCATAGGACAGCGCTGGGGTGAATCCGGCCAGCACGAGCCCGAGCTGGGTCCCGATCGCGACCCCCGAGAAGCGCACCTTCGTCGGGAACATCTCCGTGTAGATCGACAGCTGCGTGGCGTAGCCGGCCATGAAGAAGAACACGAGGACGCACTGGGAGAGCACCAACAGTGGGAGGTTCTTCTCCGAGATGAAATGGAATTTCAGGAACAGCACCGCGCCACCCATGAGCACGCCGACGATGAACACCGGTCGGCGGCCGATCCGGTCGGCCAGTATCGCCCAGAAGGGAATCGTTACCGTCCCGACTCCGAGACTGATCGTGGTGAGTGCCACCAGCAGGGCCGCGTCGAGACCGACGACCCGCGTGCCGTACGAGAGTCCGAACACCGCGGAGATCGCCGGCGGGGCTGCCATGAGGCCGCAGAGCGCGACCCGGATCAGGTTCTTCCAGTTGTCCTGGAACAGCTCGCGCAGCGGTGCGGGATCCCGCTCCGCGGCCTTGACCGCCACGAACACGTCGGCGTCGCGCAGTCCCGCGCGGAGGAAGACGACGATGACCATGCCTGCCGCGCTGCCCAGGAAGGGCAGGCGCCAGCCCCACGCGAGCAGGTCTGCCTCCGGCATCGCCAATACCGGAATGAACGCCGCATGCCCGAGGAAGTTGCCCAGGATCGTGCCGGCATTGGTGAAGCTGGTGTAGAACCCCCGCGTTCTGGCGGGTGCGTGCTCTGCCGTCAGGGTGCTCGACCCGGCCTGCTCACCGGCCGCGGAGAAACCCTGAGCCAGTCGGAGAACCACCAACGCGACCGGGGCCAACGGCCCGATCGACGCATAGCTCGGCAGGCAGCCGATCAGGAACGTCGACGTCCCCATCAGGACGATGGTGAAGAGCAGCAATCGCTTTCGCCCGACCCGGTCGCCGAGATGCCCGAGGACGATTGCACCGATCGGCCGGGCGATGTAGGCGACGCCGAAGGTCGCCATGGCGCCCATCTCCGCCGCGAACGGGTCCCCTCCTGGGAAGAACACCCGGCCCAGCACGACGGAGGCGACGATGCCGTACATCGTGAAGTCGAGGAACTCCAGCGCGGTGCCGAGAAGGCCCGCGGTCGCCGATCGTCGGGTCTGGCGCAGCTGGTCGTCACGAGTCCGCTCGGACATCGGTGTTCCTCCCCCATCCCATGCCGCCGACGATGGTGTGACGCCTCCATCGGGCTCGCTGGGGGGATTGTGGTGGCCCAAGTGGGCGCTGGGCCAGAATTGCACGCGATGGTGACCAGGCCGTTCTCCGGGAGCGCGAACCGCGCGCCGCTCCTGCTCGATCGCGCGGGCGATCTGGACGAGCTGAGCGCCGCGATCGGCGAGGTCGTGGAGGTCGGCGAGGGCCTGCTGCTCGCCGTCGAGGGGCAGGCCGGAATCGGGAAGAGCGTCCTGCTCGCCGAACTGGCACGCCGCGGCCGGGATGCAGAGATGCGCGTGCTCTCGGCGCGGGCCGGTGAGTTCGAACGTGACTACGGCTTCGGTGTCGTCCGCCAGCTCTTCGAGCCCACCCTGCTCGGCGCCGGAGTGGGTGAGCGCGACCGACTGCTGGGCGAGGCCGCCCGGCTCGCCGAGCCGGTCTTCGACGTCGCCACCGCGCCCGACGACGGTGCGCAGGCCGAGTTCGCCCGGCTGCACGGCCTGTACTGGCTGATGGCCAACCTCGCCGAACGCGGCCCGGTGCTCCTGGTCGTCGACGACGCGCAGTGGGCCGACGACCCGTCGCTGCGGTTCCTCGACCACCTCGCCCGCCGGCTGTCCGGGCTCCCGGTACTCGTGGCACTGACGATCCGCACTGGGACGGACGCCGACCGACCGCTGCTGCAGTCGATGGTGCTGGAGGCACGCACCCGGATCCTGCGTCCGCGACCGCTCGGCGAGGCCAGCGTGCAGACGCTCGTCCGGGCGCGGCTCGATCCCGCGGCCGGCGACGAGTTGTGCCGGGCCTGCCACGAGGTCAGCCTGGGCAACCCGTTCCTGCTGACCGAGCTGATCACCGAGCTGCGGCTGGACGCCCGCCCGGTCGAGACACTCGATCCGGCGAGCGTGCGGCAGATGGCCCCCGCACGGGTCGGCGCGGCCGTGCTGATGCGGGTCGGGCGGATCGACCCCAGCGCGCCCGCGCTGGCCAGAGCGGTAGCTGTGCTCGGTGAGCACGCGTCGCTCGTCACGGCCGCGGCACTCGCCGAGCTGGCACCCGCACGGGCCGCGGCGGCGGGCGACGCGCTCGCCGGGGTCGCCGTCCTGGAGCCGGGTGATCCCTTGCGATTCGTGCACCCGCTGGTGCGCACCGCCGTCTACCGGGACATCTCCCCGGCCCGGCGCTCCGACCTCCACGCGCGGGCAGCCGTGCTGCTGGACGGGCAGCAGGCGTCGCCCGAGTCCGTCGCCGTCCATTTGTTGGCCACCCGCCCGGCCGGCGATCCGCACGTCGTGGACGCCCTGCGCGCCGCCGCCCGCGCCGCCACGACCGCCGGCGCACCCGACATCGCCCGGGCGCTGCTGCAGCGAGCACTGGCCGAGCCCCCCACCGCCGACCAGCGGCTGTACGTGCTGTTCGAGCTCGGCCGCGCCGAGGCCGGATGGGGCACTCCTGCGGCGGGTACCCACTTGCGCGAGGTGTACGAGAGCACCGCGGACCCGGCGCTGCGCGCACAGGCGCTGATCCTCCTCGGCGAGCACACGGTGCCCAATGCCCCGCGCCTGCGGGACCTGTTCCCGCTCTTCGAACCCGCCGCCCGCGCCGTCGCCCCGCTCGATCGCTCGCTGGAGCTGCAGCTCGAACTCGAGCGGCTCGTCACTCTGCAGATGCACCCCGACCTGCCGGTCCGGCTCGAGGACGAGGTCGAGCGGTTCCGCGACCTGCCCGTGAACACCGTGACCGAGATCGACATCCACTCGTTCCTCGCCAGGACCGCACTCGCCGCGGGCGATCTGGCGACCGCCGTCGCCATCGCCGAGCGGGTGGCCGCCCACCCCGCGATCAGCGGACTGGCGCCCGGCTGGTCCCGCGTCAACACGACGCTGTGCCTGGCCGCCGCCGAACGCTACGACCTGGCCGAACGTGAACTCACCAGGGTCATCCACGGCCTGGACGTGCTGGGCCTGCCGAAGATGGTCGCCGGCGCGCGATGGCAGCGCGCACTCGTCCGGCACTGTCGCGGCGACCTGCGGGGGGCCGAGTCCGACGCCCTGGCCAGCCTGGAGGCACGCGACAAATCAGTCCCGTACACCGTCAACCTGGCGGTGGCCCGGCTGCTCGGTCCCCTGATCGACCAGGGGCGCGTCGCCGAGGCCCAGGCTCTCGTGATCGAGCACAAGATGGACGGCCGGCTGCCGCCCGCGCAGTCGGCGATCTTCCCGCTCATCACGCGGGGCCGGCTCCGCGCCGCCGCCGGCGAGCCGGCCGCCGCACGTGCCGACCTCGAGGAAGCGCTGCATCGCCTGCGTGCCGGGCGCTGGCTCAACCCCTTCGAGTACGACGCCCGCATCCCGCTGACGACCGTGCTGCTGGCACTCGGCGACACCGACGCCGCCGCGACGCTGGCTGACGCAACCCTCCAGCGCGCCCGAGCCCTCGGCGTTGCCAAGGCTGTGGGGGGCGCGCTGCGCGTCGCCGGACTCGTGCGGGGCGGACCAGCCGGCCTCGCCCTGCTGCAGCAGGCGGTCGACGCTCTGGAGGAGTCGCCCAGCCTGCTGTGGCGTGCGGAGGCGCTCGTCGACTACGGCGCCGCGCTGCGACGCGACGGCCAGCGCACCGTCGCCAGCACCCCGCTGCGCGAGGGCATGGACCTCGCCCACCGCTGCGGCGCCACCCCGCTCGCCGACCGGGCCGCCGACGAGCTCCGCGCGCTCGGGCACCGCATCCGCCGCCGCGTCTCCACCGGCGCCGACGCACTGACCAGCAGCGAACGCCGCGTCGCCGAACTCGCCGCGGAAGGCATGACCAACAAGCAGATCGCGCAGGCGCTGTTCGTCACCACCCGGACCGTCGAGATGCATCTCTCCAACACGTACACAAAGCTCCGGATCACCTCGCGAGACGGTCTGGCCGAGGCACTCGACGGTTCGGCCGCACGATCGCCGGGCGGGTGAAGGGCTCCTGTTCCGGGCTTGACGCACCCTGAGCGACTCCCGATGATCATTGGTGGAAGGTCGACCGCTCCTCCGGCAGAACCCCAGGACGTCTCATGCGCCGCAGCACGACGGTCATCGCCGTCATCGCCGCGTTCGTGGTCGGCGCGCTCGCCGCAGGCACGGCCGGCTACCTGATCACAACGAGCCGGCCGGCCCAGTCGTCGTTGCTCGCGACGGTCGTACAGCGCGGCGAACTGCGCGTGTGCACGACCGGCGACTACCGACCCTTCACCTATCGCGACAGCACCGGCGCCAACACGGGCATCGATGTCGACATGGCCAGGAACCTGGCCGCGAGCCTCGGGGTACCGGCCACGTTCGTGCCGGTCACGTGGTCGAGCCTGGTCGACACGGTGACCTCCGGGGGCTGCGACGTCGGCATGGGTGGGGTCTCGGTGACACTCGCCCGCGCGCAGAAGGCCGCCTTCGCCGAGCCGATCATGGTCGACGGCAAGGCGGCGATCGCCCGGTGCGCGGACAAGCCGCGCTTTCCGGCGCTCACGGCCATCGACCAGCCGGGGGTGCGCGTCGTGGTCAATCCGGGCGGCACCAACGAGGCGTTCGCGACGTCGAACATCCACCGGGCGACCATTCTGCCGCACCCGGACAACAACACGATCTTCGACGAGATCGTCGCCGGCCGCGCCGACGTGATGATCACCGATGCGAGCGAGACGCGGTTTCAGGCCAAGCTGCATCCCGAGCTGTGCGCGATCAACCCGGACGCCCCGTTCACCTACGCGGAGAAGGCCTACCTGCTGCCGCAGGGCGACGCCGCCTGGCTGGCGTACGTGAATCAGTGGGTACGCCAGACCACCCACGACGGCACCTACGCGGAACTCACCAAGAGGTCGTTCGGCTGACCCGGGATGGCCGGCCGCACCACCGAAGCCGGCCCGGTCGGCGATCAGGCGAAGACGAACGTGCGGTGTCCGCCGAGCAGCACGCGGTCCTCCGCGAACAGCTTCACCGCCCGCGCGAGGACGAGCCGTTCCACGTCGCGCCCGATCGCCACGAGCTGGTCCGCGTTCTGGTGGTGGCCGACCCGAACCACGTCCTGCTCGATGATCGGTCCCTCGTCCAGGTCCGCGGTGACGAAGTGGGCCGTCGCCCCGATGAGCTTGACGCCCCGGTCGTAGGCCTGGTGGTAGGGCTGTGCTCCCTTGAAGGCCGGCAGGAACGAGTGGTGGATGTTGATGATCCGGCCGGGCAGCTCGCTGCAGATCTGGTCGGTGAGCACCTGCATGTACCGCGCCAGCACCACGAAATCGACGTCGTGCTCGGCGATCAGCTCGCGGAGCCGCGCCTCGGCCGCCGGCTTCGTCTCCGGCGTCACCGGGATGTGCTCGAACGGCACCCCGTAGCGCTCCGCGGTCGCGCGGGCGTCACCGTCGTGGTTGGACACGACGATCGGCACGTCGATGGGCAGCTCCCCGATGTGCCTGCGGTGCAGGAGATCACCGAGGCAGTGGTCGGATCGTGAGGCCATCAGCAGCACCCGCCGCCACTGCCGTTCGCTGCGCAGCGTGACGACCGGGTCGAACGGCGACAGCGTCGCGTCCAGCGCGGCTCGGATCACCGCGATGTCCGGCTCGGGAGCGTCGAAGCTGGTCCGCATGCAGAACGTGCCGGTGCCCGGATCGGAGAACTGCGCGCTCTCGGCGATGTTGCCCTTCACCTCGAAGATCGCCTGGGCCAGCCCCCGGACGATCCCGGGCCGGTCGTGGCACTTCAGGGTCACCAGGTAGCGCTCCACGGGGTGGGTTCCTCTCTCGTGATGTCGGCGTGCGCCAGCACGCGGTCGACGAGTGCATGCGCACGGGTGCGCGCGCCGGCGGCGTGGTCGACCGTCTCGGCCAGCAGGTGCTCGGGTGCGATGCCGAGGCGGTCCAGCGGGTCGCGGTAGTGCTGCGCCCACACCGCCACCTGCGCGTCCGTCGCCTCGGGATGGAACTGGACGCCCAGGTGCGGGCCGTGGACGAACGCCTGGGTGCCGACCGCGGTGGCGGCGATCTCGGCGCTGCCCGGCCCCGGCGCCATGACGTCGAGGTGCCACACCATCCAGGGGCCGGGCGCGACCAGCTCGGGTCGCCGGGTCTCGACGGGCAACCAGCCGATCTCCGGTCCGCCCGGCGCGGGATGCACCGTGCCGCCGAGCACCCGGCACAGCAGCTGGGCACCGAAGCAGATGCCGAACACCGGCACCCCGGCGCGCACCGCCCGTTCGAGCAGGTCCCACTCGCGACGCAGGTAGGGCAGCGATTCGTCGCCCGCCGAGTCGTCGGAACCGAGTGGGACGACGAGGTCGAACCCGGTCGGATCGGGCAGCCGCGACGCCCGCGCGTCGACGACCTCACAGGTCGCCCCGAGCGCCGCCAGCCGCTCCCCCACCATGGCAGGCGGGCAGTCGTCCTGGTGCTGGACGAACAGGACCTTCACCCTCAGCTCCAGGGGAACGGGGAGTGGCTCGTGGGATGCAGCCGCCCGGTCGTGTAGCGATCGAACCGGAACGGCTCCAGCAGCGCGCTCGGCTCACCGAGCAGCTCACCCGCGACGAGATCGCCGACACCGAGCATCTTGTAGCCGTGGTTGGAGTCGGCGATGACGTAGGCGTTCTGCCGGAACGTGTCGAACACCGGGAAGCTGTCCGGGGTGAAGGCGCCGATGCCGCCGGAGGGCTCGTGCCGGTAGCGGGCCCGCTTGCCCTCGAACCGCTTGTGGCAGTGCGCCAGCGCCGAGGTCCACATGCGGACGAACTCGTCGCCGACGACGAACTCGGGGCTCGCCGTGCCGTAGGGGTCGACCGCGACCTCGGCGGCGGGCCGCGGGACCAGCACCGGAGCGGCGCCGCCCTGCACCCCGCCGAAGGCGAAGTCGGGTTTGTAGTAGATGCCCCACATCTCGTCGGTGATCAGGCTGCCGTCGACGTCGTCGTACAGCGGCCGGTCGGAGTCGACGTGGATCACCGGCGGGAGGTTGCCGGCGTTGTCGACGACCCCGGCGGGATCGATCTCGAGGGTGCCCTCCTGCAGGGCCCAGTAGGTCCACATCGGGCGGTCCGGGTGCACGGTGCCCGCGCGGTCGGTCACCGGGAGGGTGTCGGGCAGGTCGAGCATCGCCCACACGTCGCGGATCCATGGCCCGACCGCGACGACCACGTGGTCGCACCGGATGTCGCCGCCGTCGGTCTGCACGGCCGTCACCGCACCGCCGTCCACGGCCAGGCCGCGGACCTGCACACCGGTGCGGATCCGGACGCCGGCTGCCTCGGCCTTGGCGGCGAGCCCCTTGAGCGACGCGGTGTTGTTGGCGTACCCACCGCGCTTCTCGTGCAGGACGACGGTGGCGCCGGGGGCCTGCCAATCGGCGAACATCCCGGTCAGGTACGCCCGGCACGCCGCCTCGCCGATCACCAGCTCCGAGTCGTACCCGATCGCGCGCTGCTCGGCGTAGATCTGCTCGACGTCGGCCCGCATCGCCTCCGGCGCGACCTGGACGTACCCCACGCCGTGGTACGCGAAGGCCTCGGGATCGGACTCCCACACGCCCACCGAGTGCGCCATCAGCTCCCGCATCGCGGGCTGGAAGTAGTTGTTGCGCACCACCCCGCAGGCCACACCGGAGGCGCCGGCGCCCACCCCGGTCTTGTCGATGACCAGCACGTCCGAGCCATCCCCCCGGCCGCTCGCCGCGAGGCGACGGGCGAGGTGCCACGCCGTCGAGAGGCCGTGGATGCCGGCGCCGATGATCACGTAGCGGGCGTGCTCGACCATGCTGCTCACCTCGGGTTAGAATTGCCGACAGGGCAATAGCAACTCCAAACGGCAAGGACGACGATACTATGGCTCGCACCGGTCGACCAGCCGCGCGTCAGGTCGGCTCGGTCCAGCGCGCGATCGACGTGCTCGACGTGCTCGCCGAGGCCCGCGCGGAGCTCGGCACCAACGAGATCGCCCGGCGCACCGGCGTCAACGTCAGCAGCATCTCCCGGCTGCTCTCCACGCTGACCACCGCCGGGCTCGTGGCGCACGTCCCGTCCACCGGGCGCTACCGGCTCGGCATCCGGATCCTCCAGCTCGCCGGCGCCGCACGGGAGGGGCTCGACGTGCGCACCCTCGGCCGGCCGCTCCTCGAAGAGCTCACCACGCTGACCGGCGAGACCGCGACGATCTCCCTGCCGGGCACCTACGACTTGCTGACCGTCGACTTCGTGGCCAGCCCGCAGTCGGTGCGCAGCGTGGCCGAGGTCGGCCGCAACAGCGTCGCGCATGCCACCGCCGCCGGGAAGGTGCTGCTCGGCTGGGGCGGCCGGCTGCCCGAGGGCGAGCTCACCCGCTACACCGAGCGCACCATCACCGACCGGACGGCGTTGGAGCAGGAAATCGACCGCGTCCGCGAGCGCGGTTGGGCCCAGGCCGTCGGCGAGCGCGAGGACGAGCTCAACGGCGTCGCGGTGCCGGTCCTGGACACCGCGGGCACGCTCGCTGCCGTGCTCGGGGTCCAGGGGCCGGCGGGGCGGTTCACGCCGCGGGCGATGCGGGCGGCAATCGATCCGCTTGTCGAGCGGGCTGCGGCGCTGGCCTCGGCTTTCTGATCGCGGGCCTTTCGGTCGGCGAGCTTCGGCCTGCGTGCCGTCGGTGTTCGGCTTTTGGGGCTACCGTCTCCTTCAGCGCGAGCGGGGTTGTCGGCGGCGCCCTCCGGTCAGGTTCGGGCCGGGCGGGGTTTCTACCGAATATCGTGGTCACCTTGGCGGCCGTACCCGACTCGGCACTCCATTTTCTACCTCCCCGCCCTCTGCGTAGCGGGTCGACTGGCCGTGGTCCCGAACTCATTTCGAACACTTGTTCGCAAGAGATTCTTCCGATAGAATCAAGGGCATGACCACCCGACCCGGAACCG
>Ga0307513_10007301_pt1 | contig 14351 bp, 11 predicted proteins | sample 15_EM_MG_FD_202174 | JGI IMG/M metagenome (GOLD analysis project Ga0307513, IMG submission 202174) | Populus trichocarpa ectomycorrhiza microbial communities from riparian zone in the Pacific Northwest, United States - 15_EM | ecosystem: Host-associated > Plants > Roots > Unclassified | place... | reverse complement strand
GACAGCCAGTAGTGGTCATGCAGGGTGGAGCCGCCCTCGGCGGGCTGGTAGCCGCGGGCCAGGCACCACATTTCGGCGCGGGTCATCCAGTTCCAACCGGCGTAGTCCACCGGTTGAGCCGTTCCCCAGTCGTGCAGGGACGCGCTCAGATCGGTGTGCTCGTCGCCGACGCGTTGGGCGACCCAGCCGCCGGCGTCGATGCGGACGTGGTGGTCGTGCTCGACGGTGACGTGCTCACCCACAGGTGGCTACCTCCCCGCCGACACGGACTGGCCGGCCTGCGACGCGCGAGGTACGGCCATTGTGGACGGAAGCGGGACCAAGGCCGCGTGAAGTTGAATGGTCAGATTGCATGGCAGGTTTCCCCTTTGCTGGATGCGGGCGCCCGTGCGGGCGCGGTCTCGGGGAACCGGCGCCGGCGCGGCGGTCCCCGCCTCGGGCGACCCGGGGCGGGACCACAACGCCGGTGGCGGTTGCCCGAGGTCGGGATGGGACGCGGGGTTCGTCAGGCGAGCGGCGTCGCGCCGGGTCGCAGACCCAGCAGGCGGGCGGCTTGCAGGATTTGGTCGGTGGTGAAGCCGTGGGCGTGGCCGGCGGCGGTCAGCGACCGCTGGCCTTTGCGGCCGATGCGCTGGCGGATGAACGCCAACGCGTTTGCGGCACCGGGGTTGTCCGGTGTGGGATCCGCGACCAGGTCGGTGAGCCGGCCCGGGTGGACCGCCTCGTACGCCCCGTAGAAGGTTCGGTCGTCGTCGTAGGATTCGACCGCGCTCAGGCGGGCCAGCAGTTGGTCGGCCAGCCACCGGCCGGGGCTCCGCGGGTCGCCGTCCGGGTAGAGGTCCGGTGCGGCATGGTCGCGGTCGTCGTGCACCTGCCAGTAGGAACGGTCGGGGCTCCACCAGCCGGACCGTTCGACGTAGCCCTTGCCTGCCTCGCAGGGCTCGCCGTAGGCGGTCGTGTCGGAGCCGTCGAGAGTGATGATGGTGGCGGTCCAGTACAGCGCTGGAGTTGCCTGGTCGGATGCCACTTGGTCGGATGCCATGGGGATGTCTTGCCTTTCTGCACGCCCGGCCGCGTCGTCGCACCGACGTCGCAGACCCTGCAACAGGTGTCGCACCGGACGCGCGGTATCGATGACGCGTGAGTGCGGACCAGTCGCCGCGGGCTCGGTCCGGAGGCCGGGCCGCGGCGAGCGGGAACAATGAGTGACGTCCGGCTGCTGGACCCTGTCGGGCCGGTGCGTACGGCTCGGGTCAGTCGGTGATCGGGTCCAGCTCGGTGCGGTCGGTGACGTGGGCGCGGACGGTGGGATCACCGTGGGCGTGGATCTCCACGCCGCCGACGGTGCCCCAGTCCGCGATCACGACGCATTGCCAGTCAATGCCGACGTACCGCACCGGGTCACCTGGCTGGTACTGGATACCTTCGATCGCCGCCATGCCGTCGCCGGCCTCGTTGTGCCAGCGGCGGATGTCCTCGCCGATGTCGTGGTAGTTGCCGCGTTCGTTGACGAACCAGGCGTTGGGAAACGCGCCTGCGGCGATCATCGCCCGGGCCAGTTCGATCTCGGCCACGTCCTGGCTGGGATAGTCCCCGACACGGCTGGCTTCGAGACTGGCGTAGTACCGGCCGCGGTCGAAGCTGATGTAGGCGTCGTGTTCGTCGGGCATGTCCTGCCACCCGTCCAGGACATCGTCGTCGACGTCCTCGGCCAGGTGGTGCAGGCTCTGGGCCAACAGCGCCGCGCTGTCGTAGATGCCGCCGACGTTGATGCGGAGGCTGTTGTGGTCGGCGTCGATGGTGAGCGTGACATCCCCGTTGCCGTCACGGGCGACCGCGAACCCGGGCTCGGCGTCGTGCAGGACGATCTGCGCCATCACGGGCCGTCCACGGCGTGGTCGTCGGCGTACGCCGCGATGACGTCGCGGGCATACGCAGCGGCGGCCGGCGACAGCGTCGCGGTCCGGTCCAGTTCGCCGGTGGCCCAGGCTTGGGTGATGTCGCTGGCGCCCAGGTCGATGTCGTGGGTGACCACCCGCACCAGAGGGCTGGTGCCGTCGGGGCGGGCTTTGCCGTCGATGAAGATGCGGTAGTCGTTGCGGCGATCGGGGTCGCGGACCGTCACGACCTCGACAACACTTCTGGGTAGCAGCCCAGCCCGCTCCAGGAGGCTGTGTTGGGCCTGGGCGAACGACATGTCGTAGTCGCCGTACAGTTCTCTGATCTCGTTAGACCAGACGGCCACGCGTACGGTCGCGTACCGTCCCCACGGCGACTGTTCCCCGCAGTCGGCGATGACGACGAACTCGGCCGGCACGTCGCCGGCCTCCAGCCTCAGGTACGACATCACCGGCCACCCCTCCTCGCCCACGTGCGTAGGCGGCTGAACAGCTTTCACGGCGGCTCCTCCTTCTTGCTTCGGTTGGCGGTCTACCGGCGGCGAGCTGGGCAGGCGGCGGGGGTGTCGAGCCCCTTGCGGGGGTGTCGACAGCCCGCTGCGGGTCAGCCTTCGCTGTCTTGCATCAGCAGGGCGTAGGCGCGGGCGGCGAGCTCGCGCTGCCGGCTGGACAAGTCCTCGGGCTGGCCGTAGACCGCTTCGGCTGCGGTGCGGACCAGACCTTCGACCTCGATGGCGGTGAAGGCGGCACTGATGCCAACCAGCACCACGCTGGCCGGGCCGTCCGGGACGCGCGCCGCCGTGGACGGGTCCGGGAAGGCCTCGAGCAGCCGGCCGAGATGCTCGGCCAGCTGCCGGTACTTGGCCTGCTCCTGGGCGGCCATGCCGGCGATGCCGCGCCAGCCGCCCGGGGTGGGTGCGATGTTCAGCCGGCCCGGGGTGGGTGCGGTCGGCTGCGGTGGTTGGTCGGCTGCGGACTGGGCGTCGTGCTGGGCTTGCTCCCAGCGGTCGCGGACGATGCAGAGGGCATTGTGGACGGTCCGCGCCTGCTGGAGTGTCCATAGCACAGGGACCAGTTCGTCGCCGGGCTCGGGCAGCCACGCCAGGTCCCCGTCGCCGCGGGGCGGGATGTCGCGGCGACGCACGACCGGGCGGGTGCCGTCCCGGTTGGGCCGGCCGTCCCGGTCCAGCGAGTAGATCAAGGCTCGGGCGCCGCCGGCCGCCTTCGCCGAGGCCAGCGCCGCGTCCGCGCAGCCGCGGGTGTAGGCTGCGTCACCGCCGCCGCTGGCCGCGATCCCGACGCTGGCGCGGGGCCGCAACTGCACCCCGGCGATGACCACTGGCCGGCTCATCGCCGCGCCGATGGACGCGGCCAGGCTGCCCGGATCAGCGCCGGGGGCCAGGATCGCGAACTCGTCACCACCGTGGCGGACCAGCACCCCGTCCGGGGGTGTGGCGTCGGCGAGCCGCCGCGCGATAGCGAGCAGGTACTGGTCGCCGGCCGCGAAGCCGAGGTTGTCGTTGATCGGCTTGAGCCAGTCCACATCGGCCAGAGCGATCGTCACATCGGCGGCCGTGTGGGTGGCCCGGTGGATGAGCTGGTCGGCGACCGCGCGGCTGGGCAGACCCGTCAACGCGTCGCGGCCGGCCGCGGCCACCGCGGTCCGCTGCCGGCGCCCGTACCGCCAGGCGGCGGCGTGGTAGCCGGCCGGGTAGAGCAGGATGCCGGCGATCACACCGACCAACGCCAGGCCGGTGTGACCAGCGAGGATGGCCGCGACGGTGGCGGCCGGAATCATGCACGCCGCCAGGTTGGCGGCGGCGATAACCCGCCGCGTCGCATCTGGGTGGTGCTCGGCGAAGGTGTCGAAGAATGTGGACAAGGAGGTTCTCCCCACCGTGAGGCCGGTCATCTCGCTCGTGGCGAGCTGACCGGGATGGTTGGTGTCATCGGCCGTAGCGGCAGCCCGCTGGGCATGGGTCGGCCAGGCGAGTGATGGCAGGTCAATCCCGGCCGCGGGGGCCCTCGTCATGGCCCGGGGTGTGCGGCCGCGGGTCGGGCAGTGGTGTGTCTTCGCGGGTGAAGCGGATACCGGCGACGCTGCCGCGCAGCGGGCTGCCGCCCGGGGCGGTCTCGAACAGGTCGGCGACCAACGGCCGGGCTCCCAGCCGCGGTGTCGCGGCGCCGAGGGTCGCCCCGTCGGCCCACTCGCGGTCCCAGGCTCCGTCGCTAGCAATGGCGAACGCGTACGGCAGCAGCAGGGTGCAGCGCAGCAGGACCGCGCTAACCTTGTAGACGCGGTTTGAGACTGACCGTTGACCGAGCTTGCCTGTCGGCGGTGCTGGTCGGAGTCCGGTCATAGTGGTTCCTCTCTTTCGCTGAAGACCAGGACTGCTGGCTGATGGACCACGTGAGCAACCCGGTTCGGAGCACGTGGGATCCAGCGGGCGGACCAAGTCAGGCCCCTCTGCTCCGTCGTGGTGTTGCAGGCGGATCCCGGGTCGGTTGTCGTCGAAATGGACCCGCAGCGAGGTGGTTGTTCGTGCCGATGCCCCGGAGGCGGTGCGCTATCGGCCTTCGTGCTGCCGACCTGGAGCCGAAGCAGCGCTTCGATCTGGCCAGGTGTTCCACGATGGACGGATGCGTGGCGTGTTCTTCGGCAGCTCTCGTGTAGGCCGATCGATATCGCGGCGGTCAGGACCTGCGTTGTGGGCGGCCGGTCCGCCGCTCGTCGAGTTTGGCAACGCCGCCCAGGGCTTCAAGCTCCTGGCGGAGGCGGTGGTTGTCGAGCGTGAGGCGCTGGATGTTGGCGATGGCCAGTTCGAGGTGGGTAGTCAGGGTGAGGTTGTCCTGCCGGAGCTCGGCGATCCGATGACGCAGCGCGCTCACCGAGTCGTCGTTGGAGTGGGTCGGCTCTGGACGCGTGTGTCGCAGTGCGCCGATTTCGGCGCTGGCGTCTGGGTAGTTGCGGCGGAAGGTGGTGTTGGTCAGGCCGAGGCGGCGGGCCACGGCGAGCACGCTGGGTCGCCGGCCAGCGGTGTCCGCTTCGGTGATGACGGCGGTCATGGCTTCGTGGACTGCCGCAGGCGTGGGTAGGTCCGGCGCCCGTGTCACGCCGGCTCCTCGGCTCGATAGCGGTCGAGGAGGTCGCCGATCTGGTCACGGCGTTGGGTGAGCTGGTGGTGCAGCAGCGGCGGCAGCGCGGGACGTGCGGCAAGCTGCTGGTCGAGGCGGCGTAGCTCGTCACGCCAGATGGCCAGGTTGTCCGGGGTTAGCGCGACGTTGCGGCAGGTGAACGGCTTGCAGTCGGCGGGATCGGGGATGGCCCGACCGCGGGAGTCCTGGCGTTTGCGGCATAGCGCGGTGTCGTGGTTGTAGACGCAGGTTGCGTACCGGCCGGGATAGACGGCGGAGTCGTCACGACGCATGAGTCGCTTGAGTCGCGCCTCGTCGGTGACCACGGTCCCGGCGAAGGCAGCGCGCTGGCCGAACTCGTCGAGTCTGTGGGCGGCCTCGGCGGCGCCTGGTCCGGTCAGCTGCCGATGCTCATGAGCGTCGATCATGGCGAGGAGGTGTTCGCCGCGGGCGAGGGCCTGTTCGGACTCGACCTCCGCGCGGAACCCGCTGTCGGAGGTGCCGGCATAGCCTTCAAACATTTGCACGCCCAGATGCCGGTAGGCGATCGCGCCGGCGATGACACCGCCGGGGCGGCGGGCGATGAACCAGGCGAGGGTGCGCCGGAACTGGCTGGTGGACAGTCTCCAGTCCCGCTTGTCGACCTTGGGGATGCCGTCGGCGCGGTAGCGCGCCGCGCAGTACCGGTTGATCCAGCCGACCAGCTCGTTGAGCTGGACGCCGGTTGAGCCGTGGCTGAGCGCGATGTTGGTCGGCATGAATGTGGGGCAGTTACGTTGGCCGGGCTGGCGCGGCAGCGCCTCGAACAACAACTCGGCGTGCGGCGGTTGGAGCTGTTCCAGCACGCGGATGGCCCGAGCGGCAGGTTCCCCAACGACCCAGGTGGCTTCGACGCCGGCGGGGTCGCATTCGCCTTTGAACGCCAGGCTGGTGACCTTGTGCCGGTGGACGCGGCCGTCAGTGTCGCGGATGGGGTGTAGGCAGCCGCGGCGCAGGTGTTTGATCTCGCTGTCGCGCATGCCGGACAGGAACGCGATGACCAGGTAGCACGCGGCTTGCAGCATGCGAGCCAGCCGCGCGCGGCTGTCGTCGCGGTGGTGTTCGGTGGCGATGCCGTCCAGCCACGGCCGGCCGTCCAGCAGCCCGGTGATCGGGACGTCGAGGCGGGTGTAGTCGGTGATGCCGACCCGGGCGACCGCGGCTGTGACGTACGTCTCGGACAGCAGGACAGCGGTGCGTCCGCAGCCGGCGGCCTCGGCGAGGGCCTTGACGTTGACCTTGCCGTGTCGGCCGGGCAGCGGTCGGCCGGTCGCGACGTGCTCGTCGAGCAGACGCCGCACGGCCTGCCCGGCGGCACCGCGTTCGTGCTGGGCGGGACGGGCGGCCCGTACCCGGTTCCAGTGCTGGTCGGCGGCGAGGATGTCGGGGGCGAAGTCGTCGACCAGGCGCATCGCCCAGGCCAGCAGTGGGCCATGGACCTGCTCGGGGATCCGGGCGGTGGCGTTCTCTCCGGATGGGCGGTGGTTGGGTTGGCTCCAGCCTTCGACGTGCAGCGGGTCCAAGGTGAGCCGGTCGGCGCGCAGCACGGTGCGGAATCGCCACAGCAACCGCACGGCGGCGCGGCGGGAGTCTCGGCGGCTGGGCGCGCCGACGCGGGTGAGCAGGTGCCGTTGGAAGGCGGCAAGGTCGGCGCCGGTGACACGGCAGATAAGTGGGCCGGGCGGGCCGCCGCCGGCCGGGGTGTGTTGGTGCAGCCAGCTTAGGAAGATCGCCAGATCGTGCAGGGTGGTGTGGACTGTGCGCAGGGCGGGGCGCTGTTCGCCGGGTGGCAGGTCACCGGAGAGCAGGGCGTAGCACAGTTCCTTGGCCACCAGCCGATAGCCGGTGGGCAGGCGGGTGAAGTTGAGCTGCATCCCGGGTTGGTGGCGCTGCTGGACGGCGGGGCCGAGGTGCCAGATGTCGTCGCGGAAGCAGGCGGTGTCGTCCAATGTGACACCGCCGTGCAGCGGGCGCCCGTGCAGCACTCGGACGTCGTAGAGCGGATGGGGCTCGGCGGCGGTGGCGCGGATGGCGTGGGTCATGGGTGCTGCCAGGGCGGCTCAACCAGGTCGAGCAGCGCGTCACCGGGCTTGTGCGCGGCGGCGTGGTCGAGCTCGGCGGGGCCGAACTTGGTCAGCACGTCGTGGCGGATCGCCGCCCAGGTGGGGCCGTACCGGCGCCACCAGTCGGCTTCGTCGAGGTGCTGCCGCCGGTCGGCGAGGGCGTCGAGCAGGGCCAGCAGGCGGGGCAGGTGGGCTCGGGTAATCAGGCAGTTACCGCAGTGGAAGCAGTCCAGGAACGAGGCCCGGCAGGGCCTGCCGGTGGCCGGGTGGGTGTCGTGGTCGACGCACGCCGCCCACGCGGTGTCCGCCTCGCCGGTCGCGATCCGCTGCGCGGCGGCTGCCGGTATGCCGGTGTCGCGCAGCCGGTCGCCGTCGGTTTCGCCGGGCAGGACGTGCAGGTGGCCCCCGGTTGTGTCCAGGGTGCGTCGGTGGGCGGCCAGCGCGGACTGTTCGGCGTCGACGAGCGCGTCGGCGACCACCTCCTCGGCCCACGCGGCCACCGTCGCGTCGCCGCGCAGATAGTTACGGAACAGCACCGGCATTGTGTTGCTGCGCGCCGCGGTGGGCAGGTGCCCGCCGGCTTGGCGGGTGCGGCGCACCTCGATGCTGGTGCGCAGTCGCTTGAACCCGACTGGCAGAGGGACCGGATCCGGTGCCGGGCCGTCGCCATCTGACTCGGGTGGGTCGGCGGTCAGGCCGTGCCGAGCCGCCCACCGCTCAGGGAGCAGCGCCGTCCGAAGCCGCGGGCCGAACATGTTGTAGTGCTCGCCGGCGCCGGTGGCGTCCGCGCGGTGGCCGTTGCGCCAGACCGCCCAGAGCATCGGCGAGTTGCTGAAGGCCCGGCCACGGGCGGTGAGCCGCAGCACCAGCAGGTAGAGCCCGCCCGGGGTGTGCAACTCACGGTCGGCGGGTCCGATCTCCCAGGTGACGGTCTGCCACCAGCGTTGCGGTCCGCGGCGGCGTTTGAGCACGTGAAGCTGCACCGCGCGGCCGTCCAGCACGGTGTGCTCGACAGGGAGTTCCTTGATGGTCTCCACGTTGCGGCCGGTCACCGCGACGAACAGCAGCAGCAACGCGAGCATGTCGTCGAGGGTGAGGAACAGGTTGCCGGCCAGCTCGATGCGTTCCCGCCAGCCCAGCCGCCCCTGGCCCGGCAGCACGGTGGGGACCACACCGGTGGCGGCCATCTGCGCCAGGATCCGCGCCTGGTCACGCTGGGCGTCAGTGAGGGTGTCCGGCCGGGCCTGCGCGTCGGCGAGCAGCTTCTCGCCGGAGTGGATGCGGTCACGGATGCGGGCCACATCGCCGCGTGCGGCCCGCAGCAGCGCGCCCAGCTCCCGGTCGGAGTAGCCGGGCTCGGGTGCCGGCGGTTCGTCGCGGATTCGCTGGTTGGCGTAGTCGAGGGTCTCCGCTGGCACGAGGCCGTGCAGCGGCGGGGTGCGCAGCAGCCGGCCGATCTCGCGCATTTCCCGCCGCCCGTAGCTGTCGCCGTTGCCGGCGACAGCCTGGTGGCGGCGGAACGCCTCAACATGCGCGACGGTCAGTTGCTCTGGCGCAGACGGCGGGTCGGGCAGTGTGTCCAGGAACCGCAGCAGCCGACCCAGCGTTCCCCAGGTGTGTTCCGCCGAGGTCTTCGTCCGTCTGGCTCCTGCCGGACCGCACCGGGTCGCCAACGCCGCGGCGACTGGGCGGTGCCAGCCCGGCAGCGGCAGCCGGTCCACCCGCAGCAGCACGCCGCGGCCGTCCTCGCCGTCCACGCGCACCACCAACCCGGCTGCGTCGTCGACCACGGGTGGGGGCGGCTGGTAGCCACCGGCCGGGACGGCGGCGGCTCGCCCAGTGTGGGTGCTGCCTCGGCCACGGCTGCTCACACGCCGTCCAACTCCGCCACGCTGTCGTGGTCACGCTCCGGTGGGCGGATCTGGCCGGGGTGTTCCCAGCTGTCGGGGACCAGCGCCATCCGCGTTTCCATCTCCAACTCGGCCAAGGCATGCAGGTAGATCATCGTGGTGGTCACCGACCGGTGACCGAGCCGGCGGCGTACCCAGTCGAGCGGATCTCCGAACACTCGGGTGTAGTGACCGCGTTGCGCCGGATCCAGCTCGGCGAGGGCGGCGATGTGACCGCGCTGCAACTGCTCCAACGTGATCACGGCGAAGGAGTGCCGCAGCAGGTGGGCGTGGCCGTGCAGGTCCACCCCCAGCGCAGCGCAGCGGGCGTTCGCCTGGGCGAACAGTCCCTTCCACGTGGAAGTGGACACCGGCAGGCCGTTCTCGGACAGCCAGAACGCGGCCGGCGCCAAACCGTCCGGGCCATCGACCAGCAACCGACGGCGCTCCGTCGCGTCCAGGTGGGACACCTTGACCCGGTGCCCTCCTCCGCCCGGGTGCGGCACGATCACCACCGGCCGGTCGGGATCGGCCACCACGAGCGGCTGGCGCATCCGGCGGTAGCGACCCTCGGCGCGCGCCGCGGCGACCACGTCGGCCCGATCGATGGTGGCGTAGGTGACCAGGTCGGCGATCACCGAAGCGGGCACGTAGATCCACCGCGCCGAGCCGCCCTTCGCGATCGCCGCCGGCAGCCAGAATCGCCGGTACCCGGTCACGTCGCGCTCGCGCGGCACGTCGAACACGCTCAGCGCGGCCTGCTCCGACAGGCGCAGCCCGGTGCGGACCATCAGGTCACAGAATGTCGCGTTGCGCGCCGCCCACCGACCCCGAAACCGGGGATCCGGCAGCCCGTCAGCTTGGTAGCCGCGCATCCCGATGTCCCGCCAGCGCCGATAGGCCGACGCTGGGAACCACTCGATCTTGTCTCGGCCCGCGCCGTGGCTGTAGGTGGCCGGCGTGTCCCCGGCACCCCACCGGCCGCGGCTGGCCTCGATCGGCGCCGCCCGGCGCTGCCGCTGCGGGATGGGATTGACCGCCACGTTGCCAACCCGGAGCTGCCAGCCGTAGAACCGGTTGACCGCAGCCACCTCCCGATCCCACGACCGCGCCGCAATCCGTGGCCCGGCCGGGTCGAACCGCCGCCAGTACAAATACGCGGTGTGATCGGCTTCCGTAGCGTCCCGCCACAGCCGGCGGCCACGAGCCGTCCACAAGAACGTGAGGAACTTGGCGAGATCCTGCGCGTACCCGCCCTGCGTCGTGCGCGCCGACCCGACCATCGACGCGCAGCAGAAGAACGCGTTGAGCGCCACGTCGTACTCGAACTCCGGTGAGATCAGAAACGGCGTCCCCACCGGGATGTCGGCCTGGTCCCGCCACCACGCCCAGTCGTCGCGGAAGCCGGTCGGAAACGGAGCCACCCCGCGAGGTTCCGGCAGCTCCGCGGGCAGGTGTCGCACCAACCACCCCGGCTTGATCACCCCAAGGACGGTATGCGGCGACTCGCCGGAACGTGGCAGGCACGCCGCGCGGGTCACCCCTGCAAGCAGCGGGAAGACTGGAGACGTGCACCTGCGTATCGCCCGCAACCCGGACCCCGCCTCCCGGCTGCCCTATCTGCTGCACGTCCCCTGGCAGACGGGCTGGTATTTCGCACCTCCGGCACCTGGCCACGCACGAACGCGCTGTACTGCCACCCGGTCCCGGCCGACGAATGGCCGACCCAGCCTGAGATCGTCGAGCAGGTGCCGCTGCGCTCCTGCGCGCGCCGCGGCGCAGCGATCGACCTGGTCCTCGACCGTGGCCGGGAGAACCGCTCCCAGCTGGTGTTCACCACCGCCCGGGGCCGCGACGTGGTGTTCTGGCAGTCCCCACGCACCCGCAAGCAGGCCCGCCCTCAGGTGCGGATGCCGAGCGCCCGGGCCGCCGGCATCGCCGACCTGCAGATCGTGGTGGACTCCCACGAGCAGTACCCGTACCGGTTCGCCACCCAGCAGGTCCGCTGCGTGCGGCGGGCGCTGCCGTGCGGCGACTACGGGCTGCTGGCCGACGGCCGGCTGGTCGCCGTGGAACGCAAATCCCTGGCCGACCTGGCCACCAGCCTGACCACCGGCAAGCTCCGCTACGCGGTCGCCGAGCTGGCCGCCCTGCCCCGCGCCGCCGTGGTGGTCGAGGACCGCTACTCGCAGATCTTCAACCACAGCCAGGTCCGCCCGGCCACTATGGCCGACGGGCTGGCCGAACTGCAGATTCGCTGGCCCGAGGTGCCCATCGTATTCTGCGAAACCCGCGCCTTGGCCGAGGAGTGGACCTACCGGTACCTGGCCGCCGCGCATGCCTGGGCCACCACCGAAGCCGCCGCCTCGGGCCGCATCGGTCAGGTGGTCAGCGACCTCGACGACGCGCCGCGGGCGCCGGGGCCGTCCACGGCCGAGGTCCGCGCCTGGGCCCGAGCCAACGGCATCGCCGTACCTGATCGTGGAAAGCTACGCCCCGAGGTCTGGGACGCGTGGCGGGACGCACACCTGCCAACCGATAGCCCGTAAGACCAACTCGTCCCGCGGAGCCTCCGGACCGGCCGCGTGGCAGGCACCCATCCCGCCGATCCGTCCGTCACCGCGGCGCGTGGAGCGCCGACACGTGTTGCCGGGCGTCGCCTTCTGGCTGCGCGGCTGGACGGGCATCGGCGAGTAGGCGAGAGTGTCCGTGACAGACCGGCGAGGGAGGCAGGCAAGTGGATGACGGCATCGAGTTGGCCGACCTCATCTGGCAGCTACGGCACGAGCTGAGCAAAGCGATGTGGGCCGGTGAGCACACCGATCTTCGGTTCGAGGCGGGTCCGGTCGAGTTGGAGTTGACCGTGGCGGTGGAGAAGGCGAACGAGCCGGGCGTGAAGGCCAAGTTCCTGGTCTTGGACGTCGGCGCGGCCGCACGGCGCTCCACGGCGACAACCCAGCGGATCTCCCTCACGCTGCATCCAAGGCGCGCCGGCGACCCTGACCGTTCACCCTTGATCGGCGGCGCGGCCGAGCCGGGCGAACGCTAGGACATGTCCCGGTGGACACCGAGTCATGAGCCACAACAGTTCCGGACCGTTCGGCGTGGTCGGTCTTGACTGGCATCGGGTCGCCAAGGTAGTTGCGAGTGGATCCGGGGCTACCGGTGGCCGGCGCGGCTCGGGATACCGGATCAGCGACACCCTCGTACTGACTGCTGAACATGTCGTCGCCAGCGTCGACCACGTGGAGGTGCGATTCAATTCCGGCCAGCCGAATGAGTGGTCCGCTGCGGCGACGGTGTGCTTTCGCGACGCGGACAACCATCTGGCGATTCTGCGGCTGCATGCCCCGGATTCTCGGGCTGCGCTGACGCCGGTAAGGTTCGGCCGGATTGGGGATCGGGCTGCGAAGCTGGAGGTCCAGGCGGTTGGGTTCCCAAGGTGGAAGCTTCGGGAGCGCCAAGGCGAGGGACCATTTCGGGACAGCCACCACCTGATCAGGGAGGTCTCGACGCTATCCGATCTCGGGGCCGGGACATTGGAGATCCCCGTCACGCCGCCTGCCGAAGATCCGACGGGTCCGCCATGGGGCGGCATGTCAGGCGCAGCAGTTTGGGCCGCGGACCGCATCATCGCGGTGATCGTGGAGAATCCTCTGCGGGCGGGACTGGGCTGGCTGACCGCGGTCCGCATCGACAAGTACCTTGCAAAGCGCGGGTCGCGGCAACAGGAGCTCGCGTCACTGCTGGGCATTGCAGACTCGGTCGACGAGCTCGTCGATGTCCTCAGCGGTCAGGCGATCCCGGGAACGATCCCGGCAATCGCCACTCGTCCCGTCGATGAACAGTTCACCGGTCGCGGTTGGCTCGTCGACGAGATCGAGTCCTTCATGAGGACCCACAACCGCGGGTACTTCTTCATAGAGGGTGACGCCTGTGCGGGCAAGACGGGGTTTGCCCGCCACTTCGCGGCTCTGGGCGCAGCACGACGACCCAGCCACTTCACCGAGTCCGGCCAGGCCGCGCGCACCGCGGAGGGCGCGATCGGCAGTCTCGTCAGGCAGATCATCAACGAATGGCGCCTGGAAGGGTTTCCCGCTGACGGTCTGCCGCCCGGCACGTCCGATCTGCAAGCCTGGCTCTGCACGGCGGCCGGGGCCGCGGTCCGGGCCGACCGGTCCGCCGATCGCCGGGTCGTACTCGTCGTCGACGGGCTCGACGAGGCCAGCGAGAGCATGCCGGGATCGCTTCCGCTGGGGCTGCCCGACGACCTTCCGGAGCATGTGTACATCGTCGCCACCGCGCGTGCCGGGGCTCTGACGCACATGCCCCCGGCGCCGTACCTCGTCTGCAAGCTGGCCGATCGATCCGTTGAGGATCTCAACGACCGCCGGGCATTTCTGGATGGTGCGGTTCGCCGGCCGAAGCTTGCGGAGCGGCTCCGGGCGTCCGGAGTGTTGTCGACCGACTTCATTGCCGCTGTCCTGGAGCGGTGCGGAGACAACTGGCTCTACCTGCGGCTCGTGGTGGACGAGGCCGAGGAGGGCCAAGGCCCATGGGATCCGACCCATGTATCCCGGCTGCCGACCAGCATCGAAGGCTACTACTACAGGAATTTCCATGCACTGCATCAGGAGTTCAAGGGCGTGGCGTGGCTGCCGCCCGTCCTGGCTACCTTGGCGGCCGCCCAAGAACCGCTGGCTGCCGACATCGTGGCCACCCTCGCGGACACCGATGATCGCGCAGCGGTCGAGCAGTTCCTCCGACGACGGTTCCGTCCATATTGTGCGACCTGGCTGACCAGCGAGCCGGACGGGCAGCGGCAACGATTCAGCCTGAAGCACACGATCCAGCGCAAGCTCTTGACCGGCGAGACTCCGCCGCCTGCGGGCCAGCCTCAGTCCTTCCACGACCTCCACGTCGACCTCGGGAAGGCATACAAGCAGGCGCAGCAACGAATCTGCGACAGGTACGCGGATGCGTGGGGAGGCCATCACACCGCCTTCGCGGCGCTCGCCGCGACACCGGCCCTCGCCGGTCTCGACGGCGGGTACGGGCTTCGGCGGCTGCCGCACCACCTCGCCGCAGCCGGAAGGCACGCCGAGTTGCACCAGATGCTGCGATACCCGGCGGGCGAGCGCAACCTGTGGTACGCAGTGCATGACGACGTCGGAGAACTCAACGAATACCTGAAACATGTTCGAGAGGCGCGCCGACACGCCTCCTCGGCCGACTGTGCGATGCCGGACCACCAAGCGATCGCCCTGCAGGTTCGCTACCACCTGATCGAGGCCAGCATCGTCTCGTGGTCCGCCACGGTGCCGGTC